>OEQO01000373.1_pt1 | contig 8850 bp, 8 predicted proteins | sample 1539751 | NCBI WGS metagenome assembly OEQO01 (sample SAMEA3891237, study PRJEB23780) | metagenome | biome: terrestrial biome; feature: animal house; material: water of meat washing | place: Italy | collected 2015-05-12 | reverse complement strand
ACCTATGACAAATGTATTTATCTGCTTGAACCGACAGAGCTGAATCATAAGCTTGCTGGGCAATACATTTCATTTCTGGAGTATCCGGATGGCACTGTGGCCCTCATGCATGAAGGACGAAAGCTCAACTACAGCATCTTCAATAAATTGGCTGGGCTGCAGCAAAATGAGATTGTTGAGAATAAACGGTTAGGTTCAGTCCTGGCGCATATCCAGCAACAACATGAAGAATTGGAGAAACAGAATAAACGTTCCCGTCTCAAGAAAAGTATGCCGAGTCGTAAAGCTCAGAAAGCTGTTATTGAACAAAGAAATTTAAATCCTGTGCTTGACTCTTGTGGTTAAAAACAGGACATTTTAAATGGTTTTTCGCATAGACATTTTAATTGGTGAATAACAGCTTGAATTTTTCTTATAAGCATCAATATCTTATCCGAAACCATGACGGGGTTCAGCGCACTGTCATGGTTTCTTTGTGATTATTCACGTTCCACGCCTATTCTTTGATCAATGTTTCACAACTTTGATTAGTACACCTAAACAAGCCTCTTAGCCATTCGGCAAGAAAAACCGGCTTAACCACCCTCTTTTCGGCTGCTCTGGTTCAACCTGCTCCGGTACTGGAATGCGCTTATTCTCTGTCTGCTCTGGAGTAGTCAATCCGTCATCTTTCTGCTCTGGTTCTGGCCGAGGATTTTCTGTCATTTCAGAATGAGTAGTAACTTTATGTTCATCTAGCTCTTTTTTTGGTTGTTCAAGCTGACCTTTAAACTCAATTCTGTGGGTCAAATCTTCTATATGCTGCATCAAAGACTTTTCTCTTTGGTTGGCTAGATCTAACTGATTTTTGAGTAGAGAAATCTGATCTTTCAATACATGTTCAATCTCAGATTGAACATGTACGTGTACATCCTTATGGGCGTGTTCAGTACGTGTACTGGACTGAACACCGATAGGATTTCCATAAACTCTGATAAGTTCAGATAAATCTATGAGTCCATCATGATCCCTTGATAATTCACCAGTTTTTATAGCTTCGTATATTGTTGTTCGTGACTTTTTAAAAGCTTTACTCGCGTCCATAACGCTGAATTTTGTTGTGTTCAATGTAATCCCTCAGTGCATGTACAAGGATGTTTAGATGAACATCCTACCTGAACATGAAGTTTATTTTGTACTAAATCCTACTTTTTTAAGATGTGGCAGAAGCTCTTCAAACTTCTCTTTATCTTTTAGCATTTCAGCAATTCGAACTGCAAATTGTGGGTAGCTTTCTGTACCTTGAGAATATTTATTCATGTCTGGAAGTTCAGAAAGTTTATTAGCAAAAAGGTGACGTTGTGCATCGGTCATTTTTTTTGAAAAGAGATCTAAATTTTCGGAATTTTTTAGATTTTCGTTTGATGTATTTTTAGATTTTTTCTGTGTAAATGAAAAAGAAAATCCTGATATAGATCGTCCCTTTTTATGCTGTAGATAAGTAGCTTCAATATCTGTTTTTTCACTAATTTCTGTAATAGCTAAATCAAGAACTCTAGTTTTGAAGTGATCCATACGCTTATATTCATTAACACCAATCCCAAGCTGTTCTCTAAAGGTCTCTAGCTCAAATACTGGCGTTTTACCAACAGCTTTCCATTGAATAAGTAACTCGTATAGTCTTGCTGAGTAGGTACTATTTAGTTGTGCTGTTTGGCTTAGTAGATATTGAGTAAAGAAATCCTTTATTCCATCAATTTTACTAATGCCTTGTACAACCGCTAGTGTAAAAACTAGTTCAATAGCACCTTCATCATCTAAATATTTTACTTGCTGAATCCATCTACTTTTTACAAGTTTTCCATCTTCATCAAAGAAACTAAATCTGCGATTAAATAAAGAGTCTTCAGCTTCCTTCATTCGCTGATAAGCATTCTGTCTCGTTGTTCCGAAAATTTCAGCATATCTCAAAGCATCTATTCGCAATGGGGTATCCGTGCTAAGGCCTGTACCGGTATGTCTTGCATCAACAATAGCTAGTTGAACAATATGAAACTCTGATAAGGACAAAGTCTGAAAGGCTTGATTTAAGCGATTTGTTTTTACAACTAATTCTTTTGACATAAGTTTGATTAAAAGTTCTTATACCCACAGATTATATCAATGTGGGTATAACCACAAATATTTATTTTGGGGGATTTTAATGAATATATATAGGTAACTAAACGTGGGGAAGTGGTAACTAAACGTGGGGATATAGGTAACTAAACGTGGGGATATAGGTAACTAAACGTGGGGATATAAGCTCTGAAAGCCTTTTAAATAAAGGCTTTAAGGATAGTTAAAAGTATTTAAAATCTTAAAAATAATTAAAAGCCCTGGCAAAGAAAAATTGCCCTTGGTTTTCGCTACGCTCAAACTCTATTGAATCTCGCTTTCGCTCGATTCGACGGGGCAATTTTTTGGTTAATACTCTCGTGAATTTAAGAAAAAGCAAAAACAAGATCAAAAGCAACTCGGAATTCGCTTCGCTCATAAAGCTTCTTTACTCGCTTCGCTCGAACAAAATTTTTATATTATTCGTTCGCACCCATTCGGGATGCTCTGTTCTGACCGTGTTATATGGATAGGAAGATCGTAATCAGAGAAAAGGCAAGCAAATTTTTGTCATGTCGCTCGTAGACACTCGCTAATTGCTATTATTTTTCGATTTAAGAGCGTTAATTATTTTTAGCTACCTAGGGGTCATTTTTCATAAAAAAATCAAAAATTCGCAATTCTGTGCGATTTCACGCCATGTTTTTACATGGATAGATCGAAATCATTGTCCTTTTTCGGTTTTTTCTCGGGTTCTGGCTCATTTGCCCACGACTGTCTTAACTGTTGACGCTCTTCACGACGCAGTTTCATTTCAAGTTCACGCTCGGCATCGAGCTTGCGGTGGTACTCCGCTGTTCGTTGTCGAGAAGCTTCTAAATTTTCTTCTTCCTGAATCTTTTTCTGCTTTTCTTTTTCAGCGTGTAATGTCTCTGCTCTGTATTCATCGAAGACCGGCTTCATATCAGTTTTAAAATCATCGAGTGTGTCGAAGCTGTGAACATACTCACGTCTTAATTTTTGCATGAATGTCGGTGCCAGGATTGGAAGCTCGATTCCATTGTCCGTCAATTTTTCCGCATTTTGTTTTAATCCGCTTACTGTGTTTTCAATATCAAAATCATCTGAAAGCTTTGCTACATCTTTTCTGTACTGCTTCATTACCTCTTCTTTTTTAGTCTCTGTTTTATGGTGCGTTGTGAAGTAATACGGTGTACTAACGTCTATGCGTTGGTGGTGATAGTTGTCATAAAACAGCCCATTCGAATAATAAAAACCATTTTGTTTTGAAAGCCATTTTTGAGATTTTTCGAGTTGCTTATCAATCAGCTCAAGTTGCTTATTTGTATGGTCACCTTTGGCATAAAATCTTTTAGCAAACTCAATATATTGTGATTGCTGCTCTATGAAATTGTCGTAAGCATTGTCGATTTGCTGTGCTAGCTTTTCTTGAAGAAGTTCTTCTTCTCGATCTAAGTTTGCTAATTCTGCTAGAAGCTTTTGCTCTTCTGCTGCTGTTAAACGGAGTTCTTTCTCCAGCTCTGCAATTTGATCTTCTAACTTGTTGGGTACAATAATTTCTTGATCAAGTCCTTTGATAATTTGTTGATATTCTCTTGCCGTTTCTAAATTTTTTGCTTTGATCACATCATTTTTTAGACTGATTTCAGTGTCTATGCCCTGCCTGCGAAGTGCTGTAACTTCGTGCCCTTCGTGCGCTGTTGGTTCAAGAAAATCGAGTCCCTGATCCTTGTAGCTGCGGTGGTCTATTCGCTCTTCAAGTCCTGCATTTTCTAATGCAGTATTCACTATGTTTGCAAAAGTGGCTCGGGTGTCTTTTAAAATTTTCGGGCCATCGTCATTGAACGTTCTTTGCTTCTTGCCGAGTTCGCCTTTTTCGTTCACGAGTCGGGTAGTGAACATGATATGTACGTGATAGTTTTTATTGTCTGTTTCGTCATCATGGTCATGTGGTGCATGGATGCATGCATCGACAATGACATTGTGTTTTTTCACGAAGTCACGGCAAAAGTCATCAACGATTTTAATCCGTTCTTTGTGTGTTAGCTCATGCGGTAAAGCGCAGGTATATTCTTTTGCCAGTCGAGCATTTGCTTTCATCGAACCGTTTGCATTGAACTCTTTTTTTTCGACTTCATTCCACAACGTCTGGCGATCTAATAATTTTTCATTCGTATGTTCAGGGGCATAAATAGACTTGTACTCAAGTCCTTTTTTTCGGGTGTAATCCTGAGTATTTCCATACGTATGGTCTAATAATTTTTCACAGGCACGATAAGCAGCACATGCAACGACTGAACGTCCGTCACTTCTTGAAATGTTGCTTTCATTCAAATGAAAAATTGCCATTTTTAAAAACCTAAATTTTGAATATCGTGGTTTTACTCTTTGCAACTTTGAAAAAGTTGCAGCCCATCCTTTAGGGGAGGGCTTGGGGTAGAGGGGTGTCCCCTCTCGTACTTCCACTTTTCTATCGAAGATGAAAAGTGGGTAAGTGCGCCCTTCACTTCGTTACGGGAAAACTCCGCTTCGCTACGTTTGATATTGCTTGCTTTGTTTTTTGACTTTATGATGGTGTTTGTTTATTGCACATCACGGTTTAATATTATGTCAGATATTCAAGAAAAGAAAGATGCTGTTTTAAAGAAGCTCACAAAAGCACAGCAGAAAAAATTATCTCTTCAAGAACAGATTGATTATTTAAAAAAAGAACAAGAACAGATACAAGAGCAAGCTAAACAGAAGCAAAATGAACTTAAGTTGAAACAACAAAAACTTTTAAAAGAATCCAAAGCACAAGAACGTAAAGATGATACTCGACGTAAAATTTTGCTCGGTGCATGGGTTCTAAATAAGCTGAAAAATGATGAGTCGTTTAAACACCAATTGGCAGATTTTGAGCAGTTTTTAAGTGCAGAAAGTAAGACAGAAGAGAATAAATTGAAGGATAAAAATCTATTTAAGGAGCTTCTATAGGATGACTAATTTTGATGACCTTTCAATACCAAGACCTGTCCTGGTAAGTACAGTCACTAAAAAGTTTAGGATTCTGGAACAGATTGTATAAATTTTTGCTGAATATCTGAGAAATTTGCATCTGGGTATTCTGCTAAATAATGTTCAGTCCAAAATAAAACAGCTTCATGCCCATCAAAAGATGGATTCACATCTAAATAAAAGGCCAAACGGGCACTACGTTGAATATAAAGCTCTTGGATTAACTGTAATCCTAATTTTTTTGCTTTTGCTGAAATAAATAATTGAGGTTGAGTGAAGTAATTCATAAAAAAATCCGATACAGAAGCATAGGCTTGATATGAATAATTAAACACATAAAAATATGTGTTGTAAACATATTTTTATGTGTTTTTTAATATTCTGTGTAAAGAAATAGCCTATGTTATACTTTCACTTTATTATTTGTTAAATTTGAATCTCATGCCTTACGAAGAATTCTATAGACTTATCGGTAAAGCAGGTCTTTCAATTAAAGAATTTGCTGAATTACTTGGAATGAAGCCCAATTCTATTACTAATTATAATAAAGTTGGATTTGTACCTTCTCATTTGGCTGTGATCGTATCGCTCATATCAACGATGAAGGATGAGGGTTTTGATTTTTATCCTATCCTAGAAAAAGTACAGGCATATGAGAAAGCCCGTATAGAAAGTCAGTCTAAATAGAAAAAGATTACGCTGGATTTTTGGGGTTGTTGTTGATCAAAGAGTACTACAATGAAATGGGAGCGATAAGCCCCCATTTTTGTGATTTCGTAGATGAGATTTTATGTTAAATCAGTTGGCTATAAATTTTCAAAAATATCCTTAGTTTAATATTTTAATAAGCAAGTAAAGGGTAAGATAGGATTGAAAATCTTAAATTTCTGCATTAAAAGAAACGGGAGTTAATAGTATGAGTCAAGACCCTAAAAAATGTCCTGTTACCCACCTGACTACTGAAGCTGGTGCCCCTGTGGTGGATAATCAGAACAGTATGACGGCAGGTGCGCGTGGACCTTTACTTGCCCAAGATTTATGGTTGAATGAAAAATTAGCAAACTTCGTCCGCGAAGTGATTCCAGAGCGTCGTATGCACGCTAAAGGTTCAGGTGCTTTTGGTACCTTTACCGTGACCAATGATATTACCCAATATACTCGCGCTAAAATTTTCTCTGAAGTTGGCAAAAAAACCGAAATGTTTGCGCGTTTCTCAACGGTGGCGGGTGAACGTGGTGCGGCCGATGCAGAACGTGATATTCGCGGTTTTGCCCTGAAATTCTATACTGAAGAAGGCAACTGGGATCTAGTTGGCAACAATACTCCGGTATTTTTCCTACGGGATGCCCGCAAGTTCCCTGACCTGAATAAAGCAGTCAAACGTGACCCGAAAACCAACAAGCGCAGTGCCACCAATAACTGGGATTTCTGGACATTATTGCCTGAAGCCTTGCATCAGGTGACCATTGTCATGTCGGATCGCGGTATTCCTGCTGGCTACCGTCATATGCATGGTTTTGGCAGCCATACCTTCAGTTTTATCAATGCCCAAAATAAACGCTTTTGGGTGAAATTCCATATGCGTACCCAGCAAGGCATCCAGAACCTGACCGATGCTGAAGCAGCAGACTTGATTGCCAAAGACCGTGAAAGCAGCCAGACCGACCTGTTTGATGCCATTGAGCGTGGTGAGTATCCAAAATGGAAAATGTACGTTCAAGTCATGCCAGAACTGGAAGCCGAAACAGTGCCTTATCATCCATTTGACCTGACCAAAGTCTGGCCGAAGGGCGATTATCCACTGATTGAAGTCGGTGAATTTGAGCTGAACCGCAATCCGGAAAACTATTTCCAGGATGTAGAACAGGCAGCCTTTGCACCTAGTAATCTTGTACCGGGCATCAGCTACTCACCGGACCGTATGTTACAGGCACGTTTAGTGAACTATGCCGACGCAGCGCGTTACCGTGTTGGTGTAAATCATTCACAGGTTCCGGTCAATGCTGCACGCTGCCCTGTAAACTCTAATCGTCGTGATGGTCAGGGCCGCATGGATGGCAACTATGGTTCATTGCCACATTATGAACCGAACAGTTTTAACCAGTGGCAGGAACAACCTCAGTTTAAAGAACCAGCATTAAAGATTACCGGTGATGCTGATTTCTGGGACTTCCGTGAAGATGACAATGATTACTTCAGCCAGCCACGTGCCCTGTTCAATTTGATGAATGATGAGCAGAAACAGGCCCTGTTTAATAACACGGCCGCAGCGATGGGTGATGCGCTAGATTTCATCAAATACCGTCATATCCGCAACTGTTATGCTTGCGATCCAGCTTATGGGCAAGGCGTTGCTAAGGCCTTAGGTATGACTGTAGCAGATGCTCAAGCGGCACGTGAAACAGATCCTGCTAAAGGTTTACCAAGTTTTCTTTAATGTGGAAATTTGATTTAGATAGTTAATAAAAAAACCCCGACATCCTGTCAGGGTTTTTTATTGTGCGATCTGTGGTAGCTACTGTTCTACCTCACGTTCCTGATGCTTGAACTTATTATTATTGTTTTTTGTTCCGGAACATCCTGTCCCTATATGACTCAATCATAGAAAAATTCCAGTATTCCGCATAGCCGCAAAGGGCCGGAATTGACGTAAGCAAATGCGTACAAGATCGGATAAAAACCGTCCCCTTTTTATCCGCAGAAATTGGGGATATTTTCTTACCGGAGAAGGCTGACAACATTGAAGAAAGTTTTAACTTGATTAAAAAACAATCAATTTTATTGGCGGAATATATCAAAACAGTTTAAAAAAAAGCCGACTTGTTTCCAAGTCGGCTTTTTAGGTTTGCGTCCCCAATTTCTTATAGCATAACTTTTTGAAATATAACACTATTTATTTTGGGCTTACATTTGCGTTTCGTATAACCGCCATTATGTTAAGTGGATTTAATTAAAGATATAAAACATAATTTTTTTGAATACTTTTCAATCTTTTAAATGCCAACTTAAGTTACTATAGGCAAATTTTACAATTATTAATTTTATGGGGGGAATTCCATGTTTAAAAAGTTGATTGCTGGCATTTTAATTAGCAGTTTTTCATTAGGTTCAACTTATGCTTCTGAGTTGTCTGAGAAAACTAACATTGTTCGAATTATGAATAATTATATAACTTCGATTTCTTGTATGAATGATAAAGTTCAACTAAAAGATATTTTTACTATTGATAAGCCTTCTGAAAATGGTTCAATTTACTATGTCCTTTGGAATGGAGATATAGGATGCAATGGGGGAACAGGAACTCATTCTTATTATGTTTCTGAGGTTTCACGATTTTCACCAAATAGACCATTATTAGTAACAACAAATGATGCTTTTGGTGATAACAACGAAGCTTTCTGGAATACTGATAAAGCTTCAATAAACTACCGTTTTATTCAATCAATGAAACAAATTAGCCCAAGTGAGTTTGAAATAGTCTCATATGATTATGCTGATGATAAATTCGGTGGTGTGGATCAAGGAAATATGGGCCCAGCTAATAAGTTTAGTTATACCGTTAGCCTTGTTGAAAATGAAGGATGGAAAATAACTAAGCAAGTTTTATTGGAACAAAATAAATAAAAAAGGTTTACTTATTTTTATGGAAATATTTATAAGAACTAGTAAGTATTTCTAAAATTAACATAATACACCTTATACGAAATGCGTTATAATTCTCTTTAGAAATCAGTGCTGTAGGTTTCTATTTTTAGC
>OEQO01000372.1_pt1 | contig 8854 bp, 13 predicted proteins | sample 1539751 | NCBI WGS metagenome assembly OEQO01 (sample SAMEA3891237, study PRJEB23780) | metagenome | biome: terrestrial biome; feature: animal house; material: water of meat washing | place: Italy | collected 2015-05-12 | reverse complement strand
TTTGTAGCAGGGTATTAGTCAAAATGCTTTTCAACAAAGTCAGCGAGACGTGAACGCTGAATGCCTTGCAGCTGAACAATACTGCAACCTTCCCACCCTTTCATCTTCTCAGTCACATAAGTTAGACCGGACGAGTGTGGCGTTACGTATTGATTGTCAATTTGGGCCAAGTTACCCATCAGGATAACCTTACAGTTCTCACCAGCACGAGTAAGGATTGTTTTCATCTGTGTGGCAGTTACGTTTTGTGCTTCATCAATAATCAAGATAGTATCTTGGAATGAACGTCCACGAATAAAATTCAACGCCTTGAACTGAATAATTTTGCGATCTTCGATAAGCATCTTGAGCGCGTATTCTGGACCACGAGCATCATCTTTGTGCATATATTCCAGCGCATCAAACGCAGCACCAGCCCACGGAGAAATCTTCTCGTGCTCGTTACCTGGCAGGAATCCGATATCTTCGAACTGTGATTGCAAAGTACGGCTAAAGATAATGCGCTCGTACTGTTTCTTTTCCATAACCATTTCTAATGCTGCGGCTAGGGTAATAAGGGTTTTACCAGTACCAGCAGATCCAAGTAAGCATACTAGATCAATGTCAGTATCCAGCAATGCGTTCATTGCCATACCTTGATAAATGTCACGTGGTTGGATACCCCACGCTTTGCGACTTTGTGCTCCGGAAACAGTAATGTCTTCAAAGTAACCGTTCTTTGTGTCTTTGCCTGTGAAGCGCATTAGGTTACCAGAGTTGTCGTAGATGTAATCGTTCTTTACGAGCTCATCCATTTCTGGAATAAGCGGCATTTGTACCATATTGCGACGACCATTTCGAGTGTAATTGATATTAGCATCTTCATCATAACGCTGCCAAATATCACCCTCGATTTCTTTATATCCGTTGTGCAGTAGGTCCAAGTCTTTTACTTGAACATCATTTTGATAATCTTCTGCGTTTACTTTTGCAGTGAAGGCTTTTACTCGCAGATTGATATCACGAGTTACAAGAATAACTTCACGACCTTCGCGGTCACGCATATATTGGCAAACGTTGATAATTCTGTTATCAGCATTGCGACCATCCGGCAAATATGGAGCATTGGCAAATTCAGCTTCCATTGTATGATCCGGAACGAGATACAGCGTTGCACCTTTTGGTAATTCAGGGAATGCAAGAGTCATATCAAAATGTGTAGAGTTTTTATTTTTAGTAGCTTCTACAACTTTAGATACTAGACGAATTGCGGCACGAGCTTCCTTAGTAACATCGACTTTACGATCTTTGATACTATCTAACTCCTCAAGCACACACATAGGGATAACCACCGTATTATCGTGGAAGTGTAGTGGTGCTAACGGATCAGACAGCAGAACGCAAGTATCGAGCACAAAATATTTTTTACTCATAAAGTCCTCCCTTGGACAGAGTGAAAAGAACGGGTTTTAATTCCATGTACGATAATATTTATGTGCCGCAAAAACGTTTTTATTGTTCCTTTATGGCTGCTAAGGCAGATTCAAAATAAGCAATGCCCATCTTGACGCCATTCAAGCCGTTTATCATATTCAATTCAAATTCATCTTTTACCAAACGTTGCAAGTCTTCAACCAACAAAGTAACTGGTATATATACGTCATTGTAGTAGCGATTATAAGTTACGGCATTTGCAGGACACGCGGAATAATTCTGCATTAACTGACCCAACTTATGTAGTGTTTCAACACTGTTCTCATGTAATAGATTGGAGTAGTTGAGTAGAGGTTCACAACAAATTCGACCCCACTCTACTTGAGACATAACATCAACAAAATCCGATCCCAACATACATTCCTCTAATTGTAATGCGTTTAATGCGCTTGTGTTTGCAAGCAATAGCAGCACAAGCAACAGCAACAAACCGCGCTTATACAGCGTTACAGCGCGTTATACAGCTGATTTATAGTTGCACATAGCCAATGGAAAAAGCATAGTTAACGTAAATGCTTCGCTTTCATCGGCGATATATTTTTCCGGATTATTGTAGAATTTAAACAGACATTGAACTTTGCCCAAGAACAAATGTTGATCTTTCCACTGCATTACTAGATCGTGTAGCTCAGTAGTGCCAGTAATGTCACCATCGACTACGAAATGGAATAATCCTGCTAGATCATGCATAGTTCCCGCTTCGAGTATCATACATTTCCTTCAGATAACAAAAAAGCCGCACAAGGCGGCTTTGATTGCGTAGGGCTGTTTGCTACGATTATTTCATCGAGAAGTAGTTCACGACAGCAGCCAACCAATATGAACCTACGTACATAGAGGCCATCAGTACTGGGTCAGGTATAAAGACTACCTTACAGTCGCTCCATAGAGCTAATCATTTTATTTCTCCTAAAAGAAAATTCACTACCACGCGGTAGCACTTGTATTTATACTCGGGCTAATTTCCATTGACCAGACATAAACTTAGTTTTGATAAGTTTACGAGAGATCAGCATTGTACGCAAACGTCCGCCCATGACGTAATTCATTACACTAAACTGTGGATCGGTGTGTTGCTCAAAACGTACACTTTTCCAACTATATTTTACATTTTTACACTCATGCACTATAGCAAAACGAGTCCCGCAGTGTACTAGATACATCAACAACGAATCAACTGGTCGATTCCCATATACTTCCCGCGAAACAGAGTACATATCTACCGAGATAGTATGCAACTTATAAACAGTTGGGATAACTTGCGAAGCGTCGAAAATATAGTCGATAATATCCACAAACGCTTTCAGCTTTGTGTGGTCTGCTTGGTTACTGCTACTGTGCAGAGTTTTCATATGACTCAACATAGTAGAGTAGACATTATGTGCGCGAATGTTGATACATGTTTTGGTGTGGTCTTTGAGAACAAAACACTCGCGGTTAATTACATCAATAATATCTACTATCACGTTCATACAAGGAACTCCCAGTTTAATTAATGGCGGATACAAAGTATCCGCAAAACTCATTTACAACCTATAACGGTCACTTGACCAGTTTTCCGGTCAACACGCAGTTGAATTTCGTATTCTTCTGCACGAGAAAAAACTTCAGTTGCATGATCTGACATATTGTGTTTACGTGCAATTTCGTACAATGCGTCATCATCCGAAATATAGGCATACACCGTTACATCAAACGTTGGTTCAGGCTCCTTACAATCGACATCGTAATCACCAAATGCTCCCGGATATACTTCCTCGAGTACACCCAGACGTTGCAACGTGTTATATTCAGTTTTGGACAATTCGAACAATTTCTTCTTCGGCGTCATTGTTTATGCCTCCACTAAAAATTATAAGTATGTTATACCAGTAACAAATCTATGCATTCTTACCATAACTACGTAACATTTCTCGTACATTGCCAATATTCACTTTCAATGAATGGTTTGTATCCCCAAACAGCCAAGCATTAGCACGATGGTCAGGACCATCGGGATCTCGGCGAATTATTTCTCGGTTCAAACTCTCAAGTTCCCGTAGTTTTCCGATTAGACCCATAGCACGATACTCAGTAAATTCTGGATCAATATCCATCAAGTGTCCGATGAATGCACCCAACATTGCTTCAGATTGTTTTACTTTTTCGTAAAGTTCATCAGTAGAAAAATCACTAATAAGTTCACCTGTTACAACAATATCGTTCATAGGAAAATCCTTTTATGTTTTATATAATTTACAAAATCACCAATACACTCAACAATAAAGAATATATCGGTTCCCATAAGACAGATAACATCCATGATAGCTATATGGGTTCAGGGGTTGCTATACGCAATGCTATCAAAAAGTACGGAAGAGATAAATTCACAAAAGACATTCTCTTTACGTTTGACAATCCAGAAGAAATGTTCCAAAAAGAACGCGAGATTGTTAACGAGGAATATGTTTCTCGTTCCGATACTTATAACTTAATGCCTGGTGGATGTGGGGCTGGGCCCGATCATTTAAATCCGTTCTATGGTAAAAAACATAAGCCCGAATCAATTGAACAAGGTCGACAGAAACAAAAACAATCATACCAACAAGGTTATGTAAATCCTTGGAAGGGTAAAACACATTCCGAAGAAACTAAACAGCACTGGAGCGATATACGAAAAGGTACACGCACCGGCGAGGATAATTCATTCTACGGAAAACAGCATTCTGATGATACCAAACAGTTAATATCCGAGAGCTGGAATCACAATCGTGAAGAACGCGCGGCAAATATATCAAAAGCACTCACTGGATTTAAACATACTGAAAAGACCTGCCCACACTGCGGAAAGCAAGGAGCAGGTCCTAACATGTCACGTTATCATTTTGATAAGTGCAAACATAAGGTTAGTCAATAGACCGACAACGAATTTTATCACCCGCACTCTGATGAAGGATGTGCGGGTTTTCTTTTGCAAACTTTTGCACACTATGAAGTTGTCCACAACCGCCTCCGATATCATCGGAGCCAGCAGGATCAAAAACACGAGTGTTGAAGCCCATTTCAACCATCGCCGCATTGAAACGTACAATAAGATCCATATGTTTATCCGCAGCAGCGGCTAACAATTCGTCTTTCTCGCAAATGACAGACAGTGTGCATTCCCATACTCTCGGATCAAACAGCATACGCAAACGCATAACGTCATCGTCAGAACTGTTGCCTTGATGTACGCAGTAGTTGAAGAACGGCTTGCGACCAGTCAAGCGGTAAAACTCCAAGCCCATGTGAGCAATTTCTTCCAACGAAAGTTTCTTCTTCATCGGAATCAATTTGTTACGTGCTTCATCGGTGCTTTCATGAACACTGAATTGCAAACCCACAGTAGGGACAAGTTGAGCAGTTTTCATGAACTGCTCCCAACCGTCAGTTTTAGGGCCACTGGTGCTGATCAGCAATTGTGCATTGGGATACATGGTATGCAGAGTGCGCAAAGTCACGCATACTGCATCACAGTTCAACAGCGGTTCACCCATGCTCATAAACATCAACTGCAATTTCTTGCAGGAATTGAAATCGATGTTGTTTACGTCTCGCATATGCTCAATTTGAGCAATGATTTCCGCAGCTTCCAGATTGCGACCGAAGAACTTACCAGTACCACAGAAGCTACAACCCATAGGGCAGCCAGTCATGGTACTCACACACATAACAGTGCGTTCTTCATAGGTCGGATATGCATACAGAACGGATTCAGCGATTGCATCTTCCTGGGTAAAGATATATTTCTTTACAGAAGTATCCGAAGAACGTTTCTCTTCGATATTAACCCAGGAACTCATAAATCGCCTCCAATTCTTCACGAACGCCTTTAGCCAGTTGAGCAGTCAGCAAGTTCTTCTTGCAGACGTCAGTCAGTGTCATTACCAGTACACCCATACCCTCGATCAGAGCATGTTTGCCTTCTTGATAATTACGCTGCATATCATACAGCTCTTTTTCAGTGCGCTCGCACATGTACAGATGCACGTTCAGATCTTTATCGTGCAGAACAACGCTGTTCAGCGGAACGAGATGGTACGGGCTAGGCTCGTAACCAATTTCCTCAATGCTTTCACGAACAGCAGCGTCCATCAGGAGCTCATTAGCATCCATCAGTTCACGCAGTTCATCTTCTTCCACCATACCACCAGTGAAGCCCAGTTTGGCATCCCAACGCATTTGCATGAGGATTTTGTGTGCTTTGATCTGGTCTAAACCTTCCGGAAAGCCTTCCTCAACAGAAGCGCCTTGATACGGAGTGGTATCTTTTGCATAATAGCAAATAAAGGAAGCATTACGACGACCTTTAGTGCCGAACGGTACAGTTTGATACATGTCTTTGTCCTAAGCAATTAAACGTTACAAGTTATTATAACAACACATTGTAGACTTGTTAATAGGGCGCATTAGCACCCCACATCATAGCAATAAACAGATTCGGCAAATTTTTCCCAATATTCGTCATCACTAGGCGTACGACTATTTCCCGCCGGAGCAGAATTATCATACGTGAGCAAACCAGCATTGAACATCAGAGTTCCGCAGTTATAACCTGTATCTTCATCTGCGTACAGTACTTCAATAGTCACGTCAGGGAATTTCTCAGAAAATGCACTATACAACTGAACAGGTGTACTCCATGCAGTTTCAAACCGCACAATAGTTGGATACCCGCCATTTGCTTTGATATTTTCAAGAACTAATCGCTCATTCTCTTCGGCATCGTTTCCGATGTCATTCAACATAATTGAATTACGTTGCGAGTAAGCATTCCACTTAGTACCCCATTCATTTACAGAGAAGGTGTACCAACTGTCATACCCAGTTTCTTCTAAACACTTAGAACCATTCACATTGTTAGGTGAATTAGTACCACGAAGAATATCAGGCATTGGAACAATACGATTGAAGTCAAAAATCCCGCCATTGAGATCAATAGCAGCGGCCATCACTTCCTGAGCACGCTCAGAAGAATTTGAAAGGATTTTTACAACGTTTGTAATATGATTTGGCATTCTAAGTCTCTATGTAGATTTTACCCTCCGGAAAATCATGAGTTACCATTTTTACAGGTGCCCACGAAACCCGAGTATAATACACTCGCTCACCGATACACGGAATGCGAGAGATGTCAGCGTTATCAAAACGGTATTCTTTATTATTATTCACGATAATAACAGTAATAGCCATTCTTATTCTCCTGTTTAATTAATAGGCGTCGCTCAGGACGCCATTGCATTAGATCTTGAACACTACTTGAGCGTTGATAGTCTTCATGGGCAGTGAATAACCTTCAACATCGGCGTCAATGTAGTTGTAGCCTGCTTTCAAGGTGACAACTTCGTCAACGTCATAGCCAATGTCCAGACCGTAGGTCATAAAAGTGTCATCGCCAGAGCCAGACAAGTCACCAGTCAGATCGCCGTGCAGCCAGGTAGCACCAACATACGGAGCTACGCTAAATTTGTCTTGATGATAGGTAGGCTTCAGTTTTACCGGAATGCCATACATATCCAGAGTACCAGTAGTACCATCAACAGTACCAGTCAGATCACCAAACTTGGTGTAACCAGATTCCAGAGCCAGACCAAATTGATCAGCTACTTGGATCTCGTGACCGATTACTACGTTGAAGGACGGGGCCGCGTCATCAGCCATAGCAGTACGACCGAAGCCACCACCAATGTAGTTGGTGTCAGCAAAAGCAGAAGAAGCCATCAGACCAATAGCCAGACCGAGAATTACCTTTTTCATTTTTGTCTCCTTTAGTAGACAGGGTTAGGTTAATTACAAATTAACAGCAAGAGGAAATGCCGTTTTGGTGCAAACTACCATGATATTATGGGAAGAAGTCACGTCATGAATGATTATCAGAACCTTCAGAGTAACATTCTCATCCACGTAGATATAATCCCCCACAAGAGGAATACTATCCATATTTTTGATGTACTGCTGATTGTTATTACGATTGACCAGTGTTACTACCATAATGTGTACCTCACTTGTTAATAGGCGCACCTTTCGATGCGCCATTCACTTAGGCGCGAGCCCGAGCGATTACTTCTTCGAAGTTGTACTTGACTAGCATGTCACCGTTCAGGAAAACAGTTTCCAGAACATCATGCAGTTGCTTGTTAACTTCTTTCAGCTCAATACGATCACTGAACATACGACCATCCGCAGTACGGAAGGTAGTCACGCGACCCTTCAAGGAACGCTTACCGATGTCAGTGATAGGATCTTTGAACAGATCGTGCCACACACCATCGCGAGTGCAACGAGCAGTTGCTTTCATTGCGAAGGAGAATTCATCACGACCAGCTTCGTGAGTCAGACCACCACCCATACCAAACACCAGGTTACCCAGTGCCAGTTTTTCTTCGTCCATACGTGCCAGAATCTGGCGTACAGAACCTTGGTTGATGCCATCACCTTGCAGAACGCCAATATACGCAGGCAGTTGCTTGTAGCCTTTCGCGTTCACTTCGTAGCCAAAAGCATCCATCAACATCATGATGCATTCAATTGGCATTTCAATTGCGTTACCGCTGTCCGGACGAGCAACAACTTTACCACCACGTTGGCCCAAACGAATAATACGATCACGCAGACGTACACCCAGGAACTCTTTGATTGCACGATAGGTATCGTAGGTATCAATTACGATACTTACAATCGGAGCCAGTTTAGCACCAGCATCGATGCGATCCAGAATGTGTTCCAGACGATCCAGCATCTTGACAAAGCCACCAAAGTCGCAACGTTCGAGTGCATTGGAGTTAGAGCACATTACGGAGTGTTCAGACGCCTCAACGGATACACCGTGATGACGTTCTTCGCCGTAGTAGTACTTGATGTAACGGTTAGCTTGCAGGCAGTCAGTACCTTCAAACAGTGCTAGATGCGGAATACCAGCATTCACCGCAGCTTCATGAGCATCAGCGCCACGATCACCGAAGTTATGCAGTGCATAATCAACGTGGATAGCAGGAGTGCCAGATTTCTCAGCATAAGCCAACAGCTCATCACGAACTGCACGGCAAATACTTGCAACGGTAGTACCCTTCCACTCATCACGTTGGAAAGTGGTTTCCACATAAGAAGTCAGCCACGGAAAATCAGGATCAGTGTTCACGATGGTAGCGACAACGGTTCCGACTGGAACGACAGTACCTTCCGGTACAGCGCGAATTTCCAGCGGGAGACGGCCCCCGTGCAACGCGATAATGCGCTCCCAAGGAGCACGATCGAATTCGTAGCCAGCATTGGTAATTTCTTCTTCAGCTTCGTCAATTGCGTAATAGGTAACACGAATACCCAGAAGGTACTTGATGATGTTCATCTGGTGACCCATTACGAC
>OEQO01000370.1_pt1 | contig 8941 bp, 13 predicted proteins | sample 1539751 | NCBI WGS metagenome assembly OEQO01 (sample SAMEA3891237, study PRJEB23780) | metagenome | biome: terrestrial biome; feature: animal house; material: water of meat washing | place: Italy | collected 2015-05-12 | reverse complement strand
GTCCAACTTCACATACTGGTAATAATACTGGTATCCGAAGAATTCACCTTGATGATTGAACCACCATTCATTTCCGTCAGCTTTGCAGACTTGACGGTAATCTTCACACTCTTCAAGCACTTGCTCAAAGGTGAGAGGATTCGGCTTCTTGTAATACAGTTTACGTTTCGCCATACTTCCCTCATTGTTGAAAATTAATAAGGCGAGTATTACTCGCCTTTGATCACATAACCAAGTTTGTGTTCAAGATGCAACAGAATAGCAATAATTACCAGTGTGCCTACAAAATAAGCACCAGCAGTATTATGCCAACCAATTGCGTTATATAACCATGTCATAATGGTCATCTTGGTAATCATCATACCCCATTGGGAGATAGATCTACTTAGCAGTGGCCGCCCATTCAGCGAATACTTCAGCGGTTTGTCCAGAACAAATGACAACGCAAACAGAATGGTTGCGATTAGCCAAATTGAACCAACAATTGCAATTGTTGCGAGACACAGGAGAATACGATAAATTTCAACCTGCGGATACGCATATGCCAGAACGCCAAGGAGCACCATCAACAAATAGGTACTAGTTTCTTTATTCACATTAACTCCTCATTAAGATAAAGTTAATATACGAGCACTCACCTCGTAACATTTTTATACGGGCCGGTATTGCACCGGCTCACCCCACGTTTTTCGAAGGAGCTCTGCTATTTGAGACTTACCGTCTATTCATATACTCCGACATTCGTTCTGGTTACCCCTGCAGAGGTGAATGAAGAATTATACAAACAGTAACTTGAGAGTTAATGGTGCCAGCGGAGGGACTTGAACCCTCACGTCCAAAGACACCGGATTTTGAATCCGGCGTGTCTGCCAATTCCACCACGCTGGCTCATTTGTCAGTACTGGGAATCGAACCCAGAACCCAGTTTAAGGTATGCTCACCGCCTCATTATAATAAGGACACCGAAGTGCCCAAGTATCATACCGTGTGCCTTACCATTCAGCGCATACTGACAAATTTTATACTATCGTTTGAACACTACCTGCCCAGTCGGAATGGTAGGGAACACAATTTCTTTATCGAGATAAACTACTTCCACCGTTTCAACGACACGAACAAACGTATCGTCATAAGACATCGGAATACTCAGAAACGCTTGCGCTTCTTGCATGAAGTCATCAATTGCGTCTTCACAATCATCGTCGATGTATTCAATAATTTCTTCACATGACATATTGAAGAAACGTTGTACTTGTGCTTGAGTGCCGTTTGCTTCAGCAATTTCAACAACGTCGGCCATGAGCGCAAACGTGGCATCTTCATTGCCGTAACCAGCTACTTCACCAGGAAACACATGCGCTGATTTAAACAGCGGCATAATGGACACTAAGAAGTCTTTTTCTTGCTCAGTGAGACCCGAGACTAGACAAGTGTCATAGTCATCGCCATCATTTTCCCAAGTAGTTACTTTCACCAAGTAACCAGCCGGAATAACAGTACCAGTTTCAATCTGCATCACGCTTCCCCAAAATGTTTTTCGCGAGGAGCCGCTCAATTGCGACACGAACACCATCTATCGCATCAGGCCCTTTCAGTTGCGGTTCATGCAGCGGCATAACATCCACAACACCTTTTTTTACGTTCATGTAAACCGGTACGCTATGATATTGGCTAGGGTCATCACTGAACCGAGCCGCAATAGATACGTATTGATGATGCGATCCACGAGAATACTGCACAGGGCGAACCATTGCGTACAAGTCTACAACTTGCTCCCAATCTTTGGATTCAAATTCCCCAAGATCAACGAAGTGTTCGTAATCAGAATCAGGAGAAACGTAACGCATTTGCGTATCCTCTGTTAGGTTAATTAATGTGTAAGCAACGTTGTGCGCTGCTTACTTTATATTATAACAAGTTTTTGTAGAACTGTTTAACTTAGTCGTTCCAATCTTTCATTACTTGTTTGAGCGTTCTGAATCTGCGAACATGGATGAGATCATCCGTCCACATGATTGCACATGCAATGGCAGTTGCAAGGCCGAATAAACCCAACAAAGCACCAATTATATGAGCAAACATCGCAACAACAAAAGCGATGCAATTATAAACCGTTTTTTCGTCGGCTATGTCAAGAACATACGTAGTGCCAACTTTCATAGAACTTGCCGCAGTACGAGAATACCGTTTAGTGATAATATCACCATTAGGCCTGGAGAACTCAATGTATTTTGAGTTATCTTTCTTGCCATCGTACACTGTCATCATAACAACACGTTCTTGATGAGTGCCATCATATATGTACACCATGCCATCATATACTAGCTTCACGAGTAGCATCCAGAAAACAGTAATAAAGCCAATAATCAGCTTTGCTCGATTAACATTGGGAAGTTTGATAGTTATTTCCACAGCATCTCCTAAAAAGAAAGCAGGAAAGTTCCTGCTTTGCTATTTTAACGTAAATGTTTGAGTTTGTACAGTGTACTCTCAATTAATGAGATGATGTTTTCAAGCGCATTAGTCAAACCCGGTTGTAATTGACATTCAGAATGAACTTGCTTGGTAATTTGTAAGAACTGTTCCAATCCAGATACCGCCATGTCGGATGTGTCAAAACGATAAACACCGCCAGATGGCTGTAGTGTTTCCATTTGATATGACATGCTAGCTTCAGCAAATGCGTCAACTAGATCAGGTAGATCTTCGTAGAACTTCTGGAGAGCTTTATGCGCAGCGTATGAATTGGTATTCAAGTGCCACATATGAGCGCGAGCACTCATAAACAATGCAGCTTCTTGATACATTGCAATTTTATTCATTTTTAACCTCCTAAGAATGTGGTTAAAATTATTTATTAATAGCGTCCCCATCAGGAACGCCCAAAAAATATATCCATCTCAGATAAGCCTTTGTTGGCATTGCTAATGACTGCATTAGCAAACTCAATTTCACGCTTGAACCAATTGGAAATAAACAATTTCATATTGTGTTCTAACATTGACAGGTCACTTGAGTGACACCAACATTCACCAGCAAATTTGTTTGCGGACGAACTGGTAAGATAAACTTTACCCACTTTGCGCATCCACACTTTATTGTATTCACTGAAATGAATAGTACCATCAGGAATTGGATTCTTATCACTTGGTAGCTGATACGGCGTAACAACCTTGATCACTTTCAAATCGACATCACCCTTGATAGTGATAGCAGGGTGATCAGCACGATAAGATTGTAGATCAATACGGAAACGAACTACTCTATCGCCCTGAACTGGTTGCTTGAACATGCAAACATCATATTCGCCATTGTCATTCAACAAATGCGGAACAACACCAAGTAATGCAGCCTTGGCTTTGCACTGATCCAACGTACCAATGCACATACATGCATCAGAACCGTCACACATCGCACCCTTGCCGATTAACTTAAATCCGGTGCTAGTTTTTTCAATACGAAAAATATCGTTCATACCCATTGTCTCCCAACTGTAAGATGCAACTTCCAGTCATACGGAAGCTCAAGTTCTTGACGGATCTGCGTTAGTTCATCACAATACGTGTCAATGTACCAGAATTCACCCGCTTGGTGATTAGTTAGAACACGAGTATCACCGTTATAACGAGGCCACACACTGTATTCAAATTCAACACGTTTACCGTCATATTTTTTCCAGAGATGCATTAGATCAGGACGAGGCTTTTCACCACGAATGATACTAATATGCGCACCCCAACTAGGTTTACATAATTGGATACCGTACCTGTTTTCAATCATAGTACGATAATAATCTGCAATTCCACCAGGAACTTCAAGGATGGCCCACCAATCAGTCCTACGCTTCATACCAGGTCGTTCAGGATCATATTTGATCCAACCATAGCTTTTAAAACGCGGTGCTTCATCAATGTTCCGTCTAAGTTCCTCTACAGGATCCGGCGGTACAAAGACGCTTAGTTGTTTCACAGACCACCCAGATGACTTTCTACTTGAAAACCATGCCGTTGCAGTTCACGAGCAACTTCGTTCAATGGCAAATGCCAAGAAAGTTGACCAATGTACTCTTCAGCAATTTGACGCATTTCTTTGGCAGTAACATATTCACCGCCCATAAACCATTGCAAAACCATAGCATTGCTCCTTGTTGTATTCAAGCTGTAGCGCTTTGTAGCGCGTTTACAGCGGGTTTAATTGTTAGCTTGTGCGCTTATGCGCGTTAATAGTTAAACGCGCTATAACGCATTATAGCACGTTTAAACGTGAATGTTAGTATGGAGCATTCCAGAAAACAAACATTTTAGGCAGTCTATTTGTAGTCACTCTTGCAAGTGAATACGGCAAATAGAACGTTTCAGGCGTTTCAATTGCTACTGGGTCAAGTCTCTCAAAGTCGTACGAATCTTCTGGTACTGCTTGCTCTAACATGAGATGACCAATAAAGGTACTGTCTTGATTATCAGGGATTGAAACTACATGCATATGAGGATTATCCGCAGCATAACGATCAATTTCATCCGTAACACTCAATGACCCTGTAATTTGATATCCAAACACAATGTTTACTTCAATAGACATCATTTACTCCAAAAGATATCTTGTGCTTGCATAAGGATCTTAGCAGCAAGTTGCAGATCCGGCGCTTTTGGAAGTTGGCTAGTTTTGTACAGCTCTTCACGAATGTGCTTATCAGTATGTTCAGCAAATGCAATCACTTCGTCATAAGACCATTTGCCACCACGGATATCCAGAAGCTCTTGTGCATCGCCACGGAACACATTTACAACACCATCTTCAAGGATTTCTTGACCCATACGAAGCAGACGAACTAGATGCATTGCATGTTTGGTATCATAGCCAAACTGCTCTTCTAGCTCAGAACGTTTTTCGTTACGATTCTTCTTCCAATCCCAGTAGTTCTTCCAAATTTCTTTATCTTGTTTGTACTGTTCTTTATTGAACTTCACAATAAACAGAGGAAGTCTACGAGCACCAAATTCTGGAATGTTCAGGATGGCACCTGCTTGCTTTTCCAAATCAGTTGGCTCTTTAGTGTAGAAACCTTCAAGATCATCAGAATTGGTATTCAAAGTGAACAGATCGTCAAATGTTTTGTAACCAGGAGCTTCGTATACGCCGTAGATTTCTCCACCGTAATGAATTAGTCTGTAACCATCACGGAACTGCTCAAGATCCATAGTGAAGATCTTTTTATCAGAGAAGTTATGAACTAAGGATACATATTTTGTTTGACGAGGAGGATCAATTTCTTGAGGTCGGTTGATCCATTTGTTGTGGCCTTTGATACGTTTCAACTGAGCAATTGCGTACCCAGAGAAAGTAAAAGCAGCTTTCTTGTTTAGAAGTTGTTGTGCGGCATTCTCACGCAGAAAATCATAAGCAGGATGCTTGTTGATAATGTGCATAGGATCAACCCACAAAGTTTCCACAATGTTAGGGTTCATGCCAACGTAAAGATTCATAAATTGAGTGAGTTCGTACAGCTTGCCATCTTCTGCATCTTCCAGTGTTACTTCCCGCACAGGGAAGAACGGAGTCCGGATGTTGATAGCATCAGCACAGAAGATTCCGCGAGTATCAACGTCAGATGTGGCAATGTTGGTGCCATACGCATGAGAACCAGCAAGGTGCTCAACAATCAAGTTTTTTCGTGGATCAATATTCATTATTCTCCTTAGAACCCTAACGCACGGCGTTCCTCTTCGGACAACTTAGATAGAGCTCGTTCTTTTATTGCTTTAGTTTTAGCCGCAACAGCATCATCACATGTTTCGTGAATCACAATAATTTTAGGACTAATTGAACAGTGATATTTTGCTTTATACATATGGGCTTCTACTTCATCTTGAATATAGCATTCGTGCGAAGTACCATGCCCCCAATCTTCAGTACGAAGTTCATAGCAATTAATAACATTGGTTGCCATATTGTGTCTCCTTCATATTAATAGTGGCTGCCTTAGCAACCACTGAAATTACTCTTCGTCTTCTTCGTACTCGCCCCACTCGATCATCTTTTCTTTGTGGCGCTGTTTTACGTATTCAAGAATATCAGCACACGCTTCAATTTCTTCTTCGAAGTTGTAGCACTGGTGTCCAGGACCTTGCGGGAGATACTTTTTATTCATAGTACTCATTGCACCATGCAGACCAATCAGACCATGGAAAGCATCTACTAGCTCATCTTCGGACAGTTGCTTGCCGTCAATAGACATATTGCACATTTGGTTCAGACTGAAATCAGAGTTCACGTACTCCATGCGGCTGTCTTCAGTGTCATAAGCAGACATCATCGCATCGTGCAGCATATCCTTTTGCTCTTCAGTAAGTTCCTCATAATTGGTACCAAACTGACCAAGGAGTTCAGTATACGATTTCCGACCACGGATCTTTTGCACACGAGCACGCAAGGCATCACGCATCATAGGAGAATCATCTTTGTACCAATGCTCTTTGATGTCGCGAGAATTGAACTTATCGTAGAAGTGCTTGTGAATTGCAAATTTGCTCACATACACACGAACTTCGCGACCGTACTTATTCTTGACAAACAGTTCACCATCGTGGATCATGTCACCCAGTACATTCCACGGAATAGGAGGACGAGTAGTACTAGCTTCATCAGATGCGCGTACTAACTGCATATACTCAGATTTACCGCCGCGATCACGACCGCATTCCTCTTCGGATAAAGGAATAAGAATCTTTGCAATGTATTGACACAAATTCTGAGCGATTAGATCGTTATCATTTACCAGGTTGTACCAGCCGTATTCATCATAGGTAGCAGAAATACCAGGACCCATCAGATCATAACAGTCGTGCGGATAACAGGTAAAACCAATGAACCCGTCACCGAAATGATTGTTCGTCAGCAGGAACAATTTTACTTCGTCACCCTCATGTACTTCGAGATCAGAATACCCGCATTGCATGTTGAAACAACCCATTACTATTATCCTTTTCATTTACAAATTAATAGAGCGCCTATATGGCGCTCAGTATATCATGCAAACTTGGCACGATCATAAATGGTACGTTTTTCAACAATAGTACCATCTTCAATTACATACTTCTCAGTTGCCTTGTTCGGGCCAACGTGAGTAATATACAGCAAATCAGTGTACTTCACGGTGACAGTTTCACTGGTAGTGATCTGCCCATTTGCTTTGGCGCGAGTCGCAGTGTAAGTAACACTGTCAGCACTAACATTGACAGAAGTTACACCACTAACATGATAATGTACAACTTCGCCATCATCACCTTTGTATTCAAAGTGTAGTTTCTGTTGCTGCAATACTTTCGGAGATTTTTTAGTGCCAACAACAGGCATTGTGCCCAGTTTGGATTTCAGCAAAGACATAATCTCTTCATAGTTCCCAGTACTACCATATGCATGACTATTATCAAGGAATTGAACATCACCGTCATTATCGACACCACAATACAGCCAGTTAGTAGCGTTACAGGTGTTGGCATTCTGAAGTTGAACAACTTGATCAGCTGACAACTGCGGCATCACTGCTCGGATCTTGGCAGAATCAGTTCTGAATGTGGAGCGTGAGGAATTTGAAATTTCACGATATCGAATAGTGTGGTCAGTATCCAAACGAGCAATGAGCTTCAGAAAATCAATAATCTTTACATCGTAATCGCCGTCCTGAATAGATGACATTGCAAAAGCATAACTTAGTGGGTGAGCCATATAGGTTTGTCCTTTTTAGAAATTAATAGGGCGCCAAGAAGGCGCCCATAAGCATTAGTGGCTCATTTTTTCGTACTTGTGAGCAACCAGACCGTAAACAGTCCAACCAGTAAAGGTTACCAGCGAACCGTACAGCATAGCTTCGGAACCCGCACTATACAGAGCGTAGAAGCTAAAGATTGCACCAACGATAGCAAGGAAGTTGTTCACTTTCGCTTTGCTAGCTTCAACACCAGTGATCTTTTGCATGATCATCAGCGCGCCCATACTCAGGATGTACGGGATAATGTTGGTAATTACTGCCAAGTTGACCAGAACAGTGAACTGTTCGTTCAGTGACGGACTGATGGTCATCAGAGCCATTGCGGTTTGTACAGCAAGAAGAATCATCATACCTTTCAGCGGAGCACCAGCTTTGGATACAGAGCTAAAGGCTTTCGGGAAGTAACCAGCGTCAGCGGAGCTCTTGAATACTTGAGCAACAGTGAACTGCCAACCCAGCAAGGAACCCACGCAAGCGATAACAGCAAGGCCAGTTACAATTTTACCTACAATCGGACCAAACATGTGAGCAAAAGCCAGACCAAACGGAGCAGAGCTAGAAGCCAGATCAGCGTTCGGAATCATACCAGCGATTACGTTAGTACTCAGGATGTATACTACAGCAGCACCAATGGTACCACCCAGTACAGCGATTGGTACGTTTTTCTCGGGATTTTCAACAGCGTCGGAGTTAGCACAAGCAGATTCCAGACCCAGGAAAGCCCACAGAGTAATTGCGATAGAAGCACTTACAGCATCAAACATTGACTTCCCATGCGGGTTCCAAGCGTTGATGTAAGTAGTGCCATCAAACCAGAACCAACCCAGAATTGACACACCAACCACCGGAATGATAACGCCCCACACAGTGAAGCCACCAATCTGGCCAGTGATCTTCGGACCACCAAAGTTAGCGAAAGTTGTCAACCATAAAACGCCAATGGTTGCCGCACAAATACCCAACGGTGAAAGTTCAACACCGAAGAACGCGGTACCATAACCCACAGCAGTAATCGCGATTGCCACGTTGGCAATAAGCAGCGAAATCGAGTAGGTATAGTTACTCATAAAGCCACCGGAGTTACCAAAGGCGTATTCAGCATAACCTGCCATACCACCTGATTTCCGGCTAAACATACCACATTTAGCGAAGGCATAAGCCAAAGCCATTGAA
>OEQO01000367.1_pt1 | contig 9083 bp, 8 predicted proteins | sample 1539751 | NCBI WGS metagenome assembly OEQO01 (sample SAMEA3891237, study PRJEB23780) | metagenome | biome: terrestrial biome; feature: animal house; material: water of meat washing | place: Italy | collected 2015-05-12 | reverse complement strand
GACATCTACCGTCATCTCTTTAAAGGGAAGGTGCTTGACAATACTCCCCGCCCCCTCTGATAGTTTTTTACCCTTGGCCCAATAAATGACGCCTTCACGCAGGCGCATATGGCCCGTTTCGATCAACTCGCGAATCTCAGGGTCAACTTTGGCCCAATCAGGCACCATAATCACTTTGAGCGTCTCTTCAAGCATCTTAATATCCTTGTGTTGTCAGGACTTGTGTTATCAGATTCAGTTAAACGGGTTACCGTGGCGATGGAACTCACGCAACATTGTGATATGGATAACGCACGGCAAGGTGACTCGTAGTGCAGGCCCCTCTACCACAGCACTGAATAATCCGCCAACGAGCCCAAGTGGACTAGAAAATAATAATGCTCTTGGCAGCAGCATAGCTCCAGCCGCAGCAGCCCCACCGAATGCACCCAGGGTGAGAGCGTGAACATTTTGTTAAATTTCACCCAGTTTTTTGAGACCCGCATTGAGTACCGTTTCCAGATATTCACTGCTCATTCCTGCGATTTTTTGCTTCCGTCTTACGCTCGCCTTGCGTGAAGTCTCGGCCCTGAGCATGTTCAGCCCCATGTGCCGGATGCACGCCAAAATCTCTGCGGCATCACCGCGATAAATCGGGCAATCATCCTCGCCCATCGTGACGTCCAGCACCCAGTGCAGGCTATTTTCGATGGCCCAGTGCCCACGCACCGCTCGCGCAAACTCATCCTGCACCAACGCTTTGGAACTGATGAAATAACGCTGCTCTATGGTAATTTTTTGCATATTTTCAACGCGATAGGAGATGGCCACGCCAATGCTGTGCAACTGTTTCCAATGAGGAAACTGGGCGGCCAACTCGCCCGCCGCCATGACATGGTACTCACGACCATCGATGCGGCCATGAGCCTTCTCAAGCGTCATCGTCTCTGCGCATAACGGGGTGGCCGCCAGCGGGGCGAGGGCCTGTCGAACCGCCTCGAACAACTTGGGTTGGTTGCCTTTGACGGCCAATAAGTAATCGCCACCTTGCTGAAGGATGGTCTCGGCGATCTCGGTCTGGCACCCCATCGCATCGATGGATACCAGGCAGCCTTTGATGTCGAGCAGCGCCAGCAACTCGGGAATAGCGGTAATTTCATTGGACTTGGCGTCGGTTTTTATCTGTCCGAGCACCAGCTTATTGGCGGCGGCATAGGCACTGACCATGTGAATGGTCGACGTTCGATCCTCACGGTCATAGGAACTGCGCAGGGTTTTGCCATCGATAGCGACCAGGGCGCCATCGGTGTGCTGGTTAATGGCTTGAGTCCACCGCACAAAGGCGGCCTGAAACGGCTCTGGTTTGATGCCGGAGATGATCCTGGCAATGGTGTCATGGACAGGAATGCCGTTTTTAAACAGTCCCTTGGATTGAAACCAGGGAAGATGAACCTCGCCGAAATCCTCAATATCTTCCCAGCCCTCAGCCCCGCCGATCACGGCACAGACGGTGAGAAACAGGACATCGTAGAAGGGATAATAAATCTTGGCATGCTGGCGAGGGTCGTGAATATTGTCGAAGAACTGAGCGAAAACGGCATCAATAGACATGAGAGCACTCCTGAAAAGGAGCATGAGATCACAGCCGGATCACCAGGTCAAATTTCAGGGTGAGGATGTGAGCAAATTGTTAACTATGGAAATCATGGAAATTATCATTTTTTGGATTTCATGCGCATTTTTTGAGCTGAAATGACGTGCAGTGACGATTAAAAAGTGTGAAGGCGATCCTGACTATAAAGTTAACTGCATATCACAGGCCTATAAGTATTTGTTTTGTAGGCAAAAAACTATTTTTAATTTTTAACAAAATGTTCACGATCTCGCCCTGATTAAAGACATGGGTACAAATGATGCGTCAACAGTATCATCGCTTTCATTACGTGGATTGATCTCTGCGATCTCTGCAAGCATTGACCACTCCCATCCCTCGGGCAATTCAAACGGCTTCTCTTCCTCACTAATTTCCGGCAAGGCTTTGGGCTTTTTAATCTTGCCCTCTTTCACCAACCGCGTCTTTTCGGCGGCAATGCGTTCCAGCAGGACGGAAGCCGGTTCATCGCTGGGGTCTTGCGGCACCAGCTTGCCGCGCACCGCCAGCTCCAGGATCAGCTCGCGCAGCTTTTTGATACCGGTGAGTTCCAGCTTGCTGTTGCTACCGCGCCCGGCACTGCTTTTGGGGCGCACCGCCGCAGTCCAGAGATCCAGGTGGTCGGTAATCAGATTTTCTATTTTCTGAGCCGCCATTATGCCTGCTCCCCTTGCTTGGCCACTTCCTTATCCAAGGCGTCACCCAGAATGGCTTTTAGCTGGTCACGCAGGGTCTGGATTTCAGCCTGCTCTGTGGCATAGCGCGCCAGCAGCTCGTCAGGGTCATGGCTTATCTGCTCGCCGACATGGGGGTTTTTGATATCGAGGTTAAAGTTGCGCTCGATAATGGTCTTGATACTGACCTTCCAGGCTTGTTCGTTCTCAACCCGGGCAGCAAAACTGTCCGCCTCATCACCCCACCAGGCAATCTCGGCTTCGAACTCCTCGAACTTCATCGGCTTGGTCTTGCTGTAGTTCTTCACCCCAGCCGGATAGGGGTGCTCGTAGAACCAGACATCCTTGGTGGGCTGGCCCTTGGTGAAGAAGAGGATATTGGTCTTGATGCCGGTATAGGGGGCAAACACGCCGTTGGGCAGCCGCACTATGGTGTGCAGGTTGCACTCGCTGGTGAGCAGTTGCTTGATCTTGGTTTTGACCCCTTCGCCAAACAGAGTTCCATCAGGCAGCACTACGGCGGCGCGACCGTCTTTTTTCAGGACTTCGATGATCAGCTGCAGGAACAGGTCGGCGGTTTCGCGGGTGCGCAGATCGGCCGGGAAGTTCTGCTCGATGCCATCCTCTTCGGTGCCGCCAAAGGGCGGGTTGGTGAGGATCACATCGATATCGCTATCCCAGCTCGACAGCGGCTTGTCGAGGGTGTTGCCGTGGCGGATCTGCACCGGCACCTCGATGCCGTGCAGCAGCATATTGGTGGTGCAAAGGAGGTGCGGCAGCTGCTTCTTCTCGACCCCCAGGATCTGCTGCTGCAGGGTCTGATGGTCGGCTGAGGTCTCGACATAGTGCTCTTTGACATGATCGAAGGCACAGGCGAGAAAACCACCGGTGCCGCAGGCCGGGTCCATGATCCGCTCGCCGAGTTTGGGGTCGATGCGGTTGACCATAAAGCGGGTGACGGCGCGGGGGGTGTAGAACTCGCCCGCGTTACCGGCGCTTTGCAGGTCGCGCAGGATCTGCTCGTAGATATCGCCAAACAGGTGGCGCTCGCTGCTGTCGGTAAAGTCGATCTCGTTGAGCTTGTTGATCACCTGCTTGAGCAGGGTGCCGTTCTTCATGTAGTTGAAGGCATCAGAGAACGCCTCTTTCACCACATAGCCACGGGGGTTGAGATCGATATTGGCAGGCTGGTTTTTCAGGCTGTCGAACAGGTCATTGTTGACGAAATCGAGCAGGGCATCGCCGGTCAGCCCTTCGCTATCGGCCGCCCAGTTGCGCCACAGGAAGCGCTCGGGGATGGGGCAGCGGTAGTTATCCTGCTCAAACTCCAGCTCCTCTTCCTGGGCGTCGAACACTTTCAAAAACAGCAGCCAGGAGAGCTGGCCGAGGCGCTGCGCATCGCCGTCCACGCCGGCGTCTTTGCGCATAATGTCCTGTAATGACTTGATAACTGAGCTGATGGATGACATGGGATTCTCTGCTTTTTACAAAAATGGTGACGAATACAGGGGCGAATGCGTCAGGAAGATCGATAAAACAAGCGGCCATCATTGGAATGGCCGCATGGTAGTTCAGAAGCAGTCAGGTCGTCAGGCGCTCTGCTGCTCACGGTAAATTTCTTGCTCCAGTTCGGTGATGGCCTGCTCGAACTGTTTGGGGCCACCAAAACCCTTCTTGGCCAACTCCAGCGGGCGACCCAGCTCGGTAAAGGGGGCGACTTTTAGCGCATCCTTGGTCTCAATCTCGGTCACCCCCTGATCGGCATACTTGTCGAGCAGGCTGGTAAGCACCTGCTGGGCGGTGTCGTTGTACTTGGTGAAGTAGTTGCGCTTTTTGACGTTGTTGGCCCGCTCGCGGCGGGTCAGTGGCGGCTGATCGTATACCACATGGCAGATAAGGTCGAACGGGTCGAGCTCCTTGCCCACTTCCTGCTCCAACACCTCCCACAGCACGCCCGCCTGAGCCAATTCATCCATGATGGCTTGCTTGCGTTCGGCGGCTTGCCAGCGTTTGGTGAAGGCATCGAGGGTGGCAAACTCCTTGAGCAGGGTCTTCTTGGTGTAGTCCTTGAAGGATTCGGTCACCAGCTTGCCATCGGCATCGTAATACTGCACCCGCTCGGCGATGACGCTGACCGCCACGCCGTTGACATAATACTTGCTGACCCCGGGCTCGGGGCCACCCAGCGGGCCTGTGCCCTGGCCACCTGCGCCACTCTGGCCACCATCACTACCGGTTGTGTAAGTGCTGGGCTCTTCATCGACCCCGGGGGCAAACGGATCGTCATTGTTGCCGGGTTCATCGGCTGGCAGTGGATCGGCGCCGTCGATGATATCGCCTAGGCCTTCATCCGGATTGTTGATGTCTGCCGGTTTGACCACCATGACGCGCTCCGGCTCGCCGTCGAAACGGGGATCGGCAAACAGCTCGGTGGCCTTCTTGAAATCGAGAATGGTGAACCAGAGCTTGCCGTACTTGTCGTCGATACGGGTGCCACGGCCGATGATCTGCTTGAACTTGGTCATGGACTGGATGTTTTGGTCCAGCACCACCAGCTTGCAGGTTTTGGCATCGACGCCGGTGGTCATCAGCTCGGAGGTAGTAGCGATGACCGGATAGGGCTTTTTCGGGTTGATGAAGTTGTCGAGCTGGGCTTTGCCAAGGTCATCATCGCCGGTGATTTTCATCACATAGCGATCATCTTTCAGCATCTGCTCGGGGTTGAGGTTTGCCAGCGCCCGTCGCATCCGGTCGGCATGATCGATGTCGTTGCAGAACACGATGGTCTTGGCCATCGGGTCGGTTTTCTTGAGGTAGTTGGTGATGGTCTCGGCCACCAGCTGGGTACGCTCGTCGATCACCAGGGTGCGGTCGAAATCCTTCTGGTTATAGATACGGTCTTCAATCAGGTTGCCCTGTTTGTCCATCTGCCCTTTGGTGGGACGCCACCCCTGCAGATCGACATCGATATCGACCCGCACCACCTTGTAGGGGGCAAGAAAGCCATCTTCGATCCCCTCTTTGAGGGAGTAGGTATAAACAGGGTCACCGAAGTAATCGGTGCTGGAGACGGTTTCGGTCTCTTTGGGCGTGGCGGTGAGACCAATCTGGGTGGCCGATGAGAAGTATTCGAGGATCTCGCGCCAGGCGCTGTCTTCGGCGGCGCTGCCCCGATGGCACTCATCCACCACGATCAGGTCGAAGAAGTCGGGGGAGACCTGCTTGAAGGCTTTCTGCGACTCTTCCGGCCCGGTGAGCGCCTGATAGAGGGCAAGGTGGATCTCATAGGCGGGGTCGATCGTTCGCCCGGTGACCTTGGTCATGGCCGAGCCAAAGGGCTGAAAATCATTGATCTTGGTCTGATCCACCAGAATGTTGCGATCGGCCAGAAACAGGATGCGCTTCTTGGCGCCCGCCTTCCACAAACGCCAGATGATCTGAAATGCGGTGTAGGTCTTGCCGGTGCCGGTGGCCATCACCAGCAATACCCGATCCTCACCTTTCGATATGGCTTCTACGGTCTTGTTGATGGCCTGCAGCTGGTAATAGCGGGGAGATTTGCCGCTGCCATCCGAGTAATAGTCCTGACTGATGACAGGCAACTGTGCCTGGGTGTAACCCTTCCAGGTGCAGAGTTTGTCCCAAAGCTGGCCCGGGCTGGGGAAGTCCTCCAGCGCGATCTCGGATTCCAGCTTGGCCGGATTGGTCTTGTCATGAAATACGAAGCCATCGCCGTTGCTGGCAAACACGAATGGCACATCCAGCAGACGGGCATAATCGAGCCCCTGCTGCATCCCCTTGCCAATCTCATGCTTGTTGGCTTTGGCCTCGATCACCGCCAGTGGCAAGCCCATCTTGTGATAGAGCACGATATCGGCCGATTTGACCTTCTTGCGTGCCGCCATCTGGCCGCGCACCACCACCTTGCCATCCAGCAGCTTCACCTCCTGGCGAACCTGGGTCAGGTCATCCCACCCCGCAGCCTTGATAGCAGGCAGCAGGTACTTTGAGATGATGTCGGCTTCGGTGAGGGTTGCTTTGTTGATCTCGGCCATGAGCACTCTTCCGGTCGGGGGACAATATTGCTCAAGATTCTCTCATAAAATCAGCCGGGTTTTGTTGATTTCAGACTCATAAAGCAACATGGGAGGCTGCTCTTGATAGCGTACCTTCTGGCCAAGGATACGTCAGGCAATGGCATAACTAGGTCGTAGTGAATGCTTGTTGAAGGGCATCGCTTGAGTTAGTCCCATCGCCAGTCAGCCGGTTTGGCTCTCGCTGAATGCAGAGGCCAAGATTCCAGATAGATAGGAATCTGCCCCCATCAATTCCAGCACACAAAGGTCCATCATCCCTTCAAACAAGATGACCAATATTCCAGAGAGAAAAACGGCACGAAATTTCCAGATAGATAGGAAGTCTTCGATCAGGATTCCACATAACTCGTTCTGAACTGGCATTCCACTATGTGGAAAATTCGCACCACTTTTCCAGATAGATAGTTATGTGGAAAGAAACTGGACGGGAATTGGTTGGGAATGACAGTGTTCATTCCATGGCTCCACATCCTGCGTGATTCCACGCAATCATGTTTGTCGCGAGCGAACAAACTTCAATACTTTCAGTGCTTTGTTGATTTTTTCCTGAGCGAAGTCCATGGTGATATGGAGTTTGGTCACACGATCACCTGATTGCATCCTTTATCCGCTACACCTGAGGCCCATCACCATGAACAGCATCGTCATCCTGATCCTCCTGTTTTCATTCCTGATAGGCTTTGGCGCCTTTGCTGCGTGGCTGTATATCGAGAAGCGTCGTATGGATGCCTCAGATAAATGACCCGCTATTTTGCTGAACGGACCTCTTTTGCCACACACGAAATCAGATGGCGGGAGCAGCCCAACATTTCCTGGATCACCGAGTAGCTGTGTCCGGTGCTCAACAACTGTGCGATGTGCTGACGCTTCTTTTCATCTTTCTGGCGACCGCGATATTTCCCCTCATCCCTAGCCTTGGCAATACCCTGCTGCTGCCTGCGACGGCGATCTTCATAGTCTTTACGAGCGACGGCTGCGAGCATATCCAACAGCATGCCATTTACAGCCTGCAAGATGGCGCTGGTGAACTCGGAGCGGCTGTCCCCCTGTAACGCCACCCAGGAAGTCGGAAGCTCCGGAGAAACGATGGAGAGCTGTTTCTGAGCTAGCAACTGCTTCAATGTTTGCCAATCCGTCTGATTGAGGCGAGCCAGACGATCAATCTGCTCTACCAGCACAATGTCACGATCTGCAGCGTCGCGGATCAGCCTCATAAGCTCAGGCCTGTCCAGCGTCGCCCCCGACTCATTCTCTACATAGAAACTGGCAATCTGATGGCCATGCTCAGCAGCAAAACCAATCAGCAGCTCTCGTGCCCGCTCAGCATCCTGTTCCACAGTCGATGCACGTAAATACGCCCGTATGAACATTGAAACCCCCATCAGTCTGTTTAAAGTGGTTCCTAATTATTGGTTCAATATGTCATTTTCAGAAGACGACTGCACCAGTTGATTGGGCGTAATGGCTGTTGTGCAGCCAGCTCCTGACAGTTCAATATCAGAAGTGATCTGCACCAATCTCGACTATGCTCAATACTCGTGTGCACCAAAGCGAGGTGAGCATGGCGACGGACACCCCACGGATTCCAGAACAAGGCGTGGCCACTCTGCCTGATGAGGCTTGGGAGCGTGCGCGCCGTCGTGCGGAGATCATCAGTCCGTTGGCGCAGTCGGAGACGGTCGGGCACGAAGCGGCCGATATGGCGGCTCAGGCGCTGGGCTTGTCTCGGCGCCAGGTATACGTTCTGATCCGGCGTGCCCGGCAAGGCAGCGGCCTCGTGACGGATCTGGTGCCCGGCCAGTCCGGTGGAGGTAAAGGTAAGGGGCGCTTGCCGGAACCGGTCGAGCGCGTCATCCACGAGCTACTGCAAAAGCGGTTCCTGACCAAGCAGAAGCGCAGCCTAGCGGCCTTTCACCGCGAAGTCACTCAGGTGTGCAAGGCTCAAAAACTGCGAGTGCCGGCGCGCAATACCGTGGCCTTACGGATCGCTAGCCTTGACCCGCGCAAGGTCATCCGCCGGCGGGAAGGCCAGGATGCCGCTCGTGACCTACAAGGTGTGGGCGGCGAGCCTCCTGCCGTGACCGCGCCGCTGGAGCAGGTGCAGATAGACCATACGGTCATCGACCTGATCGTGGTCGATGACCGCGACCGGCAACCTATTGGCCGCCCGTACCTGACCCTAGCCATCGACGTGTTCACCCGCTGCGTGCTCGGCATGGTCGTCACGCTGGAAGCGCCGTCTGCCGTTTCGGTTGGCCTGTGCCTCGTGCATGTCGCCTGCGACAAGCGCCCTTGGCTGGAAGGACTGAACGTGGAAATGGATTGGCAGATGAGCGGCAAGCCCTTGCTGCTCTACCTAGACAACGCGGCCGAGTTCAAGAGCGAGGCCCTGCGCCGGGGTTGCGAGCAGCATGGCATCCGGCTGGACTATCGCCCGCTGGGACAGCCGCACTATGGCGGCATCGTGGAACGGATCATCGGCACGGCGATGCAGATGATTCACGACGAACTGCCGGGAACGACCTTCTCCAACCCTGACCAGCGCGGCGACTACGATTCCGAAAACAAGGCCGCCCTGACGCTGCGCGAGCTAGAGCGCTGGCTCACATTGGCGGTCGGCACCTACCACGGTTCGGTGCACAACGGCCTGCTCCAACCGCCGGCCGCGCGCTGGGCCGAGGC
>OEQO01000365.1_pt1 | contig 9164 bp, 7 predicted proteins | sample 1539751 | NCBI WGS metagenome assembly OEQO01 (sample SAMEA3891237, study PRJEB23780) | metagenome | biome: terrestrial biome; feature: animal house; material: water of meat washing | place: Italy | collected 2015-05-12 | reverse complement strand
GGATATGTGTAAGCACTATCCGGCAACCAACATCTAACGCACTTCCAGCGGCCAGTGGACATAGCTCTGCCACTGGCTTTCCTGAGCAATAATCTCTTTACCCAGCGGATGTTGGGTTAGCCAACCTTGCGGAAGCGTCAAGGTCAACAGTTCATGGTTAGCCTGTAATGTCATCTCTGGCACGAGATCGTCACGGCGACGGCTGGCAAAAATGATGGCCAGGCGGAGTAAACGGCAGAGTTGTTCTGCGACGCGCGGCGGTACGGCATTTTGCTGATGCAGCGATGAGAGATCGACCGGATTAGTCTGGTTGAGCAGTAGCGTCGCCAGCAATTTTTTCTGTGCGGGGGTAAAACCGGGAAGATCCAGATTACGCACCAGATAAGCAGCGTGTTGCGGCGCTTGTTTAAAGTCAACGCTCAGGCCGATTTCATGAAGCTGACAAGCGCTGATGAGCAAATCGCGGCTTATTGCTTCAAGATGCCATTCGTTTTCCACCTGATCGAAGAAGTTAGCCGCAACTTTGGCTACGCGCTGCGCCTGATCAATATCGATCATAAAGCGGCGCTGAATATTACGCAGCGTACGGCTGCGAATATCCTGCTCGACGGCCAGATGCAACATGCCGTAGACCAGGCCTTCACGCAGCGCACCGCCCGCCAGGGTCATACACTGAATATTCAGTTCGGTAAAAATGGCGATCAGGATCGCCAGACCACTCGGGAACACTAACGCACGTTCCAGCGTCAGCCCGTCAATCTCCAGTTCCTCCAGCCGACCGCAATGAATGGCTCGCTGTTTCAATTGCTGCAACTTTTCCAGGGTAATGCGTTCATCCATCCCCTGTGCCATCATGATTTCCTGTAACGCCTGCACGGTGCCGGAAGCACCAACGCACACTTTCCAGCCGTGATACCGTAATTCATCGGCAACCGGACGTAACACTTCGCGTGCCGCTTTTTCTGCAGCATCAAAATTTTCCTGCCCCAGATTACGATCGGCAAAATAGCGTTCCAGCCAGGTGACGCAGCCCATCGACAGGCTGAACAACGAGGTGGTTTGTGCACCCGTGCCGGTTACCAGTTCAGTACTGGCACCGCCTATATCCACCACCAGGCGCTGATCGGCACCGCCAGTTGTGTGAGCAACGCCCTGATAAATCAGACGTGCTTCCTCTTCACCGCTGATCACCTGTACCGGACAACCGAGGATTTCCTGCGCTTTGGCAATAAAATCACCCGCATTGACGGCAAGACGTAATGTCGCCGTAGCGACAACGCGAATTTGCGAGGGAGGGATATCTTGCAGACGTTCAGCAAACAGGCGCAGACATTGCCAACCGCGCTCCATTGCTTCATTAGACAGGGCATTTTCGCTATTCAGGCCAGCAGCCAGACGCACTTTGCGTTTTATTCGCGTCAGCGTCTGGATGCTTCCAGCCACCTCGCGCACAACCAGCATATGAAAACTATTCGAACCGAGATCAATGGCTGCATACAGCGACGAGGTGGAACCCATACTCTTCATCCTTCAATCTGTCTCTGTGTTGGCTGCATTCTTTCACCTGAATCACTTACTACAGTAAGCTCATCGGGATTCATTCTCTTGCCATCTTGATACAGTTTGAATGATTTTGAGTATGACATTTTATTTAACCTGAACGACGACGATTACGCGGAGCGCCAGTACGACGCGGACCATTGCCTGTGCGCGGGCGCGTGAGGCGCAGCGGTTTTGGCAGATCGGTCATCAATGCGTCCGGATTGTATTTGCTTACCGGAATTGAGTGACCAATATAGGTCTCAATAGCAGGCAAATTCAATGCATACTCTTCACACGCCAGGCTGATAGAGTGACCGCTTGCGCCTGCGCGACCTGTACGACCAATACGGTGAACGTAATCTTCACAGTCATCGGGTAAATCGTAGTTAAAGACGTGCGTCACTGCCGGAATATGCAAACCACGCGCGGCAACGTCGGTGGCAACCAGAATATCCAGATCGCCACGGGTAAATTCATCAAGAATACGCAGACGTTTTTTCTGCGCGACATCGCCTGTCAACAAACCGACACGATGACCATCTGCCGCCAGGTGGCCCCAGATCTCTTCACAACGGTGTTTGGTGTTGGCGAAAATAATCGCTCTGTCTGGCCACTCTTCTTCGATCAGCGTTTGCAGCAAACGCATTTTTTCTTCGTTAGAAGGGTAGAAAAGCTCTTCTTTAATACGGTGGCCCGTTTTCTGTTCCGGTTCCACTTCAATATATTCGGCATTGTTCATCTGCTCGAACGCCAGTTCACGTACCCGGTACGAAAGCGTGGCGGAGAACAGCATGTTGAGGCGCTGGTTTGCAGGCGGCATACGGCGGAACAGCCAGCGGATATCTTTAATAAAGCCCAGATCGTACATGCGATCGGCTTCGTCCAGTACCACTACCTGAATGGCACCGAGGTTAATGTGGTTCTGCTTGGCGTAGTCAATTAAACGCCCCGTAGTGCCAATCAGAATGTCAACGCCGCTTTCCAGCACTTTCAGCTGTTTGTCGTAGCCATCACCACCGTAAGCCAGACCCAGCTTCAGGCCGGTAGCTTCCGCCAGCGGTTCTGCGTCGGCATGGATCTGCACGGCAAGTTCACGCGTCGGTGCCATAATTAAGGCACGTGGTTGATTCACCTTGCGATCGGCAATCGCAGGATGAGAGAGAAGATAATGAAACGTTGACGTAAGAAACGCCATCGTTTTCCCGGTACCGGTTTGCGCCTGCCCGGCTACGTCACGACCCGCCAGCGTCAGCGGAAGGGCCAGTGCCTGAATGGGCGTACAGTTATGAAACCCTTTTTTTTCAAGGGCTTCTACAACCTTCGGATGCAGGGCGAAGTCGGAAAACTTCTGTTCTGTTAAATGTGTTTTGCTCATAGTGTGGTAGAATATCAGCTTACTATTGCTTTACGAAAGCGTATCCGGTGAAATAAAGTCAACCTTTAGTTGGTTAATGTTACACCAACAACGAAACCAACACGCCAGGCTTATTCCTGTGGAGTTATATATGAGCGATAAAATTATTCACCTGACTGACGACAGTTTTGACACGGATGTACTCAAAGCGGACGGGGCGATCCTCGTCGATTTCTGGGCAGAGTGGTGCGGTCCGTGCAAAATGATCGCCCCGATTCTGGATGAAATCGCTGACGAATATCAGGGCAAACTGACCGTTGCAAAACTGAACATCGATCAAAACCCTGGCACTGCGCCGAAATATGGCATCCGTGGTATCCCGACTCTGCTGCTGTTCAAAAACGGTGAAGTGGCGGCAACCAAAGTGGGCGCACTGTCTAAAGGTCAGTTGAAAGAGTTCCTCGACGCTAACCTGGCGTAAGGGAATTTCATGTTCGGGTGCCCCGTCGCTAAAAACTGGACGCCCGGCGTGAGTCATGCTAACTTAGTGTTGACTTCGTATTAAACATACCTTATTAAGTTTGAATCTTGTAATTTCCAACGCTTCCCGTTTTATCTTAAATGCGAAGTGAACAGATTTCTGGCTCGTCACTCAATCCGTCTTGTCGTTTCAGTTCTGCGTACTCTCCTGTGACCAGGCAGCGAAAAGACATGAGTCGATGACCGTAAACAGGCATGGATGATCCTGCCATACCATTCACAACATTAAGTTCGAGATTTACCCCAAGTTTAAGAACTCACACCACTATGAATCTTACCGAATTAAAGAATACGCCGGTTTCTGAGCTGATCACTCTCGGCGAAAATATGGGGCTGGAAAACCTGGCTCGTATGCGTAAGCAGGACATTATTTTTGCCATCCTGAAGCAGCACGCAAAGAGTGGCGAAGATATCTTTGGTGATGGCGTACTGGAGATATTGCAGGATGGATTTGGTTTCCTCCGTTCCGCAGACAGCTCCTACCTCGCCGGTCCTGATGACATCTACGTTTCCCCTAGCCAAATCCGCCGTTTCAACCTCCGCACTGGTGATACCATCTCTGGTAAGATTCGCCCGCCGAAAGAAGGTGAACGCTATTTTGCGCTGCTGAAAGTTAACGAAGTTAACTTCGACAAACCTGAAAACGCCCGCAACAAAATCCTCTTTGAGAACTTAACCCCGCTGCACGCAAACTCTCGTCTGCGTATGGAACGTGGTAACGGTTCTACGGAAGATTTAACCGCTCGCGTACTGGATCTGGCATCACCTATCGGTCGTGGTCAGCGTGGTCTGATTGTGGCACCGCCGAAAGCCGGTAAAACCATGCTGCTGCAGAACATTGCTCAGAGCATTGCTTACAACCACCCGGATTGTGTGCTGATGGTTCTGCTGATCGACGAACGTCCGGAAGAAGTAACCGAGATGCAGCGTCTGGTAAAAGGTGAAGTTGTTGCTTCTACCTTTGACGAACCCGCATCTCGCCACGTTCAGGTTGCGGAAATGGTGATCGAGAAGGCCAAACGCCTGGTTGAGCACAAGAAAGACGTTATCATTCTGCTCGACTCCATCACTCGTCTGGCGCGCGCTTACAACACTGTTGTTCCGGCGTCAGGTAAAGTGTTGACCGGTGGTGTGGACGCCAACGCCCTGCATCGTCCGAAGCGTTTCTTCGGTGCGGCGCGTAACGTGGAAGAGGGCGGCAGCCTGACCATCATCGCCACCGCGCTGATCGATACCGGTTCCAAGATGGACGAGGTGATCTACGAAGAGTTCAAGGGTACCGGCAACATGGAACTGCACCTCTCGCGCAAGATTGCCGAGAAGCGCGTCTATCCGGCTATCGACATCACCCGCTCCGGCACCCGTAAGGAAGAGCTGCTGACCGCGCCTGACGAGCTGCAGAAGATGTGGATTCTGCGCAAGATCATTCACCCGATGGGCGAGATCGACAGCATCGAGTTCCTGATCGACAAGTTGGCAGCGACCAAAACCAACGACGAATTCTTTGACTCCATGCGGCGTCAGCAGAAGTAAGTCCGGTCACAAAATGACGAAACCGCGGCCCTGGTCGCGGTTTTTGTTTATCTGTTTTCCGGTCGCCCTAGTAGTATGAGATCCCGATGTCACAAGGATGGAGACGTCATGAAGCCTGTTTTCTGGTTGTTGCTGGGGTTGCTGAGCGCAATTCCGGCCTATGCGCAGGCTGCACCGGTTGCGGTGACTGCCGAGACGTTGCAGACGCACCAGCGCTATCTGGCGAGCCGTCTGCAACAGGGGCAATTTGCCGCCATCGACTCTCTGCTGGCGACCCTCAGCCGCGAGCAGCGGGAGTTCCTGCTGCTGCAACTGCTGCGCGATATTCCGGCGGCCGAACCGGCCTCCCCCGCGTTGCAACAGTGGGTCGAGGCTCAGGCTGGCAAGGCCCCGAAGTGGCTGGTGGAGCAGCAGGTAGACGGTTTTCTGGTGCAGCAGCCGGTCTACGATTTTGCCGCGCGCGCCCGGCAGTTGCTGGGGGAGTGGCAGATACAGGCGCTGCAAGCCAGCTATCGCCGCCAGCTGGAGCTCGGCAATTTCCGCTTCAAGAGCATCTATTACCGTGGCAATCCCGCGCTTGCCCAGCAGCAGCAAGCCCTGTTGCGGGCCCTCGACACCCAGCCGCAGTCGGTCTGGGTACGTGAAGCGCGCCAACTGGCGGCGCAGAATATCTATCTGCCCGACAACCGCCTGCTGCTGTATCTGTTGCAAGGTACCGGTGAGCCTGCGCTGTATGCCCGCTTGTGGCACCGGCCGGTGGATCAGGATGCACTCACGGCGTTGCTCACCATCAACCGTTTCCATCAGGGCAATGTTGCCAGCGACCTGCTGATCGCCGCCAGTGACAATCCCGGATTGAAAGCATCGGCCTTGCGCCAGCTCAGTGCGCTCTCGCCCTTGCCGCCGCAGGCCCAGAAATACCTGCTGGCCGAACTCTCCAACCGCCAATACGGCGCACTGGTGGCCGGTCTGTTGATGGAGGTGGACGAGCCCCAGCTGCTCTCTGCGCTGGCCAGACGGCTCGGCCAGCGTGACACGCCCCCCATTGCTCCGAGCCTGCTGCCCGATTCGGGTACACCCGATGGGCAGCCAGGGTTATAATGCGTGACCTCCTGAACCCGGTTGGGAACTTGCATGAAATACAAGGATTTGCGTGATTTCATCGCGCAGCTGGAACAAAACGGACAACTCAAGCGCATCACCCGCGAGATAGATCCCTATCTGGAGATGACCGAGATCAGCGATCGCACCCTGCGTGCGGGCGGTCCGGCTCTGCTGTTCGAAAATCCCAAAGGCTACACCATGCCGGTGCTGACCAACCTGTTCGGTACCCCGGATCGGGTTGCCATGGGCATGGGCCAGCCCGATGTGGGCGCCCTGCGTCAGGTCGGGGTCTGGCTCTCCTATCTGAAGGAGCCCGAGCCGCCCAAGGGATTCAAGGAGCTGATGGAGAAGCTGCCGATCTTCAAGCAGGTGCTCAACATGCCGACCAAGCGCCTCTCTTCCGCCCCCTGCCAGCAGGTGGTGCAGGAGGGGGATGCGGTCGATCTCGACCAGATCCCGATCCAGCACTGCTGGCCCGGCGATGTGGCGCCGCTGGTCACCTGGGGTCTCACCATCACCCGCGGCCCCTACAAGAAGCGGCAGAACCTCGGCATCTATCGCCAGCAGAAGATCGCCAAAAACAAGCTGATCATGCGCTGGCTGGATCATCGTGGCGGTGCCATCGATTTTCGCGAGTGGCAGGAGGCCCATCCCGGTGAGCGATTCCCGGTGGTGGTGGCGCTCGGTGCCGATCCGGCGACCATTCTCGGCGCGGTGACGCCGGTGCCGGATACCCTCTCCGAATATGCCTTTGCCGGTCTGCTGCGCGGCAGCCGTACCGAGGTGATCAAGGCCATCAGCTGCGATCTGGAGGTGCCCGCCAGCGCCGAGATCGTGCTGGAAGGCTATCTTGAGCCGGGTGAGATGGCGCCGGAAGGCCCTTATGGCGACCACACCGGTTACTACAACGAGGTGGACGAGTTCCCGGTCTTCACCATCACCCACATCACCAAGCGGCGCGATGCCATCTATCACAGCACCTACACCGGCCGTCCGCCCGATGAACCGGCGGTGCTGGGTCTGGCGCTGAACGAGGTGTTTGTGCCGCTGCTGCAGAAGCAGTTCCCCGAGATTGTGGACTTCTATCTGCCGCCGGAGGGGTGCTCCTACCGGATGGCGGTGGTGACCATCAAGAAGCGTTACCCGGGCCACGCCAAGCGGGTGATGCTGGGGGTCTGGTCCTTCCTGCGCCAGTTCATGTACACCAAGTTCGTGGTGGTGTGTGACGATGACGTCAACGCCCGCGACTGGAAGGATGTGATCTGGGCCATCACCACCCGGATGGACCCGGCACGGGACACCACCTTGATCGAGCATACCCCGATCGACTATCTGGACTTCGCCTCGCCGGTCTCCGGCCTCGGCTCCAAGATGGGGCTGGATGCCACCAACAAGTGGCCGGGCGAGACCAATCGGGAGTGGGGTCAGCCCATCGTGCAGGACGAGGCGGTGAAGCAGAAGGTCGATGCCATCTGGGATGAGCTGAAGATCCTCGACTGAGGCAAACATGGCTGCTTTGTTGCATTTGCTGCAAAAAGTGATGCGATCCGCAGTTATTTGAGTATTCTCGACTGACGGGGCCAGGGCTGCTGGTCGTCACTCCATAGTGAAACAATGAGCGAAGCGGGCCGAGCGAGCCCGCCACAAGGACAAGAATGCAACGTATCAAATGCCGCGTAGAGGAACTGCGCGAATATGTCGACACCATCTGGCATGTGGCCCTGGCGCCGCAGCAAGCGATCAGCTTCAAGCCGGGCCAGTATCTGCTGGTGGTGATGAGCGATTCGGACAAGCGCCCCTTCTCCATCGCCAACTCGCCGACCCGCCCGGGTGTACTGGAGCTGCAAATTGGTGCCACTCCCGAAAATGCCTACGCCGGTCAGGTGCTGGCCCGCATGCGCGAGCAGGGCGAGATCGAGGTCGAATTGCCGGCTGGCAAGGCGTTCCTGCGCGATGAATCCCCTCGTCCGCTGATCCTGATGGCGGGCGGCACCGGCTTCTCTTACGCCCGCTCCATTCTGGAGTACCTGATCGACACGGGCAGCAAGCGCCCGGTGTTCTTCTACTGGGGTGTGCGTCAGGCTCACTGGCTCTACGAGCTGGAGCAGATGCAGCAGTGGGAGCGTGACTATGCGCCGCTCACCTTTATCCCGGTGGTGCAGGAGCCTGAGGCTGACTGGACCGGCAAGAGCGGACTGGTACACAAGGCGATCATGGATGACTTCGTCAGCCTCCACGACTACGACATCTATGTCGCCGGTCGCTTCGAGATGGCGGGTGCCGCGCGGGAGGAGTTCAAGATCCTCGGCGCCGAGCCGGAGCGCATCTTCGGTGACGCCTACGAATTTATCTGACGGGATCCCCGTTTGGATGATGGAGCCCCCGGTTTTGCCGGGGGCTTTTGTTTTTTCGTCTGCGGCCATAAAAATGGCGTCAAATGGTGCATATATAGCCGCATTATCTCGTGATTTTTCGTCATTCTGGATATGAATGGCTACTAATCAGCCGTGGCTAGTGGCATCTTTGTGAAGATTGTCAGCAGGCAGGGTAAGGATATCCGTAGTGATAGCGCAAGGAGAGGTCGGGTTGGGCGAACAGGGCAGGATATCGGCAACGGATGACAAGGCGGTGGGCGGCGCTGCGGAGCGGGGCGCGACCCTGTTCCCGTGCTCTCATGGTGGTGACCTGGCCCGTTTGCAGGCTGAAATCGCCGCGCTGAAACATGAAAACGGCCTGCTGCAGGAGAAGCTCAACGCCGCCCTCGATGGCACCGGCATCTGCCTCTGGCAGGGCACCATCCCCACCGGCGAGCTGCGGGTCTTCAATCTGCAGAACTTTCAGGTCGGTGACATGGCTCCCCATTTCGAGCAGTGGAGCGCCAAGCTCCATCCCGATGATCGCGCCCACGCCATAGGCAGCTATTTCGCCCACCTTGAGGGCAAAACCCCCTTCTACGAGGCCGAATACCGCACCGTTAGCCCGGCTGGCGAGATCACCTGGCTGTGGGATCGGGGCCGTGTCGTCGATCGGGATAGTGATGGCAAGCCGCTGCGGATCATGGGCTCCCATATCGATATCACCCAGCGCAAGG
>OEQO01000361.1_pt1 | contig 9250 bp, 7 predicted proteins | sample 1539751 | NCBI WGS metagenome assembly OEQO01 (sample SAMEA3891237, study PRJEB23780) | metagenome | biome: terrestrial biome; feature: animal house; material: water of meat washing | place: Italy | collected 2015-05-12 | reverse complement strand
GCTGGCGGGCGGCATGGCCATTCATCACCGGCACCATCCCCAGCAGCAGCACCGGCGTGACCGTATAGAAGACCCCGTAATTCCAGCCAAACAGCTTGCAGAGCAGAAAGCCCGTGGTGCAGCCAAAGGCGATGCGCAGGCACTGGCGCAGCTCGTTGGCGGTGAGGGGTCTGTGCCACAGGTTCATGGTCGTCATCTCAGTAGATGTAGTGCAGCAGGCTGAGCAGGCGGATCTGGCCGCGGGCAAAGAGCGCGCTCAGGGCGTTGTCCGGCAGCAGCTGGACGGTGGCGCGGGCCCCGGCCGGCAGATGGGCGGGCAACTGATCCAGGGTCAGGTGCAGGCGCAGTCGCTGGGCATCCCGCACCCAGCGATCGGACTCGATGGGGTTGGCCAAGAGGCCGTTGGCGTCGAACTGGCCGGCGCTGACCCCGGCGTCCAGGCTGGCGACCCGGGCGGCATAGAGGCGGCCGGGCTCGCCGTCGAAGGCGACCAGCGCGCGGCTTTCCGGGGTGATGTGGCGCAGGCTCTTCTCGCGAAAATCGGCGATCACATCGACCTGCTCCGACACCAGCGCCAGCAGCGGGCTGCCCGCGCTGGCGATACTGCCCGGTTTGAGCTGCAGGTTGGTGATGGTGCCATCCTGATCCGCATGCACCCGGCTATAGGCGAGCGCCAGCTCCGCTTGCGCCAGCTTGTTGCGGGCCTGGCGCAGCAACAGATTGTCCTCACCGGTCACGCCACGACTGGCCTTGATCTGGGCCAGTTTGGCCTGACTGGCGCGCAGGTTGGCCTGGGCGCTGCGCAGGGCGCTGTCCGCCTCATCTTTTTGTTGCACTGAGACCATGTGGCGCTGGAACAGCGCATCGGTCCGCTCCGCGTCCCGCCATTTCTGGCTGGCCAGCGTCTCTTTGGCACTGATATCGGCGGCGGCAGCGGTCAGTTCGGCATCCAGTTCACGGTTCTGTTGTTCGGCCTGAGCCAAGGCCAAACGGGCCTGCTCTACCGCCAGAGCGAAGGGCTCGGGATCCAGGGTAAACAGCAGGTCCCCTTTCTTGACTTGCTGGTTGTTGTGAACGGCAACCTCGACCACCTTGCCGCTCACTTGCGGGGCAAGCTTGGTGACCACCCGGGTCGCCATCGCCTGCGGCGTGAGGGGCATCAGCAGATCGGCTACCAGAAAATAGGCGAAGAGGGCGGCAAAGCCTGCCATGGACCATTTGATCCAGCGGGTAAATTGTTGATCCGGTGTCATCTTATTCTCTCTCTGTGTCGGTCTCGGGAGGGCTTGTATCGCCTCCGGCTTGTCGGTCGTGGTGTTGTTCAATTTTGCTGAGGGCGTTGGCCGAGATCCGCTGCACCGTGGCTTCAAACAGTTGCAGGGTCTGCTCGTCGATGCCCCCCAGCAGCTCGCGGCGGATATTCATGATGCGGTCGGCGATCTGATCGAGCAGGGTCTGGCCAGCCGGGGTCACGCAGACGATGCGGGCGCGCTTGTCCTGACTGCAGCAGTGGCGCTCAATCAGCCCCTGCTCTTCCAGCTGGCCCAGGGTGCGCATCAGGGAGGGGAGCTCTATCTCGAGGGCTTCGGCCAGGGTCTTCTGGCTGACATGGTTCCCCATGCGGGAGAGTTTCCACAGCGCGGTCCAGCGGGGATGGGTGAGGCCAAGGGGAGCCAGCTCCAGGTCGGCGGCAGTACGCCATAGCCGGTGCATCCGCGCTATCTGCTCGGCGAGCGACAGCTCGCGCAACCTTTCCAGATCCGTCATCTTCTCATCCTCAATGTACTTAGCCTGCTAAGTATCATACTTGTTTAGCAGGCTAAGTAAATAGTGTGATGCTGATCATGTTTCTGGTCGGATCTTTCGTCGGGGTCGGATGAGTAGCATTCGGGCCCCTGATATTGTTTGCAGCACTGATCCGCTCGGGGCTCTTTTACCGCTCCGGATAGGGGGCCGTGAAGGGAGGATATTAGGCGGATATTTTCATGAAATTTTCAGGTCCGGCGAGCGGCGCTTTTTTTATCCGCTAATATTGATGGGGTTATAAAACAAGGGGGAAACGGGTTGTGGATGGATATGACAGTGGATGTGTGTATCTGGCAATTGAAACTCTGTTGAGTGACGGGGAATATGGTGCAGAGTCACACCATGGCGTGAATCGGGAAGGCGCTATCAGAAGTACCGATATCAGTCATGATTTTGACCCCGCCAATATTCCATTATTGTTGGCAGAATAGACCTGACCGTGTGTGATCCTTGTGAGTTCAAGCCAGTGCCCTGGTATTCGCTGGCTTGACTCATCACAATTTCAACGCTCTTCCTTGCGCCGCTTCTCTCGCCATTTCTCATCTCGCTGGCTGCACGAATGTGCGCGCAATCCCTGATACCGCCTGCCGTGACGACCGTGTCATCGGGATGACATTGCCCGCTGATTATCACTCACAGGATCTGTGGCGATAAATGGTCGCAGAGCTTGTCATCTGGCTCTGTTATTTCCCCGAAGGGGGAGAGATCATCGCATCGTTATTACTGCTGATCACCCAAATATCCGCCATTATGGTCGCTAGTTTTATCACCCTATTTCCTGACTTGGTCGGGTATCGGATGTCTGGTGTTCTATTGTGCTGCGCACGTTGGCGGCACCATGATGTTTAAGTTTTTAATGTTTTTATATGGCTTTGCAGTCTGGCTAACCGACAGGGGCGAGGGGGATCAATAAAGTAGCGGCCACAATCACACGCAGAGTACATAACAATGAAAAACCTCTCTACCCTACAAACCACACAAGAAAAGGCCGCCTTGATGGGCGGCCAACAAATTGCCGGTATGCCGCTCTTTATATTTCTGGGGCTGGCGACCTGTGTTCTCTTTTCCGGCTGGAACGGTTCGCTGCCGCTGGGCATGGTCGGTGCGCTGGCGCTGATGTTTGTGCTGGGCACCCTGCTGACCGAGCTGGGGGAGCGGATCATGCCGATCCGTGAATATCTGGGGGGCGGCACCATCCTCGCCATCTTTGGCGGCGCCGCCCTGTTCGAATACCAGCTGCTGCCGGTGCAGGCGGGGCAGGTCATTACCAACTTCATGAAGGAGGGTGGCTTTCTCAACTTCTTTATCGCCAGTCTGGTGACCGGTTCGGTGTTTGGCATGAGCAGTGCGTTGCTGAAAAATGCCGCCATGCGCTATCTGCCGGTGATCCTCGGCGGCGTGGCGCTGGCACTGCTGAGCGTGGGGCTGGTCGGCTCCCTGATGGGGTATGGCTTCAAGAATGCGGTGCTGCTGATCGGCCTGCCGATCATGGGCGGTGGCATGGGCGCCGGTGCGGTGCCCCTGGTGGAGATCCTCTCCGGCCCGATGCAGATGTCCAGCGCCGACCTGCTGTCGCGCATGGTACCGGCGGTGGTGATCGCCAATACCCTGGCCATTCTGGTGGGCTCCCTGCTGGCGCGCCTTGGTCGCCGTTATCCCTCCCTGACTGGCAACGGCAAGTTGATGGTCAAGGAAAGTAGCCAGAATATCGCCGAGGAGCAGGCCGAGGCACCGACCCTGCAGAGTCTGGGCATGGGGCTCTTTATCAGCTCCAGCATGTTTGTGCTGGGCTCCCTGCTTGGCAACTTTATCCCCATGCACCCCTTCGCCCTGATGATTTTGGCGGTCGCCTTTATCAAGGTGAGCGGCGTGCTGCCGCGCCGTTATGAGCAGGCGGCGGCTGACTGGTATCAGTTTGTGGTGAGCAACCTGACCCCTTCCCTGCTGGTGGGGATCGGTGTCGCCTACACCAGTATTCCTGAGCTGATCAGCGCCTTCTCCATCAGCTACTTCGTGCTGGTCATGGTCACCGTGATCGGTGGCGCCCTCGGCGCGGCGCTGGTGGGCCGGATGATCGGTTTCTATCCCATCGAGGCGGCCATCACCGGCGGACTCTGCATGGCCAACATGGGCGGCACCGGCGACGTAGCCGTGCTCTCGGCGGCCCAGCGGATGAAGCTGATGCCCTTTGCCCAGATCTCCTCTCGCCTCGGCGGCGCCGTGATGCTGATCCTGGCCACCGCCCTTATCTCCCTGCTTGCCTGAATACCGGATTGAGGAACACATAAGATGAACGACATCATGATGGGCACCAGCCTGCCCTATGCAGAACGCAAGCGTCAGGGCGTGCGAGGCCGCATGCCCCACAAGGAGGAGTCACTCTCCCAGCAGCGGCGCCGGATCTACCGCTTGGTCAGCGCCATGCAGAGCCCGTTTGACCAGCATCTGCTGCTGCGCCAGCTGCAGGAGGACAACCCGGTGCTGTTCTACGATCTGGTGCGTCACCACCTGCCGGAGCTGCTGCCGATCATCTACACCCCGGTGGTGGGGGAGGCATGCCAGCGCCACAGCGATCTCTATCTGCGCAGCCACGGGCTCTATCTCTCCTGGCACGACCGGGACGATCTCGACGACATCCTCGAGTCGGTGGAGCAGGAGGTGGACGTGATCGTCATCTCCGATGGCGAGCGGGTGCTGGGGCTCGGCGATCTCGGCATCGGCGGCATGGGGATCTGCATCGGCAAGCTGGCGCTTTACTCCGCCGCTGGCGGCATCAACCCGGCGCGCACCCTGCCGCTCTGTGTCGATGTGGGCACCAACAACCCCGAGCTGCTGGAGGATGACTCCTACCTCGGCTGGCAATCCCCGCGCATCGACGGCGAGAGCTACTACCACTTCATGGACAAGGTGGTGGCCGCCATTCGCAAGCGCTGGCCGCAGGTGGTGCTGCAGTTTGAAGACTTTGCCGGCAAGCACGCCGCCAACCTGCTGACCCGCTATCGGGACGAGCTCTGCATGTTCAACGACGATATTCAGGGCACGGCGGCGGTCGCCTCTGCTTGTGTGCTGGCCGGTCTGCAGCAGGCGGGCACCGCCCTGTGCGATGCTCCGGTGCTGATCGTCGGCGCCGGTTCTGCCGGTTGCGGCATCGCCGCCATGCTGGCCCAGCTGGCGGGCGGCAGTGAGGGGGTCTGGCTGTTTGATCAGGACGGGGTGGTCTGCAGCGATCGCTCCACGCTGACTCGCGCCCAGCAGCCGTTTGCCCGCGCCGTGGAGGAGGGAAGTAGTTCGCTGCTGGAGACCATCCGCCAGGTGCGCCCGGCGGTGCTGATCGGGGTGAGCGGTCAGGGAGGCCTCTTTACTGGCGAGGTGTTGCAGGCGATGGGGGAGGTGTGCGAGCAGCCGGTGATCCTGCCGCTCTCCAACCCGACCCGCAGCGCCGAAGCGACGCCCGAGCAGGTGTGGGCGGCCACGGGTGGCCGCGCCCTGCTGGCGACCGGCAGCCCCTTTGCGCCGGTGACGGTGGCCGGTGAGCGGCGGGTGGTCTCCCAGTGCAACAACGTCTATGTCTTCCCGGGGATTGGCCTGGGGGCCTGCGCGGTCAAGGCGCGCCGCATCAGCGATGGCATGTTGCTGGCCGCGGTGCGGGCAGTCGGCGCCTATCCGCTGGTGGCGGGTCGGCTGCTACCCCCCATCGAACAGGTGGGAGAGGTGGCCCGCGCCGTCGCCAGAGCGGTGGCACTCAGTGCCCGCGAGGAAGGATTGGCCGATTTTGTCGGCGATCCGGCACCTTTGATTGACCAGACCTGGTGGCATCCGCACTATTGGGCAGCGTCCTGACGTTTTAAGGTATGTGCATGAAACTTCGCCACCAGTTGGTCACCCTCTCTCTTGGGCTCTCCCTGCTGCTGATCCTCATTCTGGGCAGCCTGCTGGCCCTCTTTATCCGGCATCTGCTGGAGAGCAATCTGCAGGATAAGGGGAGCGATCTGGCACGGGTCATGGCGGCCGATACCCGGGTGGTCGAGGCCCTGCGTCAGGGCAGTGATCCTACCCTGCGCGACTATGTGGAGGCGGTCTGCAACCGCACCGATGCCACCTATATGGTGGTGACCGACGAGCATGGTCGCCGCCTCAGCCACCCCAACCCCGAGCTGGTGGGGCAGAAGTTTCGCGGCGAGGATATCTGGCCCGCGCTGCAGGAGCGGCGCAGCTACTGCTCCAAGGATCGGGGCACCATGGGGCCAGCGATCCGCTGCTTCTCTCCGGTGGTGGGCAGTGACGGGCGCGTCATGGGGGCCGTGGTGGTGGGCTACCTGATGCAGCAGGTGGAGGGCATCTACATGGAGCGGGTGGCCCTGCTCGTCTGCGCTATCGTGGCGGTGCTGGGATGCGGCCTGCTGCTGGCGCTCTGGGTGCAATATCTGCTGCGCAAGACCCTGCTCGATCTGGAGCCGGAGGCGATCGTGCGCCGCTTCACCCTGCAGGATCTGGTGCTGGAGCACATCACCGAGGGGGTGATCGCGCTCGATAGCAGCGGCAACATCAACATGATCAACAGCACCGCCAGTTATCAGCTGCGGCTGCCAGGTACCGGGCGTCACGCCCTGCTGGGGCAGTCGCTGGCGGAGCTGGTGCCGCCGCTGCGCCCCTGTCTGGAGCAGGAGGCGGGGGAGGTGAGCTTCACCATTCAGGGGGAGTCCTTCGTCGGCCGCTGGCAGGCGGTGCAGGGCAAGGCGCCGGGGCGGCTGCTGATCTTCAGCCGTCCGGAGGTGGCCGCCAGTCTGGGGGTGCAGGTAACCCACCTGCGCCAGTACGCCGAGATGCTGCGGATGCAGAGCCACGAGTTTGCCAACAAGCTGAGCAGCCTCTCCGGCCTGTTGCAGCTGGGTCATGTGGATCAGGCGGTGGAGTTGATCCAGCAGGAGAACGAAGCGTGCCAGACCATGTTGCAGGAGCTGCTGCGGCTGATCGACAACAAGCCGGTGGCGGGGCTTATTCTCGGCAAGTTCAGCCGGGCTCGCGAGCTGGGGGTGACCCTGGAGCTCGATCCCGACTCGGCGCTGGCGGAGTATCCGGCCTCGGTCTCGGCCGATCTCATTACCCTCATTGGCAACCTGCTGGACAACGGCCTGCAGGCGGCCTGGCGCAACCGCCAGCAGCGGCCGCCCCGGGTGCTGCTCTCTCTGTGTGATGTGGGGCGGCGACTGGTGATCGAGGTGGAGGATAGTGGCGAGGGGGTCGACGAAGCGCTGGCCGATCACCTGTTCGATTACGGGGTGAGTCGCCAGAGCGGCGATCACGGGGTCGGCCTGTTCCTGGTCAAGGAGACCGTGGGTCGGCACGAGGGTGTGATAGAATGGCGGCGAACCGCCGAGCAGACCACCCTGTTTGGTATCTACTTGAATAAAAACCAATTAATGTGAGCCATGGACCCAATAATCACGCTTGTTATTGAAGATGACGATCGGATCGGTGCCATCTTGTCAGAGCTGGTGGCGGCAACATCCGGTTTCTCCCTGCTGGGGCGGGCCGGCACCCTGGCCCAGGCCGATGCCATGATGGCCGGTGTGGTGCCCCAACTGCTGCTGGTGGATGTCTCCCTGCCCGATGGCTCCGGCCTTGAGTGGGTGAGCCGCCTGCGCAGCCACAACCGCGAAGCCTATGTCATCATGGTGACCGCCTCGCGGGATGTGGAGACCATCCAGCAGGCCCTCAATCTGGGGGTTCATGACTACGTCATCAAACCATTGCGGCTGTTTCGCATCCAGCAGAGTCTGGACGAGATCCTGCAACTGCACAGCCGTCTGTGCGAGCGGGGTCGGCTGGAGCAGGAAGATCTCGACAAGCTGCTGGGCAAGGGGGGGCGCTCCCAGATCAAGGAGATGCGCGTCACCCCCAAGGGGATCGACAGCATTACCCTGCGTCAGGTGCTGGATCTGCTGGCGGGCGAGCCGGAGAACGTCTTCTCCACCGACACGGTGGCGCTGCGCTTGTCGCTCAGTCGTACCACGGCGCGCCGCTATCTGGAGTATCTGGAGTCGGAAGACCGGGTCGATGTGGATCTCAACTACGGTCAGCGGGGGCGACCGGAGCGGCGCTATCGCTGGCGCCGGGCGGGGTGAGCCTCAGGTTGATGCCAACATGCACGTGAAAACAACAAGGGAGCCAGCGGCTCCCTTGTTGTTTCTGGACGATGTTGGTTCTCAGGCGGCTTCCCGTTCGGCTACCGGCGCACGCCCCTTCAGCTGGGAGGCCATCACCCCGCCCAGGATCAGCCCGCCACCCAGCAGGTGATAGCCGTGGATCGGCTCCCCCAGACTGATGACGGCGATCAGCGCCGTACAGAGTGGCAGCAGGTTCATAAAGACCGAGGTGCGCTCGGCCCCCATGCAGGCGAGGCCGCGCATCCAGCAGTAGGCCGCCAGCAGGGACGACGCGAGCCCGGCGAACAGCACCAGCCCCCACCCTTCGGCTGGCACCGCCATCGAGTCGGCACTGAGAGCGAGCGGCACCAGCAGCAGTACCGCCAGCAGGATCTGCATGTAGAGGTTGAGCCAGGGGCCAAACGGCAGGTGCCAGCGGCGGATCAAGAGGCCGTAAAGGGCGTAGCTGGCGGAGCCCAGCAACATCATGCCATCCCCCGGGTTGATGCCGTTATGGAGCAGGGCCAGTGGTTCGCCCTTGCCAAGCAGCCAGAGCACCCCGAACAGGGAGATACTCATGCCGAGCAGTGCCTGTTTGCCGGGACGCTGGCCGAAGAAGAGCGCCCCTTGCAGCAGAGTAAGCAGCGGAATGAGGGAGCCGATCACCCCCATATTGGTAGCCGAGGTGCTGTGGGCGGCGTAATAGGCCAGACACTGGTAGAGCACCATACCGAGCGCCGCCAGCACCAGCAGCTTGCCGAGCCAGGGGCGAACCTCGCTACGGCGGCGCCACAGCTGCGGCAGGCAGAAGGGGGTCAGCGCCAGAGCGGCGATCACCCAGCGATAGAAGGAGATAGCCGCGGGGTCGAGCACACTGGCGGCCGCCTTGGACACCACGGTATTGGTAGCCCAGATCAGCACCGCCATCAGCGGAAAGAGAAGAGGGGAAAAGATTCGCATCAGAGGCTCCTTATTAACAGGGGGCCAAGTCTACCCTTGTCTTTATATTATCAAGTAGCGTAAAACAGACAGATGACCCAGCAGAAAAGACAACTCTTTCTGATGCACCTTATTCCGGCCCACACGGGCTGCGTCTGCCCGCAACTGATGGCTGCTTTTGGCCTGTGCCGGAGACCGAGCCAACAGGGCGTTGCATCACGCCTGCTCCTCTCTCTCGCTGACAAGGGGCGCTGATGGCCACTCACCACTTTCAGCCGGTAGATGTCGTTCTGCCCGCTCCCAATCCGCTCTATTTCAGTTACCAGCAGATGCTGGCCGACAGCGCGACCGTGCTGCAC
>OEQO01000359.1_pt1 | contig 9263 bp, 8 predicted proteins | sample 1539751 | NCBI WGS metagenome assembly OEQO01 (sample SAMEA3891237, study PRJEB23780) | metagenome | biome: terrestrial biome; feature: animal house; material: water of meat washing | place: Italy | collected 2015-05-12 | reverse complement strand
ATAGAGGATGCCGGCGTGCTGGCTTAGCCCCGTCTCGCAGGCACTGTTATTCTCGTGACATCTGAAATTGGATATGCGCTGGCCCAGATATATCCCCCTGCTTTGTTTGAGTCGGGATTGAGGCAAAGGATTATTTCCTCCCCCCTCCCAGCGATTGAATAAACGCCAACGTACGGCGATTAAACTGCTCCGGCTGCTCCACATTGCAAACATGGCCGCACTGCTGGATCACCGCCAGCGAGGAGCTGGCATCGCGGGCCACCTGTTCGCGCACCGGCGCCAGAAACATATGATCCTCCTCCCCCATCACATAGAGGGTGGGAATGGGCAGGGAGCGTTCGCGAAAATAACGCATCAGCGGGTTGACCTCGGTGGCGAGGCGGAACCAGCGTTTGAACTCTTTCTGGCAGAGCTTGCGGGCCTCGCGCACAAAGAGGTTGCGCGACTCCTGATGGTGCTGGCGCGGCATGATGATGAAGGCAAACAGCCGGTAGAGCCACATATAGGGCAGGATATGCTGGCCGAGTCGGCCCAGTTGCACCAGCACCCGCGAGCGGATATCGAGCCGCAGGATGGCGCCCCCCAGTACCATGCTTTTCACCCGCTCCGGGCAGAGCTCGGCCAGATGGCGAATAAGGATGGTGCCAAGGGAGATGCCGACAAAGTGGGCGCGGCGGATATCGAGATGATCGAGCAGCCGAACGATATCTTCGGTCACTTCCCGAAAGCTGTAGTGGCCCTTGACCACCTGTTGCAGCTGGTGGGACTGGCCGTGGCCGCGCAAGTCCAGCAGCAGCACGTTGAAGTGCTCGCGATAGGCGCGCAGCTGCTTGAACCAGATGGAGGAGCTGCCACCGGCGCCGTGGACAAACACCACCCAATCCCGCTCGGGACCCAGTTCGAAAGTCTTGTGATACAACATCCAATAGGCTCCCTTGGTGATGGGGGGTATACTCGGCTGCGCGCATATTAACAGAACAGGCCCGCCGATAGATATGCGCCTGACATGACCCGGATCACCCCTTGCGCGAGAACCCACCATGGATTTGACCCGTTTGCGCCACTTTCTGCTGACCCTGCCGGGCGCCACCGAAGATACCCCGTTTGGCCCGGAGATCCTGGTCTACCGCATCGCGGGCAAGATGTTCGCGCTGGTGGATTGGCAGGCCGAGCCGCTCACCATCAACCTCAAATGCGAGCCCGAGCTGGCGTTGCTGCTGCGCGAGATCCACCCCGAGGTCAAACCGGGCTGGCATATGAACAAGCAACACTGGAACACAGTGACCCTGAACAGCACCTTGCCAGATGATCTGTGGCAGGGCTGGGTGCACCACTCCTATGAGCGGGTTGTCGCGGGTCTGCCCAAAGCCAAACGGCCACAGGCGCCGCGCCCCCTCCACCCCACTGACGACCAGACCTTATGACGCCAGCACTTAGTCCAGCACTTTGCATTGTCCCCCTTGGCGAGGCACATATCCCCGCTCTCGTGACCCTGTTTGAGCAGGCGGTGCGACGCAGCGGCCCCGAGCACTACAGCGCCGAGCAGGTGGAGCAGTGGGCCCTCGGTTCACAACATCCCGGCTTTGTCAGCCAGTTGCGCGAACACCACGGCTGGGTGGCGGAGCTTGGCAATGTGCCCCTCGGTTTTGTCACTCTGAGTGCTGATGGCCACCTCAGTCTGCTCTATGTGAGCGCCGACCATCAGCGCCAGGGACTGGGCAATCTGCTGCTCACCACGGCGCTCGCGGGGGCCCGAGGGCTCGGTATGACCCTCATCACCACCGAGGCCAGCGCCTTCAGTTATGAGCTATTTTTACGACATGGCTTTACGTTGACCGGGCTGGAGTGCGTGGAGCGGGGCGGAGTCAGTTTTACTCGCCATCGCCTGCACTGCTGCTTGCCAAGCTAGGGCAAGCCACTAAAATACGCTTAATTTTCGTATTGTTACTGTATTGAGGCAGCAACCATGGTGGTAGAAAGTGAAGGCTATATCTCGCTGATCGAGTATCTGGTGGAGAGTTTGGGATTGTTTGAATCCCAACAGCAGAACGATGGTGAAGAGACCATCGAAGATCTGGTCAGTGGCCGTGTTGCCAGCAACCTGATGGCCATTTGCGAGCAAAACCCCCAGCTCGATGCCACGGTGCGTTTTGCCATTATGCAGGAGGCCGATGCCGTGGTCGCCGATCTGGAAGAGGTGCTCTCCGCCGTCTGGCTGCGCGCCCCGACCCCGGAACAAAAAGCCTTCCTCATCGAGTTTATTGATCTCATCAAGAACCTGTTCGACAGCGCCATCGGCTGATCTGCCGTCCGGCTCTCCCGCCCAACGCAAGATTTCAGAACAGCAGATAAGGAAAAGGGCCGCCTTGGTGGGCAGCCCTGCTTGCTATCATTTTCAATCCACCCAAGCGTTCATTCATTGGGTGGTTTTCAAGGCAAGAAATGTGTCTGGACTTTGCATCCGATCCCTGGACGCTACCTAGTTAGTCCCGACTGGTCGCAATAAGTTCCCTCCTCCGACCATTTATTTTCACTTTTATTAAGAAATCGACTACAAACCTGTTCAGCGGTTCAGACTCGGCGGCAAACAGACTCCAATGCCACCCAATCCGCAGTAGCCATCCGGATTTTTCTCCAGATATTGCTGATGGTAATCCTCGGCGTAGTAGAAGGGCGCCAGCGGCAGAATGCGGGTAGTGATAGCACGGCTGTCGCCGCTCGCCGCCATCGCCTGCTGATAGGCCGCCATGCTCTGCTGGGCAATGATCTGCTGGCTCTCGTCGCCATAGAAGATCACCGAGCGATACTGGGTGCCAATGTCCCCGCCCTGACGCATCCCCTGCGCCGGATCGTGCTGCTCCCAGAACAGTCTGAGCAGATCGCCGTAGCTGATCACCGCCGGATCAAACACCACCTGCACCGTCTCGGCATGGCCGGTCAGGCCGCTGCACACCTCTTTGTAGGTGGGATTCTGGGTCACGCCGCCCTGATAACCGGCCGCGGTGGAGTAGACGCCAGGCTGCTGCCAGAACAGGCGCTCCACGCCCCAGAAACAGCCCATACCAAACCAGGCGATCTCCATGTTCTCGGGCCAGGGCCCCTGGGTCGGGTTGCCATTCACCGCATGCTGCTGACCAATCACCATCGCTTCGCGTCGTCCCGGCAGGGCATCTGCCGGTGAAATAATCTGTTCCATGAATTCTGTCCTTGTATAAAACCCTGTGAAATCACACAGCTGACGAAAAGGAGCATCGAAGATAGCAGTTTATCGCGCCGGATCAACCGGCGGGCCCCTCCCCGCTCGCTCCGGCGGCCGTCTGCGCTTCCAACCATCCTTTCCCGATCTGCACGGCCAAGCCGCCCCTCGTAGACCAGAAACGGCCAAAATCAATATTTAGTCTTGATTTGTGAATTAATTTTCATATATTGAGCCAATCGCTGTTTTTTTATGGAAGAAATATCAAGTGCGTGAACGCGAACCCAGTCTGGTCAATGCCTTCCGGCAATCCACCCCCTATGTCAATGTGCATCGGGGTGCCACCTTTGTGCTGATGATGGGGGGAGAAGCCATCTGCCACCCCAACTTCGCCAATATCGTCAGCGATATCGCCCTGCTGCAGACACTGGGCATACGCCTGGTGCTGGTGTTTGGTTCACGTCCGCAAAACGATGAGGCGCTGGCCCGCGCCGGTATCGAGGCCCAGTATCACAAGCGGATCCGGGTCACCGATGACGAGAGTTTCACCATCATCAAACAGGTGTGTGGCGGCCTGCAATATGACATCACAGCCCAGCTCTCCATGGGGCTCGCGAACACACCCATGCAGGGGGCGCGGATCAGCGTGGTGAGCGGCAACTTCGTCACTGCCCAGCCGCTGGGGGTGGATGATGGCATCGACTTTTGCCACAGCGGCCGGGTGCGCCGCATCGACGTGGAGGGGATCACCCGCCAGCTCGATCAGAAGAGTCTGGTGCTCATCTCCCCCATCGGCTGCTCGGTCACCGGCGAGAGCTTTAACCTGAGCTCCGAAGAGGTGGCCCGCCGGGTGGCGGTCGATCTCAAGGCGGACAAGCTCATCTGCTTTAGCAGCACCCAGGGGGTGATGGACAGACGCGGCGAAGCCATCTCCGAGCTCTTCCCCGAGCAGGCCGAAGAGCTGCTGGTGGAGCTGGAGCAGGCGGGCGAAGAGATGTCCGGCACCGCCCGCTACCTGCGTGCGGCCATTGCCTCCTGCCGCGGCGGCGTGCCCCGCTCCCATCTGGTGAGCTATCAGGATGATGGCGCCATGCTGCAGGAGCTGTTCAGTCGCGACGGCCTCGGCACCCAGATTGTGCGGGAAAGTGCCGAGCAGGCCCGCGCCGCCACCATCGAGGATATCGGCGGCATTCTGGATCTGATCCGCCCGCTGGAGGAGGAAGGCATTCTGGTGCGCCGCTCCCGCGAGCAGCTGGAGATGGAGATCGACAAGTTCACCATCATCGATCGCGATGGCCTGATCATCGGCTGCGCGGCCCTCTACTGCTTTATGGAAGAGGCGATGGCGGAGATGGCCTGCGTCGCCATCCACCCCGACTATCGCAACTCCAACCGGGGGGATCAGCTGGTGGCCAAGGTGGCCGAGCGGGCCAAGCGGCTCGGCATTCGCCGCCTGTTCGTGCTCACCACCCGCTCCATCCACTGGTTCCGGGAGCGGGGCTTCGATCCGCTGGAAGTGGAAGATCTGCCGGTGGCGCGCCAGCGTCTCTACAACTGGCAGCGCCGTTCCAAGGTTTTGTCAAAGACCATTGCCTAAGCCATTGATTCTGCGTTGAGTTAGCCGACAATTTGAACTTTTTCACAAACTCGATTGACAGTGCAATCCAACGCAGGGTATTTCTAAATGCACTCCACCGCCCTGGTGGAGCCAGAAGAGGAGCGCTGCCCAGGCAGCCCAAGGGAGGACGCCAGCGTCCGGTGAACTTGGGTCAGGGGGAGCAGCGCCGAGACGAGTGAGGAGACTGGTGACCTCAACGTCGGCTGCGGGGGCTGAATCCCCCGGGTTGTCATCGGTAGTGATCATCCCCCACCGCGCCCTGTCAGGGGCGGTACGGGATGGGCTCTGCAGGTGGAGTGCTTCTGGCCGGGATAGCTTCGTTCATTCCTGCCATTTTCAGCCTCCTCCTCTCTTTTTTGCCCGATGGAACCGGAATCTTAAATTAAGACAGGAGTAAGCAATGAGCCCGATCAATGTCGCCAAGTTTGGCGGAACCAGTGTCGCCAACTTCACGGCCATGAATCACTGCGCCGATATCGTGCTGGCCAATCCCGCCACCCGGGTGGTGGTGCTGAGCGCCAGCGCCGGTGTCACCAACCTGCTGGTCGCTCTGGCACAAGGGGAGCTGGACGAAGCGGGCCGCGACGAGCAGCTGGCCAAACTGGCCGGGATCCAGCAGGCCATTCTGGCCGATCTCGGCAACCCCGTTGATGTGAGCGCCCTCATTCATGGTCAGCTGGACGAAATCCGCCTCATGGCCCAGCAAGCCCACCAGCATACCGATGCGGAGCTGGCCGATCGCCTCATCGCCTGCGGCGAGCTGATGTCTACCCGCCTCTTTACCGAGCTGCTGCGCCAGCGCGGCGTCAAGGCCCACTGGCAGGATGTGCGCCAGCTGATGCGCACCGACAGCCGCTTTGGCAAGGCCACCGTCGATCTGGCTACCACCCGCACTCTCTGCCAGCAGACGCTGGGCCCGCAGCTTGGCGACAGCCTCATCATCACCCAGGGCTTTATCGGTGCCGATGGCGATGGTCGCACCACCACGCTTGGGCGCGGCGGCTCTGACTACAGCGCAGCTCTGCTCGCCGAAGCGCTCGATGCCGCCAGTATCGAGATCTGGACCGATGTGCCCGGCATCTACACCACGGATCCGCGCCTCGTCACCCGCGCCCGCCCCATTCCCGAAATCAGCTTTGTCGAGGCGGCCGAGATGGCCACCTTCGGCGCCAAGGTGCTGCACCCCGCCACCCTGCAACCGGCGGTGCGCCAGAATATTCCGGTGTTTGTCGGCTCCGCCAAGGACCCCGCCGCCGGTGGTACCTGGATCCGCGCCAGCACAGATTCAAGCCCGCTGTTTCGCGCCGTCGCCCTGCGCCGCCAGCAGGTGCTGGTGACCCTGCACAGCCTCAACATGTTCCACGCCTACGGCTTTCTGGCCGAAGTGTTCGGCATTCTGGCCCGTCACCGCATCTCGGTCGACCTCATCACCACCTCGGAAGTGAGCGTGTCATTGACGCTGGATCACACCGGCAGCCAGAGCAACGGCGAACCGATCCTGAGCGACAAGGTACTGGCCGAGCTGGGCCAGCTTTGCAAGGTGGAGGTGGAAACCGGTCTGGCACTGGTGGCGCTCATCGGCAACCGGATGAGCGAAGTGAACGGGGTGGGCAGTCAGGTCTTTGACGCCCTGCGCGAGCACAACATCCGGATGATCTGCTACGGCGCCAGCGCCCACAACCTCTGCTTCCTGGTCAAGGAGAGCGAGGCGGGCAATATCGTCAATCGCCTCCATCAGGAGTTGCTGGACTGACCCTCACCGCGATGCGGTTCCTACCATGCAACAGGGCGCCGACAAGGCGCCCTGTTTATTTGTGTATCACTGACGTATTGGCTCAGGCAAAGCTGGTGGCGGGCAACTGGCAGGCCACGGCTTCGCGGCGCAGCTGCTGCAAGCGGGCCAGCAGTCCGGTCTGGCCAAGCTCCGTCTCCTGAGAGGAGAGATTGTCCACCAGCAGCGGATAGTGATCCGTCACTGCCTGCATCAGCCAGTCGAGACGGCGCAGGGTCAGCGGGCCGCAGCTCTGGCCGCTCAGATCATCGGCCACATCGAGCCGGTGGCTGCGATACATGTCCCGCCACCAGTTGGCGACCAGCGCCTCGTCGCTCGCCAGTGCGGCGCTCCACTCCCCTTGCAGGGCGTGCAGGCGGGCCAGCACCGGGGCGCTGGCCCCTTCGCGGATCAGGTGAGGGATCTCCCGTTTCACCCATTTCAGACAAAGCTCGCGCCAGTAGCGAAATTGCGGCAGAGGATCGGCCTCATCGAGCCAGAGTCCGGAGAGGGTACGGGTCTCCAACCGCTCCGGTACATGGAACTGCGGGTCGACCAGACCGTTGGAGTTGTATTCAAAGCGGGGATCGAAGGTCCACATATAGCCAAAATCGAACACGCTGATCTGCTCACCGTCGTCGAGCAGGTTGCCCGGGCTCGGGTCCCAGTCAAACCAGCCCCAGCGGGCCAGCTCCCCCTGCACCTCCAGCATCTGGGCCAGATTGCGCTCGTTGAGCTGATGGACCGGCACACCCCGCAACCAGGGGGAGACCAGCACTCCGGCTCGCGCCGAGCCAAAGCTGGTGCAGACCACATGGGAGAGGATGGTGGGATGCAGCTCGCGCAGCGCCTCGATTTCGCGCCGCCGCTCCAGCTCGGTCAGAAAGGCGGTCTTGCCATCGAGGTTGGCCACCAGCGAATCCTGACGCCGCCGCTTGAGGCACCAGTGATGCCCCTCCACCTTGAGGTGAAACACCTCGGCGGTGAGACCGTGGCGATAGACCTTGACCACAGCCGGATGGCTATCCTTCAGCTTGACCAGTTGGGCCAGCGGCAGCGGGCAGTCGCGCTCGCGTCCGATCCGGATCTCTTCCTTGCTCTCCAGCATGCGCAGCAATCTGGCCTGGCGCGCCATCACCTTAGGATTCATACATGTACCTCCTGTCGCTATTGAGAGACTAAACAGCGTCTTTCTCCCAGACCAGCGGCAAAACCCCATGATGACGCTTTCATCACATATTCCGTACAACCCCTCGATCGGGATCACAATTTGCAAGGTTGAGCTGTAACCAAATATTCATTAAGTGGTCATTAAATTGACAAGCTGAAACAAGGCCCGCACCATCGGGTCAAACTCTATGCGGATGAACGATCTCTCCCTCACTCGCTCAAAGGATGAGCTTATATGAATCGCCCCTCCTCAGGCCGCCCCCGCGTCCTGAGTCTGCCCTCTCTGCTGCTTGCCCTGCTGGGCGGATTGCTGCTGCTGACCCTGTTGTTGCCGCTGATCAATCCCGGCAGCTGGCTGGGCCGTGCCCAACCGCTGGTGCTGGGCCCCGCCGACAATCCGCTGGCCACCCTCACCCGCCACGCCCTGCTCTATAAAAGCGACAGCCGCGGCCTCTATCTGGTGGTGCGCAGCCAGTGGCAGTTGCGAGGGCCGCTGCAAGCGGGGGACAAGGTGCGGGTGGAGCTGCTCAACGACAAGGGGGAGCGGATCGACCAGCTGAGTCAAGCGGTGGATAAACGTCAGGTGTGCCGCAATAACCGCTGCTCGCTGGATCTCAACAGCACCCTGCGCGCCCCGGATGACGCGCTGGCCAGCCGCTATCAGCTGCGCATCGGTCTGCTGCTCAAAGATCGCCCCGAGAGCGGCGATTTCAGCCAGATCCTGCAAACCCTGCCGGAGCAGGGCTTCAACCTCACCTATCTGGTGGTGAGCCTGACGCTGGTGCTGGCCCTGAGCGCCGCCGTGCTCAAGACGGTGCTGCCAAAGCTGCGCCGCAGCCTGCGCTGGCGGATCATCGGCAGCCTGCTGCTCGGCAACCTCACCTTCGTGCTGCTGCACGGCTTCGTGGTGTTCAAGCTGGGGGAGTTTCTGCTCTGGTCAGGCTTTCGGCCGGAGCACTACTATCTCGCCTGGGGCAGCATGGTGCTGGGCTGGAGCCTCTGCGCGCTGGCGGGCTTCAACCTCTATATGGGGCTGGTCTTTACCGCGCTTTCTGGCATAGGTCTGCTCGCCAACTTTATGAAGATCGCCATCTACGGCGTGCCGCTCGGCGGGGATGATTTTGGCAACCTGCTGGCGCTGCTGCGGATCCTGCTCGATCAGCACCCCATCCTGCCCATCTTCACCGTGTTGCTGGCACTGTTTCTCTGCTGGCGCTTCGCCCTGTCACGCTGGGTGTTACGCACCGCCGCCGCCACCATCGCCTTCTTTGCCCTCTGCGTCTTTGCCACCCAGACCGGCAACAAGCTGCTGGGGGCCAACATTCGCTACGTGGATCGCGCGGTCAACTACCACAGGGACATCATCCGCTCCGGCCCCGGCCTCTATCTGTTCAATCTGGTGGACGAGATGCTGCAAAGCGGCAGCGTGTTTCGCTACCCCTTGCAGATCAACGAGTTCACCCCTCGGCTCAGCCCCGTCAGCCTGAGCCAGCCGCCCCGTTTCGATC
>OEQO01000356.1_pt1 | contig 9391 bp, 9 predicted proteins | sample 1539751 | NCBI WGS metagenome assembly OEQO01 (sample SAMEA3891237, study PRJEB23780) | metagenome | biome: terrestrial biome; feature: animal house; material: water of meat washing | place: Italy | collected 2015-05-12 | reverse complement strand
GTATCAATCACCGTTAAAACTATCTAATATGTTTAAGAAGTTTAAGCACCCTTTAAAATTTGTTGTGTATTAGGTTTATGGAAACGATTTTAAATTCCTTTTTATTAAAGTTCATAATTTATTCATTATTGTTTTATATAGTGTATAAGTTTGTTTTTGCTTTATGTGGCGTATTTCGCAAACCTAAAACTAAAGCCAAAAAGAATTCAAAAAAAGGCTATCGTAAGCCTCAAAAGAATCAGGAGCTTGTATCTAAAAAAGTCCTTACAAAAGACGAGATTATAATGCTTGATGCACTAGAACAGGTCATTCCATCACGCAACATTTTGGTGCAAGTAAGCATGAGTGCTTTTATGACCACGCAAAACATAAGTACCCGAAATCAGTTTTCTAGGCTTTACGTGGACTATTTGATTGTTGATGAAGACTACAATCCTATATTATCTATTGAGCTTGATGGGCATTATCATAAATATACCCAGGATAAAGATAAAAGGCGTGACGAGCTTTTGAAGAGTGCTGGCATTCCTGTCATTAGGTTTAAGGAAATTCCCGACATAAAAGTTATAAGAAAAACCATTTCAAGGTATATTTAGGTATAAATACGATTAACTCTAATTGATTTTAATAATGTAAATGTGTAAAAATGGTTTTGTCGTAAGAGATATTTTGAATTAATTTTCAAATATATTTCTAAAGGTTTAATCATGAACAACTTAACTCGCAATACTGGAACTAATGACATGTTAAATGTATCAAAACCAGAAAATGTTGCTCAAATGTCACCTGTTGAACTTCAGACTTATATTGAAGAACTTCAACAACAACTAGTCGTTAAAGAAAACCAAGCTTTTCACGATGCTGTTAGTGCCATTAATGCAATCATTTCAGAAAAAATTACTGCCGATGGTGTTGTGGACATCCATACACTTAGCGAATATCTAAAAAACAACCACATTGAAACCACAAAAGTTGAGCCTGTAAGACGTCAAAAACGTAAGCTTACGCATGAATGGGTTCACCGTGAGAACAACAGCTTACGTTGGGCTGGTCGCGGTCAAGTAATTAAATGGTTACGTGAAGAAATGATTGAAAAGGGTTTTGATCCTTCAGATAAAGAAGCTGTACGTAGTTATTGCGAACAAAATCTAGACCTTAAAGAGATTTAATCTTTAAAACTAGTGAAACCACCGTAAAAGGTGGTTTTTTTTTGCCATTATATAGTGTCGTTAAGCGATACCCTATTCTATTAGCTTTCAGCCGATAACAAGAAAATTTGCAATTGGTATATACTTAAACCGTTTTTATAAAGGTCACGTTATACAACGGACTAGTTTTAGTTAAATTTTGGTATATACATTATAAGTATATGTGACTATACCTTTGCTTATGTTTCGCTGGAGGCGATTAAATGTCATTCAAAACTCTATTATTAACTGGCTTATTATCTGTAGGTTTGGTTTTAGTTGGTTGTAGTAAAAAAGAAGAATCAACATCTCAATCAAAACCTATTCAACCAGATGAACAAATTGACAAAGTAGATCCATCTGCAGACCTACAAGCAGCGCGTGAAGCTTATGTCGATAATGAAAAACCTTCAAAAGTTGAGGGCCACGATTTTGATGCACATCAAAAAACTGCAGAACAAAATCCACCAAAAGAGGACGAGCAAAATGATATGTCTTCTATGCTGAACGCTGCAGCTGCAGATGCTCAAAAACAAGCAGATCAAAACAAATAACAGCACATAAGCTTGGTACATCTTTAAAGGGGATTCGTTATCCCCTTTTTTAATGCGCCTTTAAAATACTTTTTAAATTCCCTTATTAAAACTTAACTAAAACAGTGATTCATTTTAACTAAAAAAACTTTATACCCCACGACTTAGTTATAATTAACCAATTAAAACGTAATTAGATAAATGCGTTAAGGAGTATTAAAAATGGCATATGAATATAACTCGCAAGATAAGCGGTTTGAATTCCCTAATCCCTACCGAATAGAAAACATTTTTAAAGTGATCGGTGCCATCGTTTTTATGCTGGCTGGCCTAAGCTTAATTTTCAGTGCAAAAGGTCTATTCAGTAACGGTGTATTTGTTGCACTACCACCGCTTATAGTTGGTCTAGCAATGTTCAGTTATGGCGCTCTACTGCTGACCACAGGCTTATCAAACCTAAAGTTCTACTTTGGTCGTGATCAACCAGCCGGACTTGCACAGGAGTTATCCATTCAAGAAACTGGTGCTTATCCTGGTGCAACCGATATTAAAGAGATCCTACGCCAAAGCGCTTTGATTTATGAAGAACCAAAAGGCTCAGTGAACGGGATTCTATATTCACTGTTCCCTAATCTTATTTTTTCGCCATTATTCATCCGTAACGCTGCAGAAGCTCAATTTCAAAATGCGATTGTTTTTCTGATTACCTTAGTGAGTGCTCTAATCGCGTATGTGGGTGCATCACCCAATACAGGTGCTTGGCTTGGGATTGTTTACAACGCCATTATTTTGATTGTTTTATTGCGTCCTATGGCTAATCCGAACACAGGTGCACAAGAAATTGGTTTATCTAAGGTCATTGGTTTGGTTTTAGTTGCCATTCTTGGACCTGTATTGGTACCTATCCTTACCCAACATGCAGTTGCGCCTATTTGGTTGCCAAGCATGGATAAAGCCATTTTTACGTTAATTGCAGCGCTGATTGCGATTGCGATATTCTTCTTGGCCGTGGTTGCTCAAATGGTAAAACAGCCACCACAAGCCAGTGCTGGAGTCGTTCAGGATAGTTTGAGTATGAATTGCCAACCAATGCAATTGTTTGATGAACTTGAACGCCATCTACAAAAGAATTGGGAAAGTGCTATTCCTAACAGAATCTATTCACGCCAGTTGCCAGTTATCAACTCTCGCAGTAAAAACGGTGCTTTTGAGGGTGAGATCTTAGAAGAAACTCAACCAGTGCCAATCAATACCCTTCGTGATATGACATTGAGCTCATGCTTCAAAGAAGAAAAGTATCGCTGGTTAGCCATCCTCAATAGTTTTGGATTGTTAAGTTTTATTGCTTCAGTCGTATTAATGACTATTTTTGCCAAAGGTCTATATAACGGAAGCTATCTGGATTTTAGCGACTTCACTTATGGTTTCTTTGGTGTATCGATGTGGATCTTAGGGAAGTTTTGTTTTGAGCACGGTAATTACCTATGGAGCCGTTTTGACTTTGTATCAAAACTAATATGGGTTGAGGCTAAAGGTAGCTATCAATTGTCTCAAATGAACTTTGGCCGTTACCTTGACGACAGCGTGAAATCACAAAAAGAAGTCATCAATGTTGAAACCATGACGTTACGTGTCTGGTACGCTGAAATTAGCACAACGACCTTCGGTAAATATCAAAACCGTGCGATCTTGAGCATGACTGCTTGTACTGATGATGCTGTTGTACTGAAAGAGCATTTAGCCGACTTTGCCAAAAGCCAAAGCATTGTGGTTGCCCCAACGTCTGAAGTAGATATTAACCGCATGTCATCTATGAACCAGATGAATAGCGCAATCAATAAAAGCTCACCAAGAACACATGGTACACATCTTGGATTGATGAATACCCCTGAAACACACGGTCAGGATCTATCAGATCAAGTACCCGTGATCATCAAACCGAAAAAGAATATGTTTTGTGTGAAATGTGGTGAACCACTTCAGGACAATATGCTGTTTTGCCCTCAGTGTGGTACCAAAAAAGAAAGTTAATCGTTAAAAAAATAAAGGAGTGGATTACGAATGTGGTCCACTTTTTTTTGACATCAAAAAAATAATTAGACTTCTAAAATTAAGAGTTTAATTGAGCATTGACATATTCTTCGACAGAAAATCCCTTTACGCCAGTTTCTATAAGTGCATGCACAAAGTCTGAGAACGTCACTGGAATGTACCCTACTTTGAATAGTGCCTCATTCAACTCTTTGTACTTCAGAAAAACTTCTTCTTTATGTTTTTTCTTCAGCTTAAACGTGGACGGCAAATCTGCCACTTGCAGATCTTGAATTTTGGTTGGGTTGTTCATAGCGTACCCGGTTGCTTAAAAGTTGCGAATTTAAACTATTGTAATGTGAAAATTAAAAAATGCAGAATAAATCTGCATTTTATTGTTTCATTTTTTTAAGATCTATTTGATAAACAGATGCTTAAATTAGTATTCTCAACCAAAAGCCAATTAATAGCGGATTAACCAAAATCAATCCGTTTCTTATTAGTATGTTTAATGTGTTGCTACTGGCGTACCAAATGCATCAGGATGTTGTGGTTGTTCACCACCACTTTGTTGAGCTTGACCAGGTTGACCAGGTTGACCAGCTGGAGCAGTTGTCTTACGTGCAGCTAAGTCCTTCATGATGTCTTGACAAGACATGCCCCCTGTTTCGTATAAGTTGTACGCAACAGGATCTTTTTTAGGATCTGGCGGTACACACTCCAATTCAGGTTCACTAGCAGTTGCAGAATCGGCATTCATTTTGTCCAGTTCGGTAGTAATCAATGTCAGATCGATGTCACTTGGCGTAATTGGACGACTGCTGATCTGCAAGCGATAAGTCATAGACGGCGTTAGTAGCGCATATAGTTCGCGGATCTGATTGGCCATAAGCGCAGGATTTTTCATTACGATTTTTTGGCATAAGAAAAGGTGCACGTTGTTCGGGCTACAAACACTTCCTTTACGCTGACTTGATTGTGGGTTTTGGGCATCCACTTTCAAGGGGTAGACTTCAATGTAAACTTCATACGGCGTATCTGGCTGAAATTGGAAGTTCTGCAAACTAGCAACGACAGTTGAATACGGTTCTGACGTATCTTGTGCATGACAGAATACTTGTGGTGCGTTACAGTCAAAGTTACGACTAATACGGTCGATAATTTTATTGCGCTGAGCAGCCAATTTCATACTTTCTTCTTTTACTCGTCTTGCAACTTCACTCTGCAGTCGAGCTTCAAGTTCAACATCGCTTTGTTGTGGACGTTCAACTTCGATGTTTTGATTGCCAAAAATAACCACAGCAAATAACAAAAAGAAAAGAACAACACCGCCAATCAAGATTAGCTTTTTATGCTTAGCAACAAAGTTTTCATCAATGTTTACTTTTTTGCCCTTCTTTGCTGTCTTGGCTGGCTGTTCAGGCTCACTTACATGTTCATCATCGGGTTGGATTTTGATCGCTTCTTCAGCTTCCTTCCCGATGTTGTCCATATCATCTGGTTCGTGATTACTCATTTATTCACCTATTCAATTATTTACTTGATTTAGCTTTTGTAGAGGTCGATTTAGACTTGGCTTTCTTTTTGCCACGTTGAACTGGCTCACCGTTGTTGTCGTATCCACTTGCACCACAGCTAAAGCAATCCCATTTAAACTTACGTTCACCACGTAAATTAAATGCAGACTGAATCATGGTCTGGCCACACTCAAAACACTTGGCTTCGTTGCCAGTGCGAGATTTTGTAAGTTGGGTATCTGGTGATCCATCTGGCAATATGTCGAAATAACGTTTACATGATGCAGCTTCACAACTGTATCGCTCTTCGTAAACACCAGGTTCTTTGCGGTACTTGGTATGTACAAGAGGCTTTTTACAGATACATGGATACTCTGTTTTGGTCACTTGGAATCTTGGCTCGTAGTTAGGACTACCATCAGGGAACACCTCTAATGGACCCGACTTACATTTTTTGCCTTTCAGGTTTGGATTGGATTTTTCACAAGAAAAGAAGTGATACGGCTTACCTGAAGAAGTTGAAATACCTTTTAACTCACGCAACCAACCGCCACACCCTTCAAGCTGACATTTGTATGTATGGTTACGGCGATATTCGTCAAAATCAGGAACCAAGTTACCGCTTTCGTCATTTGTAGAACGGTATGTTTCTTTACAGGTGCCATCTACGAACGCACGTTGAGAGCACTCAAAAAATACAGATTTATCAGTTGTAACCTGAGTCAGTGATTTGCCACATAAACATAAATGAGCAGTTGGCTCACGTACAGTTGGCTTACCCGGTTCATCTTTACCATCAACATTTCTGTTTGGCGCTGAACTTTTGCATGAATTACATGACCAGTAGACCGATGTTGTTTTGTCGCGATTGGTACCGATTTTCGGCAACATGCGTCCGTCATCACAGTTTTTACATTTGTAGACAGGGAATGAATCAAGCCAATGTTTTGAGAACTGTCCTAATTCACTTTCAATCCCTAAATGGAACTTTTGGAGTTCTTGTTTGTAATCGGCATCACCAGTAGCGATTAGATCCAGTGTTTCTTCAATTTCTTTGGTGTAAAGCGGATCTGCAAAACTAAACTTACCTCTAATGTTTTGAATCAACTTCAATCCATGCGGTGTAACTTCAATTTTCTTTTTAACAAGCTTGATATAGCCGTGCTTGATTAACCGTTCAAAGATTGATTGGTAAGTACTAGGACGACCAATTCCTTTTTTCTCAAGTAATTTGACCAATGATGGTACGGTGTAGCGTGAACGTGGTTTGGTTTTGGTCGCGATAACTTTACCAGCAATAACATTGTGGTTTTGACCGACTTCAATATCTATAGGTAGCGTATGTTCAGGTTCTTTTTCTGAATCTTCTTCACCGTCCACGTATTCAAGTGCATTTTCATCAATACTGTAGGTCTTTAATAAGCCCAACCAGCCATCTTCTTTTAAGATACGGCTAGAAGCTTTGAATTCAGCATCTTTAGTAATGCTTTCACCATCTACATTGAGAGTGACATCTTTATAGACACCTATAACGGATTTAACTTCGTATTCAGCTGGAGCCATTTGCGATGCAACAGTACGCAACCAGATTAGACGGTATAGATCCTTTTGAACTTGGTCCTTACCAGCTTCAAAGGTAAAGAAGTCACTAGGACGAATACATTCATGTGCTTCTTGAGCACCATCGCGAGATTTGGCTTTATTGCCGATAATCGCAATGCCCTCTCTCTCACCAAAAGCTTCTAGAGCTTGCATCCCCTCAGGCGAAATTACAGCAGCATCAGTACGATGGTAAGTGATATAACCACCTTCATATAACTTTTGCGCTGCTTCCATAGTTTGTTTTAGATCCAAACCAAGACGCGCTGCAGCTGCAGCTTGCAGATCAACAGTAATAAACGGCGCTGGAGCACTGCGGAAAGATGGCTTAGTTTCAACACTGGTAATGGTTAAGTCTTTTTTATCAATTACGTTTTGTAGACGGGTAATTGAAGCTTTATCTAACCACTGGTTATTGTGCACATCCTTCATTTCAGGATTAAGCCACTTAGAAAAATCCCATTTCGCAGCCCAACCTTGTTTTAGAGTTACTTCAAGATTGTAATGTTCATGTGATTTGAAGTTTTTCAGTAGATCTTCTAAATCACCAAGCACAACGAGTACGGCAGATTGAACACGGCCAACAGGAAATTTGCCTTTTAAAATATTTGAAATTGGCTCATACAAGTAAAAACCAATCATACGGTCAAGGAAACGGCGTGTTTCTTGAGATGCCACCATACCTTGATCCAGCTCTTCACCATTTTGAAGTGCATTAGCGATCGTAGTTTTATCAATAGCGTTATATTTGACGCGAATATACTGATCGTCAGATAAGTTCAGGATACGTTTTAAGTGATATGCAATGGCTTCACCTTCACGGTCCAAGTCAGTTGCGAGGAAAACCGTATCTGCATTTTTAGCAGCCTGTCTTAATTCTTGAACAACGCGTGTTTTATTTTGAGATATTTCGTATTTAGGAACAAAGGCTGGATATGAGAAACCGATCTCATGATTAGGTAAATCACATACATGGCCAACTGAAGCGCGTACAACGAATTCGTGCGGATACAGGTCATCCAAGATATGTTGAATTTTTTCGACCTTTCCGGGTGACTCTACTATGAACAAACTACTCATTAAAATTCATCCAATTTTTAACTTTCTTTAGTAATAATTACTGAAGTTAATCTAGTAATGGTTTTAGTATATACAATTTTAAAATGTTTAAATAGGTTTAAGGGTTGATAAACAAACACTTTTAAGGGCTTATTTCTTAATCTTTAGTTGGATGAACATTTCAAGTGGTTAAATTACTTCCTGTTTTCAATAATCTACGCGAAAAAAGACAACAATATTTATCTAAAATTATGGGAAAAAATGGCTTAATTGTTTGAAAATGCACTGTTTAACCGTCACAAATTAAAATTCCAAAAATATTATTTAACGAATTAATGTTGTACTATAAAGGTATCGTTTGTTTTAAGCTAAAACCATGATTAAAAAACTTATAGTTTTAAGCACCTCATTGTTAATCATCGGGTGTTCGTCTACGCCACAAGAGAAACGCTTAGATCAATACCTTGAAGATACGAAAACTGATGCAAAGGAACGTAGTATTGACTGGTATTACAAACATGATTACGAGCGTAGTAATGTTTTAAATATTTGTTATTCCATTTATATAGATTCTGCTAAGAAAGCTGGTTATTACAGCGATGATGTTAGTGATGGCCGAGAAAAGTATTTAGACGATAGCGTACAAAAAGAATTGTACGCCTCAAATGACGAATGCAATAAGGCATATAAGGCTCAGGATATTCTAGATAACTTTGTTGCAAGCAATAGCCTTCCACAAGAGTCTTATGAAGACAAGTTAGATCCACAACAAGAACCAAGTTCAACACCAGAAGTATCACCTGAAGTACCAGAAGTATCACCTGAAGCACCAGCAAATGAACCAGTCGCCACAAAACCACCAACACTGGAGGAATTAACCAATGCGAATCCGCAATAATGCGCTCATATGCCCAGGCCAATTTTTGATTCGATCTGCATTCTTTTTGCCCTAGCCATTTTACCTATGGTAATTATTAGTATTGGCATACAGCTCAAAGAGAATTACGAGCGTAAGAAGCTCACTCAAAGCTATATGGATCAGCACTAAAGAAATGCAATAGGCAATAAAAAAGCAGCGAAATCGCTGCTTTTTTATTTCTAATGAATTTTACGAATAGGTTGATTATAGGGAGAATCTTCTACTGACCGATGCACATGCATTGAATTGGTATTGTTCATTAAAGGTGAATTACTAGCCACTGAATTCGTTGATGCTTTATGTGTGCGGTAGTTATTCAAAAACTGATCTACTACTGGCACATTGTTAGGCAATATTCCGATTTCGCGGTTAGTAATTTTAATCGTTTCTATTTGGTCTACATGGCTCATAACTAAGTCCACTACAATGATTAAAACTATGTGCGTAATTATAGCTTAAAATTGAAGAAATTCCATTTTGGGATTTAATATTTGGTTTTATTATGCACAGGTTTTTGTGGATAGTAGTGGGTATAAATGGCTAAGT
>OEQO01000354.1_pt1 | contig 9442 bp, 6 predicted proteins | sample 1539751 | NCBI WGS metagenome assembly OEQO01 (sample SAMEA3891237, study PRJEB23780) | metagenome | biome: terrestrial biome; feature: animal house; material: water of meat washing | place: Italy | collected 2015-05-12 | reverse complement strand
GTGTTCCGCCGTGCTGGTAGGGGCGCATTATAGGGAGCCGCGCCGGGATGACAAGAGGAAAACTGCAAAAAATGGCACTTTTTGCAGTTTTCCGGTTCAACCGTTGCTTTATTAAACAAAAGCCCCGCATCGGCGGGGCTGTTTCGGGCAATAAACCCTGAATTCACATCACACTGCTACCTTTTTGACCAGAATTCGCGGGCAAAGCTGCGCACCTTTTCCCAATCGGTAAACTCGAGGTCCTTGCTGGTATCGGTGCTACCACCGGTGATCTTCATGATCAGCTGGATGATGCGAGTCTGCCACCAGTTATAGCGGGAGTACTGCAGCGCACCGGCAAACACACCCAGGGTTTTCGGCTTCCAGGGAGAGAGGCGCAGGAACTTCTTCATATAGGCATTGGTTTGCGGCGTCTGCTTCTCTGGCTTGCGGGCAGTCAGGTTGACGCAGAAGAAGGCCGCATTGGCCACTTCCAACTGCTCCTGATGGGCATGAATAAAGCTGAACAGGCTGGGATGGAAGTTGCCATAACGAATGGAGGCACCGATCAAGACCTTGGCATACTTGCTGAGGTTGCACATCGGCAAGGTGTGCAGGTCGTGCATCACCACTTCGCATCCCGGCATCTGCTCCAGCATGACATCGACTATTTTGCGGGTTTGGCCATCCCGAGAGGAATAAAGCACCAGAATCTTGTCCATAACAACCTCAACTACGCCAGAATGCAGGAGTAAACAGTACCAGAAGCGTGAAAATTTCCAATCGGCCAAACAACATGGCCAACACCAGTACCCACTGGGCCGCTGGCGAGATATTGCCGAAGTTGGCTGATACCTCTCCCAAACCCGGGCCTACGTTGGTGAAAGCCGCAGCCACAGCGGTGAATGCGGTCACTTCGTTCAGCCCCGTCATCAGCAACAGCAGCATGAATATAAAGAAGAGAATGATATAGGTAGCGAAGTAGCCCCACACCGCCTCGACGATGCGCTCGGGCACCGCCCGATTCCCCAGCTTCAAGGTATAGATGGCTCTGGGGTGGACCAGCCGCTTCAGTTCGCGCATCCCCTGCATGAACAGGATCATGAAACGCATCACCTTGATGCCGCCGCCGGTACTGCCCGCGCAACAGCCGATAAAGGCGGAGAACATCAGCAGCATGGGCAGGAACGAGGGCCAATCTGCATAGGTCGTGGTGCTGTAGCCGGTGGTGGTACCCAGAGAGACCGCCTGGAACAGCCCGTGGTTGAGCGCCTCTTGCCAGGTGGCGTAGTGTCCGTGGGTCAGCAAGGCGACAAAGCAGATCATCACCAGGGTCGCTTGAATGGCCAGGAACACCTTGAGTTCCGAGTCATAGAGATAGCGCCCGATCCGAACCGGACGGTGGGAGAAAACGGTAAAGTGGAGCGCAAAGTTCACGCTGGCCAGCAGCAGGAACACCACGGTAATCAGGTTGATGATCGGACTGTTGAAGAAACCGATGCTGGCGTCGTGGGTGGAGAAGCCACCGACCGACAGGGTCGAGAACGAATGGCACACCGCATCGAACAGCGTCATTCCGGCGAGCCAGTAGGCCAGCGCACAGAGCGCGGTCAGCAGCAGATAGATGAACCAGAGCGCCTTGGCCGTTTCGGCGATACGCGGCGTCACCTTGGTATCCTTCACCGGCCCCGGGATCTCGGCACGATAGAGCTGCATGCCACCGATCCCGAGCAGCGGCAGAATGGCCACCGCCAGTACGATGATCCCCATGCCCCCCAGCCACTGCAGCAGCTGGCGATAGAACAGAAACGCCTTGGGCAGATTATCGAGCCCGGTCAGTACCGTCGCCCCTGTGGTGGTCAGGCCGGAAAAAGATTCGAAGAAGGCCTCCGAGACCGACATATCCGGCACGTCGCTCATGATGAAGGGCACCGCCCCCACACTGCCCAGCACGGTCCAGAACAGCACCACGATGAGGAAGCCCTCTTTCGAGCGCATCTCCTTCTTGTGATAGCGATTGGGAAACCAGAGCACCACGCCGAGCAGCAGGGCGATCAGAAAAGAGCTGACGAACTCGGCACCACCACCATCCCGATAGCCAAAGGCCACCAGTGCAGGCAACAGCATGGTCGAGCTGAACAGCGCAACCAGCAGGCCAACAATGCGAATAATGCTCAGGATGTGCATTACAGCTCCCTTTCCCCAATTAAAGAGCGATGGATTCTAGCCATCTAAGGGACTGAGGGATACCCGCCCATGAGTCCGGTCGGTCAATTCACGGTCCACCTGAGCCCAAACCGAGGACTCCCACGCCACCTGCAAGGTGACCTGCTGACCGTAATCCGCCGCCAGCAATTCGCCATTATGGCTGCTGATCAGCGACTCGACCGTCCCCATGTCACCGTAATCGCAGTGAATGAGAGAGGGAGTGCGCGGCACCTTGAGCAGGGTTGGCAGCTGCTTGAGGGCGGCACCGACGCCGCCCCCATAGGCTTTGACCAGTCCACCGGTACCAAGCTGGATGCCGCCGTAGTAACGCACCACCACGGCGCAGATTTCACCGAGCCCCGAGCCCATCAACTGGGCCAGGATCGGCTTGCCCGCAGTACCGGAAGGTTCGCCGTCATCGCTGAAGCCATAAACCTGACTATCTTGCGGCGCACCAGCCACAAAGGCCCAGCAGTGATGGCGAGCGGTCGGATGTTGGCGCTTGATCTCGTTGACCCACCCCTTGGCCGCCTCGACAGTCGGGGTGTGGGCAATCAGGGTAATGAAGCGGCTCTTCTTTATCTCTTCGGTCAACTCCAGCGGGGCAGCCGGAATGGAGTACGCTGCCGCCATCAGAGTCCTGCTTGTCTGGTCATGTTCTCCACCCCGTTGGCGTGCAGCACCACGTTGTCTTCGATGCGGATGCCGCCAAACGGCCGCAGTGCCTCCACCTTGTTCCAGTTGACCCGTTTGCCCTGTTCGCCCTGACGCAGCGGCTCCAGCAAACTGTCGATGAAGTAGAGTCCCGGCTCGATGGTGAACACCTGATCCACCTCCATCACCCGGGTGCAGCGCAGATAGGGGAACAGCTCGGGCGCCGCCAGATGGGTGCCGCGCTCATCCTGCATGAAACCGCCCGCATCGTGTACCTGCAAACCGAGGAAGTGGCCGAGGCCGTGAGGGAAGAAGACGTTGGTCACCCCGGTGTTGATCATCTCGTCTACCGACATATCCACCAGCTCGGTCGCTTGCAGCAGGCGCGCCAGCTTGTGATGCATCTGCAGGTGCAGCTCGCTGTAGCGGCGACCCGGCTTGATCTCCTTGATGATCTCCTGCTGCTGCTCGTCGAGGGCAGCAATCAGATCGGCAAACTCGCCGCGCCGCCACGCCCAGGTGCGGGTGATGTCGGAGGCATAACCGTGAAAATCGACGCCGGCATCGATCAGGAAGGAGTGACGCTCCACATCCGGCACCCGCAAGGCAGACAAATGGGTGTAGTGAAGGATGGCCGCATTGCGGTTGATGGCGACGATATTGCTATAAGGCGCCTCATTGGCCCCCTGCCCGACCGCCTTCATGTAGGCCAGATTGATCTCGAACTCGCTCGCCCCCGCCATAAAGGAGTCCTTGGCGGCGATATGGCCGCGCACCCCGATCCGGTTCGCCTCGCGCAGACACTCCAGCTCGTAGGGGGTCTTGTAGGCGCGGTGATAGTGCAGGTAGTTGAGCACCGCCTCCGGATTGGGCTGGGTCAGCCCCAGCAGCTCGGCCACTTCCAGATGACCGCCCAGATAGGCCCACTCCTGCTTGTTGGCAGGCAGATGATCGGCCACCTGCTCCGGTCGGGTCAGGAAACGGATATCGAAGAACTCGACCCAGAAGGCATTGGGCAGATCCGCCACCTTGTGCCAGAAATCCACCGGACGGTAGAACAGCAATACCGGTTTGTTCACCCCGTCCACCAGCAGCCAGCAGTGGGGATTGTCCAGCACCGGCAACCAGGCCTTGAAGTGCGGGTTTACCTTGAACGGGTAATCCTGATCATCGAGGAAGATGCGGTGGGTCTGGCCGGAGTGGATGGCCAGTCCGCTGAGCCCCTGTTGTTGCAGAATGTCGCGGGTGCGCTGCTGCAAGGTATCGAGGTGCTGGGCAAAAAGTTGGCTGTAGCTGCTCATGGCGTCCTGCTCCGAGGTGAATGTGATAGCAGCATAACACCAAGCTCGGGGCTGCTCGACCCGTCAAGCTGCCGCTTCGTGAGGTAACGCATGCGTTACAACCTGTTTGTTATCAACGAAAAACCAATCATTAACAAATCAAAAACAATTCAATACACTGCCGGTAGATACATGAAGTCAGGGATTACTCATGGACAACCTCTGCCTGTGGCAACCGGATCCGCTCGGGATGCAGCAATCCAACCTCTACCGTTTTATGGCGGAGGTGAACCGTTTCCACGGCTTGCAGTTGCAGAACTATCCGCAGCTTTACCAATGGTCGGTGGAGAAGACCACCCGTTTCTGGCCGCTGGTATGGCAACACTGCGGCGTCAAGGGCGAGCTCGGCAACATAGTGGCGGAGAACCGTCAGGATATGCAGCGCACCCGCTGGTTCCCCGACAGCCGCCTCAACTTCGCCGAAAACCTGCTGCGCCGTCAGGACGAGAGCCCGGCCATCATCTCCCGCATCGAAGGGAGCCCAAGCCGCACTTTGAACTGGGGTGAACTAGGGGAACAGGTTGCCCGGCTGGCTCAGTGGCTGCGTCATCAGGGGATTGGTCGTGGCGATGTGGTCGCCGCCTATCTGCCCAATATTCCGGAAACCGTGGTTGCCATGCTGGCAACCACCAGCCTCGGGGCGATCTGGACCTCCACCAGCCCCGACTTCGGTGAAGCCAGCGTGGTGGAGCGCTTCGGCCAGACCCGGCCGCGAGTGCTGTTCGCGGTGGATGGTTATCGCTACAACGGCAAGGAGATCGACATTCAGCAGAAGGTCGCCAGCGTGGTGAGCCAGTTAGGCAGCATAGAGCAGACGGTGATGATCCCCCTGCTCGGCAACCCGCTGCAGCTTGGTCACGACTGGCAGCAACTGCTGGCGAGCCAGCCGGACGCCAGCCTCCAGTTCGAGCCGATGGCTTTCAACGATCCGCTCTATATCCTCTACTCCTCCGGCACCACCGGCAAACCCAAGTGCATCGTGCACGGGATTGGCGGCACCCTGCTGCAACACCTGAAAGAGCACCAGCTGCACTGCGACATCAAGCCGGGGGAGCGGATCTTCTACTTCACCACCTGTGGCTGGATGATGTGGAACTGGCTGGTAAGCGCCCTCGCCTCCGGCGCCACCCTGGTGCTCTACGACGGCTCGCCGTTTTACCCGGATGGCAACGTGCTGTGGGATCTCGCCCGCGACGAGCAGGTCAGCTTGTTCGGCACCTCGGCCAAGTATCTCGACGCGCTGCACAAGCAGGGTTATGCCCCCATCAAGACCCACGACTTGCCGCACTTGCGGCTGATCTGCAGCACCGGCTCCGTGCTGTCGCCGGAGGGGTTCGACTACGTCTACCAGCAGATCAAGCAGGATGTGCAGCTCAGCTCCATCTCAGGCGGCACCGATATCTGCTCCTGCTTCGTCATCGGCAACCCGCTCAGCCCTGTCTATCGCGGCGAGAGTCAGGGGCGCGGCCTCGGTCTCGCGGTGCAGGTATTCAACGAAGCGGGCCAGCCGGTGCAGGGGGAGAAGGGCGAGCTGGTCTGCACCAAGCCGTTCCCGGCCCAGCCCATCTACTTCTGGGGCGACGAGAATGGCGACAAGTACCACGCCGCCTACTTCGAGCGGTTCGACAACATCTGGTGCCACGGCGACTGGATCGAGCTGACCCCGACCGGCGGCATTCTGTTCTACGGCCGCTCCGACGCCACCCTCAACCCGGGCGGCGTGCGCATCGGCACCAGCGAGATCTATCGCTATGTCGAGCAACTCGACGAGGTGGAAGAGAGCATCGTCATCGGCCAGCAGTGGCAGCAGGACGAGCGGGTGGTGCTGTTCGTCAAGCTCAAGGCGGGTTGCAAGCTGGATGAGCCGCTGCGCGAGCGGATCCGCCAGCAAATAAAGCAGCACTGCACCGCCCGCCACGTGCCCGCCCGCATCCTGCAGGTGGATGCCATCCCCCGCACCAAGTCCGGCAAGATCGTCGAACTGGCGGTGCGGGAAGTGGTACACAACCGGCCGGTCAACAACACCCATGCCCTCGCCGATCCCGAGGTGCTGAACCAGTATCGCAACCGGCCGGAACTGGCCAGTTGATAACAAACTCACATCCATCCGAGGCGCCGCAAGGCGCCTCTCTTTTGCCCGTTTTGTGATGAAGAGCTTTTACTCGATAACTGTTAAACAAATGTTTTAAATAGGTGTTGAAAATGTCTCCTTTTGGATCAATAGTGAGCCTCGCCCCCTGCTGGGGATTAAGGAGCACCACTCCCCACTGAGTGGGAACAAGGAGACACTCTCATGATCTACCAAGGCGAAACCCTGTCGGTCAGCTACCTCGAAAACGGCATTGCCGAGCTGAGGTTTGATGCCCCGGGTTCAGTCAACAAGCTGGATCGCGCTACCCTGCTCTCCCTGAGCGAAGCGATCGCCGCATTACAACAAGAACGTGAACTAAAAGGTCTGATCCTCACCTCCGGCAAAGACGCCTTTATCGTCGGTGCCGACATTACCGAATTCCTGGAACTGTTCGATCTGCCGCAAGAAGATCTGCTCGGCTGGCTGAAAAAGGCCAACGACATCTTCAATGCCATCGAAGATCTGCCGGTTCCGACCCTCTCCGCCATCAAGGGCCACGCCCTGGGCGGCGGCTGCGAGACCATCCTCTCCACCGACTTCCGTCTGGCTGACACCACAGCCAAAATCGGCCTGCCCGAGACCAAACTCGGCATCATGCCGGGCTTTGGCGGCACAGTCCGTCTGCCGCGGGTGATCGGCGCCGACAACGCGCTGGAGTGGATCACCACCGGCAAGGATGTCCGTGCCGATGATGCCCTCAAGGTGGGTGCCATCGATGCCGTGGTTGCCCCCGAGGCGCTGCACAGCGCCGCCGTGCAGATGATCAAAGATGCCATTGCGGGCAAGCTGGACTGGCAGAGCCGTCGCGCCGCCAAAAAAGCCCCGCTGCGCCTCTCCAAACTGGAAGCCATGATGAGCTTCACCACCGCCGCCGGCATGGTTGCCGCCGTGGCGGGCAAACACTATCCGGCGCCGATGACTGCGGTGAAAACCGTCGAGGCCGCCGCAGGCATGGGCCGTGACGAAGCGCTGGCCGCCGAGGCACAGGGCTTTATCAAGCTGGCCAAGACCGATGTCGCCAAGGCGCTGGTCGGTATCTTCCTCAATGATCAGCACATCAAGGCGCTGGCCAAGAAGGCGGCCAAGCAGGCAGCTAAGGCCACTAGCCACGCCGCCGTACTGGGTGCCGGCATCATGGGGGGCGGCATCGCCTACCAGTCTGCCAGCAAGGGCATTCCGGCGGTGATGAAGGACATCAACGAGAAGGCGCTGGCACTTGGCATGGGCGAAGCCACCAAGCTGCTCAACGGCCAGCTCGAGAAGGGCCGCATCGACGGCATCAAGATGGGCCAGGTGCTCTCTGCCATTACCCCGACCCTCAGCTATGACAACGTCAAGCATGTGGATGTGGTGGTCGAAGCCGTGGTCGAGAATCCCAAGGTGAAGGCCGCCGTACTGGGCGAAGTGGAAGGGATCATTGGCGAAGACGCCGTGCTCGCCAGCAACACCTCCACCATTCCCATCTCCCTGCTGGCCAAGGGGCTGAAGCGCCCGCAGAACTTCTGCGGCATGCACTTCTTCAACCCGGTGCACCGCATGCCACTGGTGGAGATCATCCGCGGCGAGCAGACCTCCGATGAAACCATCAACCGCGTGGTGGCCTACGCCGCCGCCATGGGCAAGTCCCCGGTGGTGGTCAACGACTGCCCGGGCTTCTTCGTCAACCGGGTGCTGTTCCCCTACTTCTTCGGCTTCAACAAGCTGGTTGCCGATGGCGCCGACTTCGCCGCCGTCGACAAGGTGATGGAGAAGGAGTTTGGCTGGCCCATGGGCCCCGCCTACCTGCTGGACGTGGTCGGCATCGACACCGGTCACCATGCCGGTGACGTGATGGCGCAGGGCTTCCCGGCACGCATGAGCAAGGAAGGCCGCACCGCCATCGACGTGATGTACGAAGTGAACCGCTTCGGTCAGAAGAACGGCAAGGGCTTCTACGCCTACGAGCAGGACAAGAAGGGCAAGCCGAAGAAGGTGGCCGACGCCGCCAGCTACGAGCTGCTGGCCCCCATTGCCAAGCCGAAGCAGGACTTTGACAAGGAAGCCATCATCGCTCGCATGATGATCCCGATGATCAACGAGGTGGTGCTCTGTCTGGAAGAGGGCATTGTTGCCACGCCAGCCGAAGCCGACATCGCACTGGTCTACGGTCTGGGCTTCCCTCCCTTCCGCGGCGGCGTGTTCCGCTATCTGGACACTATCGGTCTGGATCGCTACGTGGCCATGGCCGACCAGTATGCCGACTTGGGCCCGCTCTACCGCGTCAGCGACAAGCTGCGCGAGATGGCCGCCCAGGGCAAAACCTTCTACTGATTGCGGAAAGGAGATCCATTCATGAAAGACGTAGTCATTGTCGACTGTATCCGGACCCCGATGGGCCGGTCCAAGGGCGGCGCCTTCCGCAACGTGCGTGCAGAAGATCTGTCCGCGCACCTGATGAAATCCATCCTGCTGCGCAACCCCAACCTCGACCCGAACGAGATCGAGGATATCTACTGGGGCTGCGTGCAGCAGACCCTGGAGCAGGGCTTCAACATCGCCCGCAACGCCGCGCTGCTGGCCGGCATTCCGAAGCAGGTGGGGGCGGTCACCGTCAACCGTCTGTGCGGCTCCTCCATGCAGGCGCTGCACGATGCCTCCCGCGCCATTCAGGTGGGTGATGGGGATATCTTCATCATCGGCGGCGTCGAGCACATGGGTCACGTGCCGATGAGCCACGGCGTCGACTTCCACCCCGGCATGGCCAAGTCGGTGGCGAAGGCCTCCGGCATGATGGGGCTGACCGCCGAGATGCTCGGCAAGCTGCACGGCATCAGCCGCCAGCAGCAGGACGAGTTTGCCGCCCGCTCCCATCGCCGCGCTCACGCCGCCACCGTGGAAGGGCGTTTTGCCAAGGAGATCGTCGGGCTGGAAGGCCACGACGCCAGCGGCGCCCGCTTCTTCTACGACTACGACGAAGTGATCCGCCCGGAGACCACGGTCGATGGCTTAAGCCAGCTGCGCCCGGCATTTGACCCGGTCAACGGCACCGTCACCGCCGGCAGCTCCTCGGCGCTGTCCGATGGCGCCGCCGCCATGCTGGTGATGAGTGCGGATCGCGCCAAGGCCCTCGGCCTCACGCCCCGTGCCAAGG
>OEQO01000353.1_pt1 | contig 9444 bp, 10 predicted proteins | sample 1539751 | NCBI WGS metagenome assembly OEQO01 (sample SAMEA3891237, study PRJEB23780) | metagenome | biome: terrestrial biome; feature: animal house; material: water of meat washing | place: Italy | collected 2015-05-12 | reverse complement strand
GGACTTGAACCAGTGACATACGGATTAACAGTCCGCCGTTCTACCGACTGAACTACGGGGGAACATCAGGCAAGGAGGAGCATCATACAGAAGGTGTTTGAGGTGGTCAAGCCATTAGCGGGATGATGGCACGGGTGTACCGCTGCCAGCCCCTCGGTTACACTGCTCCTCTGCTGTTTTGTGTCGGGAGTGTTCATGAGCAAATTGTTCAAGTTAGCCAGCCAGTTTCAGCCCGCCGGGGATCAGCCCGCGGCGATTGCCCAACTGCTGGATGGCATCGAGTCGGGGCTGGCCCACCAGACCCTGCTCGGGGTGACCGGTTCGGGCAAGACCTTCACCATGGCCAACGTCATCGCCACCCTGAACCGCCCGACCATGATCCTGGCACCCAACAAGACCCTGGCCGCCCAGCTCTATGGCGAGATGAAGGAGTTCTTCCCCGACAACGCGGTGGAGTATTTCGTCTCCTACTACGACTACTACCAGCCCGAAGCCTATGTGCCGACCACCGACACCTTTATAGAGAAGGATGCCTCCATCAACGATCACATCGAGCAGATGCGATTGTCGGCCACCAAGGCGCTGCTGGAGCGGCGCGACGTGGTGATCGTCGCCTCGGTGTCGGCCATCTATGGTCTGGGGGATCCCCAAGCCTACCTCAGCATGATGCTGCACCTGAAAGTGGGGGATGTGATCAACCAGCGGGATATCCTGCGCCGCCTCGCCGAGCTGCAGTACACCCGCAACGACATGGCGTTTCAACGCGGCACCTTCCGGGTGCGCGGTGAAGTGATCGACATCTACCCTGCCGAATCGGACAAGCTGGCGCTGCGGGTCGAGTTGTTTGATGAGGAGGTGGAGCGGCTCTCCCAGTTCGATCCCCTGACTGGCGCCATCGAGCAGACGGTGGTGCGCTACACCATCTACCCCAAGACCCACTACGCCACCCCGCGCGAGACCATTCTGGGGGCCATCGAGCATATCAAGGAGGAGCTGCGCAGCCGTCGCGAGCAGCTGTTGTCCCTCAACAAATTGGTGGAAGAGCAGCGCATCAGCCAGCGCACCCAGTTCGACATGGAGATGATGCAGGAGCTGGGCTACTGCTCCGGTATCGAGAACTACAGCCGCTACCTCTCCGGCCGGGCACCGGGGGAGCCGCCGCCCACCCTGTTTGACTACCTGCCGGGGGATGGTTTGCTCATCATCGATGAATCCCACGTCACGGTGCCGCAGATTGGCGCCATGTTCAAAGGGGACCGCTCCCGCAAGGAGACCCTGGTGGAGTACGGCTTCCGGCTCCCCTCGGCGCTCGACAACCGGCCGCTCAAGTTCGACGAATTCGAGGCGCTGATGCCGCAGACGGTGTTTGTCTCGGCGACCCCCGGCCCCTACGAGCTGGAGAAGTCCGGCGGCGATGTGGTGCAGCAGGTGGTGCGCCCTACCGGCCTGCTCGATCCGGAGATCGAGGTGCGCCCGGTGACTACCCAGGTGGACGATCTGCTCTCCGAGATCCGCAAGCGGGTCGCGGTGGAGGAGCGGGTGCTGGTGACCACCCTGACCAAGCGGATGGCGGAAGACTTGACCGAGTATCTGGCGGAGCACGACGTCAAGGTGCGCTACCTCCACTCCGACATCGATACGGTCGAGCGGGTGGAGATCATCCGCGATCTGCGCCTTGGCAAGTTCGATGTGCTGGTGGGCATCAACCTGCTGCGGGAAGGTCTCGACATGCCGGAGGTGTCGCTGGTGGCGATTCTGGATGCGGATAAAGAGGGCTTCCTGCGCTCGACCCGCTCGCTGATCCAGACCATCGGCCGCGCGGCGCGCAACCTCAACGGCAAGGTCATTCTCTACGGCGATACCATCACCAACTCGATGAAGGTGGCGATCGAGGAGACCGAGCGGCGCCGCGCCCTGCAACATGCCCACAACCTCAAGCACGGCATCACCCCCAAGGGGCTCAACAAGTCGGTGGGGGACGTGATGGACATGGGGGGCAGCCGCAGTGCAGGCAAAGCAGGCAAGGGGAGTCGCAAGGCCGCCGAGCCGCAAGGGGAGTACCACGCCCGCTCAGCCAGCGAGATTGCCAAAGAGATCAAACGGATGGAGGAACAGATGTTCCAGCATGCCCGGGATCTGGAGTTCGAACAGGCGGCGGCACTGCGGGATCAGATCCAGCGGCTGCGCAGCGAGTTGATCGAGTCATGAGCCGCAAACGCTGGCTTATCTGGCAACGACTGCGTCGTCTCTATCAGGGTTTTCGTCACCCTGCCACCCCCTGGTGGGCGAAGGGACTGGTGATCCTTATCCTGCTCTATGGCATCAGTCCGGTGGATCTTATCCCCGACGTGGTGCCCTTGCTGGGTTGGTTCGATGATGTGACCCTGCTGCTGGTGTTGTTGTGGGGCTGGGAGCGTTGCCTGCCCGTCGCTGTGCGCAGCGATCTGGAGCAAGCGCCTCATCGATAGGGTGGTTCGCTTCTTCGGGTTGCTCCTGATGCATCGCGTGGCAAGCTGCGGTAAAACGGTTTTATTTGACGTCTGCCGCAGCGGGATGAAAAAGAGGCAGTTCCGAAGATTGTGACCCGGATCGCATTGGCGTAGACTCCACGCCGTTCACTTTATGGGTATGGAAAAAATGGATCTGATCCTCTTTGCAATCGACTTTATCCTGCACGTTGACGTGCATTTGAAAGAGCTGTTCGAGAACTATGGCGTCTGGGTTTACGCCATCCTGTTTCTGATCATCTTCTGTGAAACCGGGTTGGTAGTGACGCCGTTCCTGCCGGGTGACTCCCTGCTGTTTGCCGCCGGTGCCCTCACCGTGGGCAGCGTGCTGGACGTCCACACCCTGGCCGGGGTACTGATCATCGCGGCCGTGCTCGGCAACGTGGTCAACTACACCATCGGTCACTTCTTCGGTGAGCAACTGTTCCGCAATCCCGATTCCAAAATCTTCCGTCGCGACTATCTGGACAAGACTCACGCCTTCTATGCCAAGCATGGCGGCAAGACCATCATCATCACCCGCTTCTTGCCTATCGTGCGGACCTTTGCGCCGTTCGTGGCAGGGATGGGGGCCATGACCTATCCGCGTTTCCTGGCGTTCAACCTGGTCGGCGGTCTGCTGTGGGTACTCTCCTTCGTTTATGCCGGCCACTTCTTCGGCAATTTGCCGGTGGTGCGTCAGAACTTTACCCTGCTGATCTTCGGCATCATCGGCCTCTCCCTGTTGCCCATGGTGATTGGCGCGGTCAAGGCCAAGATGGGCGCCGCCAAGGCGTAATCGACGGTCAGACAAAACACGGTCAGACAGAACGAGAAGGGGGAGCCAAAATGGCTCCCCCTTCTTATATCCACGCAGAGATGCAGATCAGTTGCAGCAGCGTCCTTTCACCAGATTGCCGATGGCCACCACGGTGAAGACCAGCAGATAGGCGGCGAAGATGACGACCAGCCACTGGGGCATGGAGTAACCGAAGAACTGCCAGGTGATCTGGGCACAATCCCCTTCCGGCATAAAGAGCCAGGGGAGCCACTGATCGAGCGGGGCCCAACTCGGGAAGTCGGCAAACGGGCTGCAGACGTTGAACGGGGAGGGGTTAACCTGATAGTCCACATGCTGGAGGGCCAGCTGGAAGCCGCGGAAGGCACTGTAGCCCCACAGCAACATGGCGCTCCAGCGCACATACCACTTATCCGGCGCCACCATGCCGAGCAGACCGGCGGCCAGCACACCCAGGGTCGCCAACCGTTCGTAAACGCACATTACGCACGGGGAGAGGCCCAGCACATGCTGGAAGAAGAGGGCGCACAACTCGAGGAACAGGGCTGATGCTGCCAGCAGACCCCAGGCCAGCCGATGGGCGGCGATACGGCGGAGAAACTCGATCATCTCATTGATCTCTCAGAAAAAACAGTGGCTGAATTAGAGCAGAGCGGGGCAGAAAAGAAAAGGGCCCTGAAAGGGCCCTCGGAAACCATCTCAATGGATTAATGCAGCGCTGGCTGTACCGCTGGCAGCGCACTCTCCATCACCAGCCATCCGTGCTGATAGAACCACTCGGTGGTCGGGGCGAGCAGCAACTCCACGGCGAAGAAGCCGACCAGTCCCAGCACTATGGTATAGGGCAGCGCCATCCAGACCATGCGGCCATAGGAGAGACGTAGCAGCGGCGCCAATGCCGAAGTGAGCATAAACAGGAAAGCGGCCTGACCATTGGGAGTGGCGACCGACGGCAGGTTGGTACCTGTGTTGATGGCCACCGCCAGCAGATCGAACTGGGCGCGGTCGATGGCGCCATTGATCAGCGCAGTCTTCACCTCGTTGATGTAGACGGTGCCGACGAAGACGTTGTCACTGACCATGGAGAGCACCCCGTTGGCCAGATAGAAGAGGGCCAGCTGGTTCTCCGGTTTGGCTGCCAGTACCAGCTGGATCACCGGTTTGAACAGCTGCTGATCGATGATGACGGCGACCACGCTGAAGAAGACCGCCAGCAGGGCGGTGAAGGGGAGTGCCTCCTGGAAGGCTTTACCCAGCGAGTGCTCCTCGGTGATCCCGGTCAGGGAGGTCGCCAGCACGATGACCGAGAGGCCAATCAGGCCAACGGCTGCCAGGTGCATGGCCAGACCGACGATCAGCCAGACCGCAATCAATGCCTGAACGATCAGCTTGGCCTTGTCTTGCTGGCTGCGTTTTGCCTCTTCGTAGCGGTTGTACTCCTCCATGATGGCGCGCACCGTGTCCGGCAGGCGGGCGCCATAGCCAAACCAGCGGAACTGTTCCACCAACACGCAGGTCAGCAGACCGCAGATAAAGACGGGGATGGTGACGGGAGACATGCGAATGGCAAATTCGGCGAAGTTCCAGCTGGCTTGCTCGCCGATGATGAGGTTTTGCGGCTCGCCCACCAGGGTGCAGACACCGCCCAACGCGGTACCGATGGCGGCATGCATCATCAGGCTGCGCAGGAAGGCGCGAAAATCGTCGAGATCCTGGCGATTGCGCTCGGCGACTTCCTCGTCATGGCTATGGTCGTGGGGATGGCCGAACTCCTTGCCGGAAGAGACCTTGTGATAAATGGCGTAAAAGCCGGTGGCGACGCTGATCACCACCGCAATCACGGTCAGGGCGTCGAGAAAGGCCGACAGGAAGGCGGACACCAGACAGAAGGAGAGGGAGAGCAGGATCTTGGAGCGTACGCCGATCAGCAGCTTGGTGAAGACATAGAGCAGCAGCTGCTTCATGAAATAGATGCCTGCCACCATGAACACCAGCAGCAGCAGCACTTCGATATTGGCGACCAGCTCGTGCTTGACCTGATCGGCGGAGGTCATGCCGATCAACACGGCTTCGATCGCGAGCAGGCCACCCGGTTGCAGGGGGTAGCACTTGAGGGCCATGGCCAGGGTGAAGATAAACTCAACGACCAGTAACCAGCCCGCAATGAAAGGATCGAGGTGGAAGGCGATCGGGTTGATCACCAGAAATAGCAAGATGGCGCTTTTGTACCACTGTGGTGCATTGCCCAAGAAGTTCTTGGCGAATGCCTGCCCTAGGCTTATTGGCATGATAATGGGTCTCAACTTTGTTGTTAGGATCTGCTTCTATGCAGTCAAGGATGATTCGACCTGTGCCTCCGGATGTTGGCCTTTATCTGTCTGATTCCTCGTGATTTTAATCAAAAAGCGTGACGATTATAAATGATAGCCGATGGATCTCTGCCCATGTGCCTGTTTTATAACCACCTTGTCGGGGTTGGCTGGCTCCCCTGTGGTGATTAAATACATATTACTAACACTATATTTGCCATATGTGAGCAGAGGACTGACCTTATGCTTGCCAGCCATCATCGCTTTGATATCATTCGTCAGCCTTTTTACGCATTACAACAGAGTCAATTCATGGTTATAAAAGCGCAGAGCCCAGCTGGGTTTGCCGAGGAATACATCATCGAGTCCATCTGGAACAATCGCTTTCCTCCCGGATCTATTCTGCCCGCCGAGCGTGAATTATCCGAGTTGATCGGGGTGACGCGGACTACCTTGCGCGAAGTGCTGCAGCGACTGGCCCGTGATGGCTGGTTGACCATCCAGCATGGCAAGCCGACCAAGGTGAACAATTTCTGGGAAACCTCCGGCCTCAATATTCTGGAGACGCTGGCTCGTCTGGATCAGGACAAGGTGCCGGATCTGGTAGCCCAGCTGCTCTCCGCCCGTACCCACATCTGCACCATCTTTATTCGCGGGGCGATCCGTCACAATCCGGAGCAGGCCGCCGAGATCCTGCGTGGCGCCGATGGGGTCGAGAACAACGCACAGGCTTATGCCGAGTTCGATTATCGCCTGCACCACCAGCTGGCGTTTGCTTCCGGCAATCCGATCTACGCCCTGATCCTGAACGGTTTCAAAGGGTTGTACAGCCGGGTCGGCAGCTACTACTTCTCCGACAAGCAGGCCCGCGAGACCGCAGATGCCTACTACAAGACCCTGCTCAATCTGGCGGAGACCAAGAACCACGAAGCCGTGTTCATGACGGTGCGTCAGTACGGTATCGAGTCCGGCAAGCTGTGGACCCGCCTGCGTCAGGACATGCCAAGCGATCTGTGCGACAACTGATCCCTTGCCTGTGCTGTCCAAGAAACGCGCCATCCGGCGCGTTTTTTTATCCTTCCGGTTTTGTGTCTATGCTTGATTGGCGGTGGTAATTGCTTGAACTGCATGGATATTTGGCCAAAAAGTTTGATCCAGCGCAAATGAACCCTGCATTTATCACTTTGGTGGCATAGGACCCAACCGCTGATTGAGGTCAAATGGAGGCATCAAGAGCGGAGCCAATATCCGCCAGAAGGAACACACCTTTCACCGGATGAAGGACACAACAATGAGTCTTCTTGAACACACCATCTGGACAGTACTGGGATACGGGGCCATGCCCTTTATCTTTCTGAGCGGATTCGTGGCGGTGGCAGTGACCTGTTGCATGCTGCTGAACGCGTTCGGGGTACAGTCCGCCGAGAAGTGAGTCGCTTCTCCATGCCGCCAAATGCCAGTCTTCGGACTGGCATTTGTTTTTTGTGTCTTTTAAAGCACTTATCCCGGCAGGGAAGGGGAAATGTTTGGTCAGGATGGTCGAACCCGCCGCCGATTTTGATTACACTGGCGCCCGTATTTTTCAATCATCTTTCTCTTATCCAGGTGTTCAAGGTTTTCTATGGCTCTCAAGGCAACCGTATTCAAGGCCCAGATCAGTTTGTCTGATATGGATCGCAATCTGTATCAGGACTTCTCCCTCACGCTGGCGCGCCACCCCTCCGAAACCGATGAGCGGATGATGATCCGGCTGGCGGCCTTTGCCTGGCACGCCGCCGAGCGACTGGAGTTCACCAAGGGATTGAGCGCCGATGACGAACCCGAGCTCTGGTGCAAGAACTACTCGGACGAAATAGAGCTCTGGATCGAGCTGGGCCAGCCCGATGAAAAACGGCTGAAAAAGGCCTGCAACCGCGCCCGTCAGGTAGTGCTCTATCTCTACGGCGGCCGTGGCACCAGCGTCTGGTGGAAGCAGAACCAGGGCAAGCTGAGCCAGCATGACAACCTCAGCATCATCGAACTCTCCGACAGCCAGACCCTGCCGCTTACCGCCATGGTCGAGCGCACCATGCAGCTCACCTGCACTATCTCCGATGGTCAGCTCTGGGTCAGTAACGGCGCACTGGAAGTGACGCTGGATCCGGTGGTGCTGATGGGCAAACCGGCCCGCGAACTGTAACGGACGCCGCCCATGCTCAGCGCCCTGCTCAATATCGTCATTCCGGTGTTCGGTGTGGTCGGGCTCGGTGCACTCTACGGGCGATTGCGACCGGGGGCTGCGCTCGGTTACGTCAATCGGGCCAATATCGAGCTGTTTACCCCGGCGCTGGTCTTCTCCGCGCTGGTCAAGTATCCGCTGGCGCTGGCGGAGCATCTGCCGCTGATTGCTGCGGGGGCGCTGGTTATTCTGTTACCCGGTCTGCTGCTCGCACTGCTCAAACTCAAAGGGATTGAGCGGGCGGCGCTGATCTTGCCCGCCATGTTCCGAAATACCGGCAATCTCGGTATCCCCTTGATGGTGCTGGCGTTTGGCGAGCAGCAACTGGGGGCCATCGTGATCCTCTTTGTGCTCTCCAATCTGCTGCACTTCTCGGTCGGCATGTTTATCCTCTCGGCCAATACCTCCCGCTGGCTGTGGCTGCGCAGCCCTGTGCTGTGGGCCGCGCTGGCCGGTTTGCTGGTGGCCAACCTGCATATCACGCTGCCGGAATATGTGGTGACCACGGCCTCGCTGCTCGGCCAGATCTCGGTGCCCCTGATGCTCTTTGCGCTGGGCATTCGCCTGATGGAGGGAGAACTCGATCACCTTGGCCTCGCGCTCAAGTGCAACCTGCTCTATCTGCTGGCGGGGGGATTGTCGCTGCTGCTGGCGATCTGGTTGTTGCCCCTCAAGACGGAGTGGATCCCGCTGTTGATGTTGTCGGTTTCCTTGCCCCCTGCGGTGTTGAATTACATGCTCTGCGAGCAGTATCACTGTCAGCCGGACAAGGTGGCCAGTATCGTGCTCGGCGGCAATGCCCTCTCTGTGCTGGTGATCCCGCTGGCGGTCTGGTTGGCACTTCATTTGCCTAGCTAAGTCAGATTGCATCGCTGCGGCGGTGCGACTCACTGGCCAATTGCTTGATCGAACCGAGTCGCAGTAGTTAGCATCTCATCCATGCGATTTCTGTCCATCATTGCCTCCGTAATATATCTGTCGTCCCCGTATCCGGCCCCTGAGCCCCGGGCCTAACGGCGACAGCTATAGTATGAAAAAGAGCTGACTGACACTGTTTAACCAATGCCAGTGAGGGAAACCGGATGAGCACAAGTGAGCAATCTGATCCTGTGGGGCAGGCAAAATCGCGCTATGACCCGGCATTGCCTACCGGTTATGACTGGCGCAGACACCGCCGTTTTATCCTCAGTGGCGGTGGTTACAAGGCGGAATGTCGCCGTCGCAACTGGTTTCTGGAGTTGCTCAATCCGGTACCCTATGTGGTGGTGCGCGACATAGCCATCGGCGGCATCGGCATTCTGGGGGCCATACGGTTGAAAGAGGGGGATGAGCTGGTGATTGCCATTCCCTCTGGCGAGAAACTGCGCGGTCTGGTCGTGAGATCCCAGCCAGACCCACTCTTTCCCAAACTCTATCGCACTGGTATTCGTCTGCATCGTTATCCAACGGCCGAGCTGTTTGCCCGCTGGCAAAGTTACATTCAGCCGCAAGATAAAGCGGATTTCGACCATGAGTGCCAAGTCTTGAAACAGGTACGCGGCGCGTGAACCAAATGTCATATCAGAGGTTGTTTTCCCCACATTCAGCATGATCTGTCGATGGAGTCCGCAGATCAGCAGGCTTGGTTGGCCC
>OEQO01000349.1_pt1 | contig 9643 bp, 18 predicted proteins | sample 1539751 | NCBI WGS metagenome assembly OEQO01 (sample SAMEA3891237, study PRJEB23780) | metagenome | biome: terrestrial biome; feature: animal house; material: water of meat washing | place: Italy | collected 2015-05-12 | reverse complement strand
GTTAAACACATAATTAGGCATTCATTATGGACAATGTAGTTCAAACTATCATCAATGACATCATGCGTAGTGGGGTACAGAAGTACAAGTGCAACCTGAAGCCGTTAGGCCGTGGTCATTTCAGCACAGTGTACAAGCATCCAGAAGATGACACCAAGGTCATCAAGATCACAACAGCTGATGTGTGCAATGATGGTTATCCCATCTTTGTGGACTACATTAAGAACAAACAAGCATACAGCATCTATCCAGTTGTGTATGAAATGCACGAGCTGCAAGATAAGAACGACTATCCGTTCAACATCTCTGTGTCTGAACGCTTGTTTGATTACTACGAGCTTGATCGTGAATATCAAGATAAAGTAAAGCACATGTTTGGTGCGTTGATGGGCATCGACGATAACTTTATGATAGATGCAATTGGGGATGCTGATCTCATCTCTAAACTCTTTCAGAATTATAAGAAGCGTATTCCATACAACTGGGGCCAGCTAAACACTGCTCAGTGTTTAGAACTGTTGGAAGTTCACAGTATGCTCTATACTCTGTGCTCTGAATGGGAACCAAACTGGGGTATGATACCTGATATCGGCGGAAGTAATGTTATGGTTCGCATTACACCTGAACATGAGTTCCAATGCGTAGTAACTGATCCCATTGCATGTGGTGATATATTTCATGTTAATGAAAATGACGAGGAGTTCATAGCATGATAGGCGATAGAACAGAACAGAACATAACAGATGCAATTAAGCTCTGGGTTCTGTATGGCTTTCACCCAGGCGCTCATACCGCGTGGGTATTGATGGGCCGCAAGGATAAAGCATATCAAGTCGCGCATCCGCACTTGAAGGAAACGCAAGAGCTGTTTGACGAGCTGTATGATAATCATCGTTCACTTGTTCCTCCTTCATTGCTTGATATGGGTTTAGAAGAGTTTACTAACTTTTCAGGCATCAGGAAAATGACTCCTGATGAGTATGCAGGCATTGAATTTGAGATGCTTGCAATGGACTTTATCGTGTTCAACAAATGGTATCTACCTGAGTTAGGTGCAGATATAAAGTAAACACTTCAAGGGCATTTTGTTATAATACATTAAAGGATTCCCATATGTCATGGATGGCATATATCAAAACGCAGAAAGAAATGGCTTTGTGAGAGCAAATGTACCAACCCAACCAAGAGGGGCTGTATGAGGCGAATGGGACGCTGAACTCCAGATGTACTGAACGGTACTCGATAAAAAGAAAAGACGTTCAAATGCGGGAGTCTAAAGATAGACAGCGCGGCGCGAAGCGTAAGCTCGTAGGTAAGTCCGTTACTCTAATTAAGGGAGTCTCCACGAGGAGACAGCACACAATCTTGTTCGTGTAGGAGAGTGTGTAAGTGCAGTGAAGAACTGCGACCGTTGCATGGAACTGCGGTAGAGAGAAACAGGGCAACCCGCTCTCGTTCAGTAAATGAAATCCGCAACACGAAAGTTCGAAGGTACTACCAACGAAGTATTATCCCTCCGATTGCGGGGGGATGGAAATGTTCTCTGTCAAACCACGAAGATGGATGTATGTGTTCGTGCTGCTAAAGCACTCCACTATTAAGATGTTACAAGTGTCTTGTATTGCGAAGCAAACAAACACGAAGTAACTGGATTAACGCAGTTAAGCCACATAGAGGTAATATGCAAATGACCACCACCGAAAAATGGTATTGGGTAATTAATCACCCGTCCTTGAATCACATCCCGGGTTTCAACCCAGTAATTGAAGTGATGCCGATGGATGTGAACCCCGAGACGGACGAATGGGATGAAGATCTCACCAAGAATACCAAATCGGTCATCGCGTTTGAAGTAGCTGTATACGAGAAGTATGATGATGTGAAACATGGCCCAGTAAACGTCTGGAAATCAGATGAAGTAGCGTGTCATTATTGGAAACTGGACTGCGGCGGTGATACATTCCCCGAAGCAGTTGATGCACTGTACCAGAAGGTAATGGATCAATACGGTGCATACCTAGAGGAACAAGTATGCTGAAAAAACTAATTCTGGGGGCCATGTTGGCCCTCTCTGTTACTGCCTGTACTGATTACAAGGACGCAGAAGTAACAGACATGGGTAAGGTACAAATTGGTGACAATGTGTATCTTAAACAGATCAAGTTGTCCTATGATAATACTGATCGTGTCTACATTATGGTGGACAAGGATGATAAGATCATTCGTACACCTGTTACTGTGAATTATACGGACGGGAAAATTCGTAAAACTAATTCATTTGTAATGCAATAAATTTCTTGCGCACATAAAAATTTTTATGTTATTATGTGCGCACATTAACAAACACCCAAAGGAAGTCAAATGCAATTCAAATATACCATGACTGAACAGTGTCAACTACCTTCTGTTCTTGTGCGTGAGGAAATCATTTCCGCACGTATTCAATGGGACAATCGTGTTCGCCAGCGCCCTCTGATTGTACAACAACTGGCCCAAAGTCTGGGCATCAGTACTGATATGTCTCGTCGCATGTTGGATGAACGTGATGTGTGTTCGGCTGACTTTGAATTCTGGGATCTTGTATGCTTTAAAGCGTATGAAGAGACTAAAACCGTTGAGTGGGGCGCGCGTGATATTATCAATGCGATGCTGAATGTAATCCGTTCTCACGTAGCCTGCAACGCCGGTATCATGGCGCACCTTGATAAGAAAAGCGCACCAGGTGTCCATGCGACCATTGAACATCTGAGCGCTAATGGTTTGGTGCAGATCATTCAACGTCAGCTCCCAAACCTGGACTGGGTATACAATACTCCATCTAGCCAGGAACGTTATGTGAAGCGCTTGGTACAGGAATGGAATAGCAAACGCATGTATCCCGATGCAAATACTCAGCTGAAAACTGGCAAGATGGCTGAATGGTTTATGGAACGATACAGTCTACAAAGCGTTCATGAACAAGTGTATCCTGACTGCCCTATGTATCAATAATTAGTTTAAGTTTTTCTTGCGCACATAAAAATTTTTATGTTATTATGTGCGCAGTTAAACAAACATTAACGGAGTTCACTATGGATATCAAGAAGATAATTCGTGAGTCCCTTGAGTATATTACTGGCAATGATACTATCCATCTTGGCGCAGAAGATGCTGAGTTGGAAAAGCTGATGACTGCTATCACCAAGTACATGCACTTCCGCCTCCCTGACTTCGTCTTCCCTGACGACGATAATCCTATGAGCTATGCACGATCGCGCTCAGGCCACGTAGCTCAAGAATACATTCTGAATTTTCTTGGCTCTCGTTTCAATCAGTACATCAAGATAGGTTCTGGTGCGTATGGTATTGTACTCATGCACAAGCGGAACCCCAACAAAGTATTCAAGATCATTTTTGATGACAACGCATATCTGGAATATGCACATGCTTGTATGAAGTACAAGTACGAGTGGATGCCTGTCATTCATGACATTGGTGTAGTGTCCTTCTTCCGTGGTGATAAGTTTGCCTGTAGCTGTCATATCATTTCAATGGAGTGTCTGGATACTCTTGAAATGCATGATGCTTGGGCAGATTATCCTACATCAAAGATATCTGAAACAATTCGTACCTTGTGCCGTCATGTTGATGGCGACTTCTACGCAAAGAGCACTGAGCTGAAGTTCTTCCAAGACGAGAACAGCAAGCGCACATACAAACGCGGAACTCTGAAGGTTGAAAAAGAAGCTCGTCATGTGTTCTTTGAATTGAATAAGAAGTTTGCATTCTCTTGGGATGTTCGCCGTCCGAATGTAATGATACGTTGGGCTGATAACAAACAAGTTCAAGTAATCACTGACCCCATCCACAATGCTGAATACCGTTAAGGAGAAAATGTATGGCTCTGTTTAATATGACTCGTGAAGAAGCTCGTCAAGCAATGATTGATGGCAAAAAAGTACGCCACATGCACTTCACCAGCTCTGAGTATCTGTTTATGAAGTACAACGAGATCACTACTGAAGATGGTTACTTCTTCGGCGACATGTTTGACAAGAACGACTGGATGGATACCGGATGGGCCGTTGTGCAATAAAATAATTTTAAGTTTTTCTTGCGCATGTAGTAAAAACAATGCTACTATATGCGCAAGTTAATTAATTTTGCTGGAGAGCAAAAATGCAAGAACTCATTAATCGTATCAATGATGTACTGGAAGGAATGGCTCTTACCTATGACGATACTGTCACTAGCCGTACCAATCTGCGTAATCTGATCAAGAACTATCCGGACTTTACGATGTTAGGGTGTGGTAACTTCTGCTCTGCTTATCTCCACGTTCCTACTGGTAAAGTGGTCAAGTTCATCCCGCAATGCTGGTGCGATATCAAGAACGAGCCATCGCATTATGATCATCTTGATACCGATACTGAGCGTATGCTGGAGTATCTGCGTGACTGTATGGAACAGAAACGTGAGTGGATGCCAGAAGTGTACACTACGTTCTCGTTTAGCATGGTATACGAGATGACGCTCCCTCCTCATCGTTGGGATATGGTAAACTACCGGCACCGTTGTGAAAAGCCGCGCCGCCGTGGTACTAAAGTGCTTAAACCTCGTGATCGTGATGTAAAGAACATGTTCCGTTGCACTGTTGTTGTGATGGAGAAGTTGCAACCCATCATCAATAGTGACGGTGAGTTTATCAGTGATGAAATTCGCAAGCAATATCGCTCTATTGAACGAGCTATGCCAGCTCGTCATGATGTTGTTTGGCCTAGATTGCGTCAAGGTACGGTTGCATGGCGTGAGTATCTGAAGAAGTGCAACAAACGCCGCACCTCTGATCAGTTTGCACGTGAAGTACGCAAGTATGTGTTCAGCCTCTCCGAGCGCACCAATACTGATCGCATCAACATTGACATCTCTAACGAGAACGTCATGATGCGTGGTAATCAAATCATTATCAACGATCCCATTTACTAACGTAAAAAGTTCTAAAATAATGCTTGCGCACATAAAAACTTTAATGCTAATATGTGCGCATATTAACAAAGCAAGTAAGGAAATGCCATGAAACTGAAAGCTCTTATTGTGTGTTCTATGTTCGCGTGTTCATCCAGCTTTGCGGATGAAGCACAGCCGGACATGCGCGGCAATGGTGTTGTACGCAACGCTGTGTTTCAGCAGTGTTTGCACAACTCTGGCAACATTGACCGTGCTGAGGTCAAGAACTACACTGATGTAGATGAGGGCATTGATTCATGTGCTCAAGCGGCAATATACATCATGAAAGCCAGTTGCGGTACGCCAGATCAAAATGATAAGGCTCCGTGCTCACTGGAAGATGGTATTCGTATCGTCCAAGCAATGAACGACATTCACGCTGTTAAACAGTAATATTAAGAGGAATAAATCATGCAAGAACGTAATGCTGCTGAACTGACCATCAAGCAATCTCAAGCAGATTTCACTGTTACTATCACTGACAATGAAGTCAACCGTTTGGTATTCAAGGACGGCGAAATGGTTGTAAATGGCCGTGTACTCAACAACATGGAAGACAGCTACAAAGCTGAACACACCACCCCGATCACTGGTGAGAGCTGGAAGGATATCATAATCGATCATATCAATGGCATTGCGCCGGACCTGCCACGCCTCACTGATGAAGCTGCCCAAGAACTGTTTAACAAGGTCTACGCTGCTGATCCTGCCGTCCTTCAAGAGAAGTGGCGCATTGCAGAAGAGCTGTCCAATGCCCTGATGGATATGTTCAAAGAAGCTGAAGAAGCGCATCGGAAGTACATGGGCCGGCAGATGATGAAAGAGCTGCGCCCTGGTAAGATTGTGTACTATGTTCACGCTCTTGGCAAGAACTCCGATATCACCCAGTACAAGCTGATATCTAAACCGTACGGTAAAGATCTGGGACTTAGCGAAGGCTTGAGCCCGTTCATTGATGCACATATGTTCAGCTCGTACAAACAGAAATACAACGAACATGTCTCCTGCTTCAGCCTGGGTGACTGCAACGTAATTCCCAATCACTACAACGAGCACCGTCTGTTCCTGACGCCGCAAGCTGCTCAACGTTACCTTGAATGGGCGAAAGTGAACACTAACGCCCCTGAAGTAGACGACGACACTATTGGATGTGGGGCGACTACTAATATAAAGTTCTAAAATAATGCTTGCGCTTATATGTGATAACATGTTACTATAAGCGCAAGTAAACACATTAATGGATTTCGTTTTATGCTTATGAACTTCAGACTTGAAAATATAGCCCAGTTCTTGCGCAAGCGTAACAATGTTCAGAGCATTGAGATATTTCAAGATGCTGTGATAGCAAAGTTCACTTGCCCTATTGAAGATCATAGTGCTGTGCTCATTGTAAAGCCGTTCTTGTTGTTCTCCTATCAAGTTTATTCAGTTGATAGCGTTGAGAAAACTGTATTCTGGACGCCATTTGAGTTTCACGATTACGTTCATTTTGTAAATGAAAACATTTGTGCCGGAGGCGAAGCAAATGATTGATTTTGTACGGGATTGTCTCATGGAAGCTGGTGCTGATCGTGCCATGAAGCCCACTGCTAGCTTTGAGCTGATGTATTATCTTCAGGAGCAGTGCGGGTTTGAGGGTGTTGGTTCAGGCGCGTATGCCAATGTCCTTGAACACAAGGACTATCCAGGCATGGTCATTAAGATTGAACACAAGTTCTGCAATCGCGGTCAAGATTGGGATACTTCTAATAAGCAGTACATGCAATTCTGTGCAGAACATCAGCATTTAGAATGGATTCCTAAGATCTATCACATGCATCAGAACTTTGAAGTCCAAATGGCTCACAACAATGTTGCGCGTATGCATCTGTATGTGATGGAAAAGCTCCAGCCCATCATCACCAATGAGCTGAATTTGGAATTTGATCCTGACATCTATCTCAAAGCGTACACCTTCCAGAAGAACTGTATACCGCTGAGTCGTCGCTTTCAACACCAAAGTAAGCGAAGTGTAATTCAACATTACAAGCTACACGTAGAACAGCTTCGCAGTGAGTGGTATCCGGATATTACATCTAAACATGCCAAAGTTGCTTTTGAGCATAAACACGAACTGTCTCGCATTCGTAAGGACTTGATGCGCTTCTTCTGGCGCAATGAAACCTGTGCTGTGGACTTTCAGATGTGCAATATGATGATCCGTCCTGGTACTACCCAAATTGTTTTCACTGACCCTGCATCTTAATAGGAGACTTAATTATGTTCAACCAAGACAACGTCCTTGCTATCACTATCATGGATCGTTATGCCAACCTTATTCGCGTTGGTGCAGTACAGGCTCGGATCCAATTTGCAAGCGTAGATACTAAAGACGCTCGCATCATCCTCAACTACGGTATTGTTGGAGATATTGACAAATACACACTGGTGTATGATCTATCCGATGAAGCATGTAATGCGCTGCGCATTGCGTTGGAAGCTGATCTCAAAACTGAGATAGATTTCAGCCGTGCAACTACTCTGGCGCTGTACAAGTCTAATCAAGGCATTCTGCCGCTGAATATAAGCACAGCGATCACTTCTGGAATGGATGAATACGCCAAGACTGCTTTCCGTCACAACATGATGGCTATGTGGGCTGTGATTAACAAGTAACGCATATGCGTTACTCTAAAAATAATGCTTGCGCTTATGTGCTGCAAATAGTAATATAAGCGCAAGTTAATTTAAACGGGTACGCAGTATGTCAGTTCTTATTCTTCATCACTTTCAGCAATACTGGGAAGATGGCCTTATCAAATGCGGCACTACATTTGAAGAGTGCATGAAGAATGCTTGCTGGTTCATTATCAACGATTGTCCAGACAAAGTGATTGTTACTATGTTTGAACAAAACAAGCCAGATGAGTATCATTCACCATTAATTGAGTTGTGCAATGCGTTCAATGTAGAGTTAGAATTCATTGCTTATGATTATGGTTGGCAGTACGACGAAGAGTATTACACCCAAGAAACATTCAATACTGAATGGTGCTGGGGCCGACGCAGTTATCATCAAGAAGGGCAAGATGTTGTTCTGATTGAGAATTGGATGCACGATTTACAAGATGAAGATATCTATGTGGGTGGTGCGTTCGTTGGTGAATGCTTGTGTGATTTGGAGACTGCCCTTGATGCAATTGGCATTGAGATTTGTTTTATAGATGAACTGTGTGTAGGATAACATCATGTTCGCATTTTTTATGGTACTGATGGGATTGCTGTTTGCTGTTGCAGAATATATCTGTCATGGCAAGAAATGGTTCCGGACTGATAAAGGAAACATCTGGATTCTGTATATGGTCTGGTTCGGCGGCGCTTCCTTCTTGAAATTGATTCTTATCTTAAACGGAGTACATGAATGAAAGCGAAAGCCCGTTGGTCCCTTGAAAAGCGCCAATGCAAGACACTGATGGATAACTACTCCGCTTTGCTCAAGCGCCATCCTGACAGTGAACTGTTCCAGCGCAAGTACGAAGAATATAAACAGAAGTTTGAGGATGCAGAATGAACCGTCAAGAAATTGTAGATCTGGCACAAAAAATTTGTGACCACTTCGGCGTTAAGATGAACTACAATCCCAACAGTGCATATCTGTTCAATAGCGCCGCTTGCTATGGATCCAATGAGATAGCGTTCGGTCACTTTGATGATACAGAAGACATGCTTGTAAGCATCTTCCACGAGCTGGGTCACACTCGCAAGTGTACTCACCTGAACAAACTGTATGCACAAGCATCAGCAGAGAAGAGCAACGATGAGCTGTGGTTCTTGTTGCGGTACGGTCGTGAATACAGAGCTTGGAAGTGGGGCGTTCGTGCAATGCGCCTTCTGGGCTTAGAAGTTACACCGTTCATGTTGAGCGTAGCTAATCGTTGCCTTGAAACGTACAACCGTACCAATGAATATGGTACACGCCCTGAAGGTTTTACTTGTTACATCGTTAAGTGAGGATAGTATGAAAAAGCTAGTCGTTATTACTCTGGCCCTGATGGCATTTGGTTGCAATGGGTCCCAATCTGACACCAGCCAAAAGCCTGAAGCCAAGTACACCATTACCTGTGCGCATGACTGGACTGATGGTCGACTGACCGATCGTGAGCTGACTGGGTTTGATGTCTTGGGGGTGGATGGCCAAGCGCCCATCTATCGCATTGACACCGTTGATGGTGTTCGCGCCTGGGTACCTGCCACTGACTGCTACATTACCAAAATCAAGAAGGACTGATCATGAAAAAGCTCGCTGTTATTGCTCTTAGCCTGATGGCTTTCACTGCCAACGCAGACATCATCTATTCCGCCGAGACTTCTGGTCTTGTGTTCAAGGATAAGATCCATGTGGATCGTTTTAATGATCCGGACTATCCTGAAATCGCCTGCTACGTGAACCTCCCTGACCGTGCTCTGGATTGGGATGAACAGAGCGACACTGCAATGACCTGTGTTGCCACTGGCCCCATCAAAGGTGAGCTGACATCTCGTGGCAATATCTTTGCCTCCAAGAAGGGTTTGTTCTTCAAAGAGCTGAGAACTGATCGCATCTATGATGCAGAGAATCATGTTCTGGTATACATGAGCTATACCAAGAAAATGGACGGCGACAATGCCAGCTCTGCAA
>OEQO01000342.1_pt1 | contig 9815 bp, 10 predicted proteins | sample 1539751 | NCBI WGS metagenome assembly OEQO01 (sample SAMEA3891237, study PRJEB23780) | metagenome | biome: terrestrial biome; feature: animal house; material: water of meat washing | place: Italy | collected 2015-05-12 | reverse complement strand
TGCGAAGGTGGCGGAATTGGTAGACGCGCTAGCTTCAGGTGTTAGTGTCCCACGGATGTGAGGGTTCGAGTCCCTCTCTTCGCACCATTCATTACGCAAAAGGCCCATCACGAAAGTGACGGGCCTTTTGTTTTTACTCCTTGTTATGGCTATGCTTTTGACGACTCCCCGCTCATCGTCATGCCAAGGAACGCATATGATACTGGATACCGACATTCACAACTTTTACGAACATCTGGTGCTCAAGGAGATTGAGAAACAGGATCTGCAACAGAAGCTCACCGGCGACCAGATGGCCGATCTCTGCTGCCTGACCCTCAACCAGCTCCCTTCCCACTATATTCGCCACGATGTCGACATGATCTACTTCCTGACCGATGCCAAGCGCACCGAGATGGAAAAGCTGGTCGTCATCTCCCTGAAGCAAGCGCTACAGAAGATCGAGCAGGCTCCCGTCAAAACCTCATAACCAGGGCTGCTGCCAGAGCAGGGTGGCGATACCGGTCAAGCCAGCGACTGGCAGCAAGATCAAGGCAGGCCGCAATCCGGGCTCCAGCATCACCCAGGCAGCCAGCAGAAAACCGGCACTCCAGGTGCCGTACTCTTTATCCTGACCCCATGCGAGTACGGCCACCGCCACCAGCAACATCATCCCCCGCAATATCCAGCGCATTGTTTTCTCCCCAACAAACAATTGATAATAATTATCATCTTCATCTACTGGGGATGCAAGTGGCGTCACAGGCAAGCTTCGTATGTGACCCTTTGTGTCAACAGGCCGCTCAAAAACGGGTTATGAGATCAACTAATTTGTGATTTTTTCAATCAAATGTGCATTTTTACCAATTTGATGGGGCTTTAACCCATCAGGTTTGTGGTAGATTGCGGCCTCTTTTTGGGTTGCCTCCTCGGGATCGATGTATCCACAGGACGAGAGGGAGTGACCTTGGCGAGCAAGAGTTTAGGAAGTATCTATGCAAAACCAACAAAACCACATCCGACTACCGGGCATGGCGCAGGTGTTCATCTGTCTGGCCATTTTCCTGGCCCTGGCATTCTCGTTCACCAGCGTGCTCGATCTGCCGATCCAGCTGGCGCTGTTCATCGCCTGGTTCGTCATCATGGGGCTTGGCATCAAACTCGGCCACGATTACAAATCCCTGGAACAGGCAGCCGTTGACGGCGTTGCCAAGGGAATGGGGGCCATCCTGATCCTGGTCTCCGTCGGTGCCCTGGTCGGCACCTGGATTGCCGGCGGCATAGTCCCCAGCATCATCTACTTCGGCCTCAAGGTGATCCATCCGTCCATCTTCCTGCTGGCAACCCTGATCATCTGCTCCCTGACCTCGCTGGCCACCGGCACCTCCTGGGGCTCTGCCGCCACCGCCGGTATCGCCATGATGGGGATCGGCCACAGCCTCGGCGTGCCTGCGCCGCTGGTAGCCGGTGCCGTGCTCTCCGGCGTCTACTTCGGTGACAAGCTCTCTCCGCTCTCCGACTCAGTAGTGCTGGCTTCGACCATGTCCAACGTCGACGTGGTGGAGCATATCAAGGGGATGCTGCCCATCAGCCTGCTCTCCTATGTCATCACCGCCGTGCTGTTCACCGTGGTCGGCATGCAGTATTCGGGCAACGTCAGCCTGGAGCAGGTCAATCTGGTGATGGAGGCCCTCGACAACCAGTTCAACATCACCCCGCTGGCCATCGTGCCGGTGGTACTGGTGCTGGGCCTGTTGGCCAATCGCAAGCCCGCCTTCCCGGTGATCAGCTTCGGCGCCCTGTTGGGCCTGATCTGGGCCATCGCCTTCCAGGGCATGGATCCGGTCAAGGCGATGCACTCGGCTTATAGTCCGTTTGCCATCACCTCCGGCATCGACTTTATCGACAACATTCTCGGTCGCGGCGGCATGGAGTCCATGCTGGGCTCGGTCGCGGTCATCATCTTCGGTCTCGGGTTTGGCGGCCTGCTGGAGAAGGTCGGTATTCTGGAAGTGATCGCCAGCGCCTTCGAGAAGCGCATCAACAGCGTCGGCAGCCTGACCAGCCACACCATCGGCACCGCGTTTCTGGCCAACGTGTTTGGCTCGGCCATGTATGTGTCGCTGATCCTGACCCCCAAGATCATGGCCAAGAACTACGACCGACTGGGACTGGCGCGCAAGAACCTCTCTCGCAACGCCGAGTTTGGCGGCACCCTCACCTGCGGCATGGTGCCCTGGAGCGACAACGGCATCTTCATGGCCGGGGTACTGGGGGTCGCGACCCTCGACTACCTGCCCTACATGTGGCTGAGCTTCACCTGCATCATTGTGACCATCACCCTCGCCTACATGGGCAAGGCAGTGAACCGGATCCCGCTGGTCGCGGCGGCAAGCTCCCGCTAAGCCATCCTGCAAACAACAAAGGCGCCATCACGGCGCCTTTGTTGTCTCAGGGGAATGCTGTTTGATGGCGTTCACTGATCACCACAAACAAAAACAGCCCTCGTTGCCGAGAGCCGTTTCATCAGACCGATAACGCCGATCAGATGGAGAAGCTGGAGCCACAGCCACAGGTCGTGGTGGCGTTGGGGTTGGTCACGGTGAAGCGTGAACCTTCCAGACCCTCGGTGTAATCCACACTGCCGCCTACCAGATATTGCAGGCTCATGGGATCGATCACCATGGTGACGCCATTCTTCTCGACTACGGTGTCCCCGTCGTTGATCTTCTCATCAAAGGTAAAGCCATACTGGAAACCGGAGCAGCCCCCACCCGTGATGTATACCCGCAGCTTCAGCTCGGGATTCTCTTCCTCGGTGATCAGGTTCTTCACCTTGTTGGCCGCCGCATCCGTCATCTGGATGGGCAGCGGGGCTTCTGCTACTGCACTCATTACTGACCTCACAACCATTAGATCCACAAACATGGAAACCGCGAAATTATCCAATACCCGACCATTCAGTTCAAGTATTCACCACGTTTAACCGGCAGCGGGAACCGGAGCAGGCGGCGCGGCGACCAGCGGCTTGATCACCTCGCCCCACTCAACCAGCAGCTCTTGTGCCGGTTGCCTGCCGTCCTTGTTGATGGTGACACGGATCCGATCCGGCACAAAGCCTTCCGGCAACTGCCAGTTCCCTTCCAGCAGCTGGAAATAACGCAGGGCATAGCGCCACTCGCTCACCTTCATCCCGAGATCGCGACCGGTCAGCGTCTTCGGCTTGTCAGCCAGACTCCCCTCGACCCGGATCTGCACCTGACCACGAAACAGCTCCCGCTTCTTGGCGGGCTGGGTCAGGGCGAGACGGTAGTGGTAGCGACCGGGAATGCTGGTCTCCTGCAGGGTCAGGTTGTCGATCACTACCCCCACCTGTTCGCCGGTGGGGCGCATGATCCGCTCGAAAAAGGCCAGCTGGCGCTTGAGCTCCTGCACCTGCGCCTCCTGACTCTTCAGGGTGGTCTGCAACTGCTCGAAGGCCGCTTTCTGGGTCGCCAGCTGGGTATCTTTCACCCCCAATTCGGTCTTGAGCTGGCCGATGGCCTTGCCCTGACGATCCAGCGTCTCCTGCTGCACCACCAACAGACTGCTCTGGGCCAGCTCCTGACGGTTACCGACAAAGTAACCGATGAGCCCGCCAACGGCTAACACGACCAATAACTTCAATAGATTGGACATAGCCCCTCATCCCGTTATCACGCCATTTACGGCAGCGCCTCTCCCTTCACTATACCGCCCGGACCGGGGTCAAACGCGATAAAGGGAAAAATTAACTGGCCGTGGCGCTGCCATCACCCCGCTTTTGACGCGCGGCGAGCCGTAAAGTTCGCTCCAGGATCTGGGAATAGATGGGTCGGCCACCCAGCCACTGGGCAACCAGAGTCGCACCGACCGTGGTGATCATCATCGGCAGGATCAGCTGATAGTTGTCGGTCATCTCGGTGACCAGCACGATGCCGGTGATAGGGGCTCGCACCGTGGCAGCAAACAGCGCTCCCATTCCGGCGATGGCAAAGGCGCCGGGCTCGATGCCAAGCTCCGGAAACGCCGCATGAAACAGATGGCCAAACACCACGCCAAACAGGGTGCCCAACGCCAGGGTCGGCGCAAACACCCCGCCCGGGGCACCGGAGCAGAAGCAGATGAGGGTCGCGACCAGCCGCACCGAAAAGATGAGGAACAGGGTCGCCATCGCATACTCATCCCCCATCAGATGGGGAATAAGCTCGGTGCCGCCCCCCGTCACCGCGGGAGCAAACAGCGACAGCACGCCAAACGTTCCGGCGACCAGCATGCCGATGGCCACAAAACGGTGGCGCTTGTTCTGATGCAACGCCAGATAGCCATCCTGACAGGCCAGCACCAGCTTGTTGAAGACAAAACCGAGCACCCCGAAGGTGGCTCCCATAAAGAGGAACAGCCAGAGTGCCTTGAGGGCGGGCGCATCGTAGTGGGGCAGAGTGATCACCGCCCCCTGCCCTTTCATGTTCTGCAACATCAGGGTCGCCATGATGGCGGAGATCCCCACCGCCTTGATGGCCAGAAAGGAGTAGCGAAACTGCGGTCGCATCTCCTCCATCACGAACAGGATACCTGCCAACGGCGCATTGAAGGCTGCCGCCAGACCGCCCGCCGCACCGGCCGCCAGCAGGGCGTGGCCATGCTCCTTGGGCAGCCGGAAGATATCCGCCACCATCTTGCCGAGGTTGCCGCCGATCTGTACCGAGGGCCCCTCCCGCCCCAGCACCATGCCGGAGCTCAGGGTGCAGATGCCGCCGAAGAACTTGACCGGCAACACCCGCCACCACCGCACCGGGCGCAGATCGTCCATCGCCCCCTCGATCTCGGGAATGCCGGAGCCGCCCGCTTCCGGGGCAAAGGTATGAGTGAGGAAGTAGCCGACAAATCCCAACAAGGCGCTGAAGCCAAAGCCGAGCAGACCGAGCTGCCACCAGGGACGGTCTGCCAGCAACATGATGCGTTGCTCTGCCAGCCAGTGGACACCCGATTCGAACAGGCCGCACACCAGCCCGGCCAGGGTGCCGACCAGCGCTGCCAGCAGCAGCACCAACAAGGGCATCTTGTCTTGCCGGATAATGCGGGAAAGCGGCCCCCGCGAAGCGGTATCGGGTTCAGAGGAGAGAGCTTGTTGCGCCATCTTGTTACACCAACTTGGAAAAACCATATCGTCAGCTAGCTGAGATCAGGATCACCCGGCGCGTTGCTCGGCTGCCCAGGGCTGGGGCTTTCTGCTATAGTCGGCCCGTTAAATTTTTGTCACGGGAGCAGACCGAGAGTCCGGGTGGCGAGAGCGCAAAGCATACTCCTGATGCTCCGGCCTGCCGAGTCTCAATCGGCTGCAATCCCTTGTGTGACGCCCAAAATCCCATTAAGGATGATCCATGTCAAAATCAGATCAGCTGTTTGAACAGGCCCGCCAGACCATTCCGGGTGGCGTCAACTCACCGGTCCGCGCCTTCAATGGGGTCGGCGGCACGCCCCGCTTCATCGATCACGCCGATGGCGCCTATCTCTATGATGTGGATGGTCAGGCCTACGTGGATTACATCGGCTCCTGGGGCCCCATGCTGCTGGGTCACAACCACCCGGCCATCAAGGCCGCCGTCATCAAGGCCGTTGAGAAGGGGCTGAGCTACGGTGCGCCGACCGAGATCGAAGTGCTGATGGCCGAGAAAGTCCGCCAGATCGTCCCCTCCATGGAGCAGGTGCGGATGGTCAACTCCGGCACCGAAGCGACCATGAGCGCCATCCGGCTGGCCCGCGGCTATACCGGTCGCGACAAGATCGTCAAATTCGAGGGCTGCTACCACGGCCACGCCGACTCCCTGCTGGTCAAGGCCGGTTCCGGCGCCCTGACCCTGGGTCAGCCCAACAGCCCGGGCGTACCGGCCGATTTCGCCAAGCACACCCTGACCTGCGTCTTCAACGATCTGGATTCGGTGCGTGAAGCCTTCACCCAGTACGGCAGCGAGATCGCCTGTATCATCGTCGAGCCGGTCGCAGGCAACATGAACTGCATCCCGCCGGTGCCCGGCTTCCTGGAAGGGCTGCGCGCCATCTGTGACGAGTTCGGCGCCCTGCTGATCCTGGACGAGGTGATGACCGGCTTCCGCGTCTCCCTGCGCGGCGCCCAGGGCCACTACAACATCGACCCGGATCTCACCACCCTCGGCAAGATCATCGGTGCCGGCATGCCGGTCGGCGCCTTCGGCGGCAAGAAGAAGGTGATGCAATACATTGCCCCGACCGGCCCCGTCTATCAGGCAGGTACCCTCTCCGGCAACCCGGTGGCCATGGCGGCCGGTCTGACCATGCTGGATCTGCTGCTGGAGCCGGGCCTCTATGAGCAGCTGAGCGCCAAGACTGCGCGGGTTGCAGAAGGGCTGAAAGCGGCCGCCGCCAAACACGGTATCCCGCTCGCCATCAACTATGTGGGCGGCATGTTCGGCTTCTTCTTCACCGACGAGCCCGAAATCACCCGCTACGAGCAGGTCACTCGCTGCGATATGGAACGCTTCAAGCGCTTCTACCATCTGATGCTGGAAGAGGGCGTCTATCTGGCGCCGAGCGCCTACGAGGCGGGCTTCCTGTCGCTGGCTCACGGCGACAAGGAGATTGAACACACCCTGGCTGCCGCCGAGCGCAGCTTCGCCAAGCTGGCTGGCTAAATCGCCGCTGGTTGTCGCAAAGGGCCCGTCATGGGCCCTTTTCTATTGCAGTGCCTTCATCACCAGACAGGGCATCGATACGCCCATTTCTGGTGCATTCCCTCTTCGTCACTCACCAATTTGTCATCCTCTGGTGCAACTTGCCCCGCCATCCCTGTCATAAAGCAGGCCCACTATTTGCACATTCACCACAAGAGCCCACGTCACCGAGGTCCATATGGCAGAGATGAGCCCCATCGATGTGCTGCGGCGCTATCAGGAGTATCAGGAGGAGTTGACCCCGCTACTGCAGGGGCTGCTCAGCGCCCCCCTTGTCTCGCTCAAGGGGTATCCCTTTGTGGTCAGCATTGACCACTATCAGGGGCCGATGTGCATCCAGCCTGCGGCACCGGCCGCCCATAACCGGTTGCACCTTATCGTGCAGGGGCAAGGACGGGAGATCACCGTCTGTCTGAATCAGCTGATTGGCTGGTTGATGGGAGACAGGGAGCGCCGCCGCGCCATGCCCTGGTTCAAGGCGGTCTATGTGGTGCTCAGCATGGCGCTGTTTCTCATCGTCGCCACCCTGATCTGGCACGGGCTGGAGCAGCTCTACCAGCTATTGTGCGGCGAGCAGCAGAACCAGCTCGGCGCCTTTAGCGCCATCATCTTCCTGACGCTGGCACTGGCGGTGTTCGATCTGGGCAAGACCATTCTGGAAGAGGAGGTACTGCTGCATAAGGATATCTTCCGCCACAGCGCCATTCGCCGCACCATCACCCGCTTTATCGCCGCCATTCTGATCGCGGTCTCCATCGAGGGGCTGTTGCTGCTGTTCAAGGGGTCGCTTGGCCAGAGCGAGCTGCTCTGGCCTGCGGTCGGGGTGATGGGGTGTGCGGTGGGTTTGCTGCTGGCGCTTGGCCTCTATGTTTTTCTGGGGGCCAAGGCCGAAGCGGCACTGGTACAGGCTAGCCTGCGCTCTCCACCGCCAGTTGCACAGGGGAGCGACGCGCCGCCCGCCAGGAGGCGTACATGGTCCAGGAGGTATAGATGACGATAAAGGCAACCAGCCACTTCAGCATCTCCATATCCATGGATTTGACCAGCATGGCGGCCAGCACCACACCGATGGGACCGAAGATGGCTACCGCCAGCACCGCCTTGGCATCAAACGCCCCTTTGCGGATAAAGGTGCCTGCGGAGAAGACGCTAAGCACGGCGGTGGAGCCCATCATGATGGGAAACGCCGCCAGCGGATTCATCCCCAGCAGATAAACCAGCGTCATGCAGGGGGCAAACAGGCCGATACCGACATTCATCAATACCCCGAAGATGAAATTGCCAAGCAGGGCGATCGCCAGCTTGTAGCCGCTGAGCCCCATCGCATCGCCGCCTACAGGGAAAAGCCCCAGCAGACCGGCAAAGATAAGCCCTGCAACGACCAGTAAGGAGATAGCCATCACCAACCGGATGGTCTGCCGATCAAACGAGGCCACATGACGAGCGCCCCAAGCTGCGCCCGCTGCGGCGGCCATCATCATGCTGATCAGCGTCAGCGGCTCCACCGCTACTGCACCGATGAAGATCAGCGACTGGGTCACGGTCGGCAGCACGCACTGCCCATTGAGGGTGCCCGGCAGCACCCGATCATCGATCAGCTTGAACTGCTTGTAGCAGGCGGTCTTTACCGCAAAGCTGCCCACCCCCAGGGTATCGAGGAAGTTGGCAACCCCACCGATCAACGCCACCGGCCAGAATGGAGTAGATTCGAGCGTGCCGTTGCACCTCTTCTGCCAGCAGGCCTGCACCAGCATAAAGACAAATGCCAGGCCACCGGCTATAAAAATAATCCGCAAAATATCAACTAACATATGGGTTTCTCCTGCACCGGGCGGCGATTCTAAGGCAGGGCGCAGAAAAAGTCTTGGCTGTAATTAAGCAAGCTTCGCAGCCAGCCAAGAGGTGTTGAAATTTTCCCAGATGGAAGTCGAACGACTCTGCTAATACTTGTTACTGAGGCCAACAGGCCGGGTCCTGAGCACGTTGTTATGGTCCTTTCGCGACGACCACTTGTGCCAAAGGACATAATAAAAAAGAGGGCCGGTAGTGATACCGACCCTCTTTCTGTATCTGGCCGGGGCGCTGGGCCCTCGACCATGACAACCGCTTATTGAATGCTCTTGCCGGCACGCACGTCCTTGATAAACCCCTTCAGGCTGGCCAGATCACGGGGAGCACCGCGCAGGATCTGATCACCGATGATGAAGGCCGGGGTACCGGAGATACCGAGCGCTTCAGCCAGCGCACGGTTGGTACCGAGGTTCTGGTCAATGCTGCCATCCTTGATCTTGGCTTCCACCTTGCTCCAGTCAACACCGGCCGCCACAGCCAACTGCTTGACCTGTGCTTCATCAGCGAGCGGGCCCTGATGGGTATAGAGCTTCTCGTGGAACGCCTGGTACTTGTCAGGCTGACCCAGCTGGACCGCCAGCGCAGCACGGGCTGCGAAGTAGGAGGACTCGCTCAGAATGGGGAACTGCTTGTAGATGTAACGGATGTCTTTATCTTCCGCCATCAGCTGCTTGACCAGCGGATGGGCCCGTTTGCAGTAACCGCAGTTGTAATCGAAAAACTCTACAATGGTCAGCGACGCCTTCGGATTCCCCATCTCGGGATCCTGATTGGCATAAAGCTGCTTGGAGTGAGCCTTGATCAGCGACTTGTCACTCTCGGCCTGCTGGCTCTCCTGCTTGGCACGCAGGGCATTGGACATCTCGACCAGGATCTCGGGATTCTTGACCAGATAGTCGCGAACGATTTGCTCGACATCGCTTTTGGTCAGCTCGCTTGCATGTACCGGCGTCGCCAGCAGGGTCACGCCAGCCAGCGCGCAAAACAGGGCATTTTTAATAGTCATAACGTTATCTTGCAGAGGATATGATAGAGGGCACTATAGTGGTTGAGTCTGTTTTCAAGTCAAGTTATCTGGCCAAAAAAGCGCTTGATGCGCCCTGATTGCCACTTTTTCATGTCATTTCGCGCAATTAACCAGCAATCGAACCGGGCAGGGATTTACAAGCCGGATCAGCATGGTAATATTCGCCGCACTGCTGCGGAGGGGTGGCAGAGCGGCTGAATGCACCGGTCTTGAAAACCGGCGATGGGCGA
>OEQO01000340.1_pt1 | contig 9836 bp, 10 predicted proteins | sample 1539751 | NCBI WGS metagenome assembly OEQO01 (sample SAMEA3891237, study PRJEB23780) | metagenome | biome: terrestrial biome; feature: animal house; material: water of meat washing | place: Italy | collected 2015-05-12 | reverse complement strand
AAGAGGTCTCAAATTCTTTCTGATAATAGATTAACTAATGCTTTTAATTCATCTCAAATTAAGGCTTATAGGACGAATTCATAAGGTGTGTTCAGCGGACGCTTACGCCACACCTATAAGTAAAACCGGTGAATATTCTCCCAATATTAGCATTCCTGCCAATACAGATTCTGATTGAAGAGGCAGTAATGTTGCTGCCCCAAATGCACTTAAGAATAAAAAAATATAAGCCACTATTTAGGCCAGTGCTGGTGATAGCTATCAATCATAAATTCATGTTCATGCTTACCTTTATAGTTGTGCTGCAATAAATGCTCGTGATCTTCTGGTAAATCAAGATGAGTATGTTCTAAAACTAAATTATCGTTTTTTGGCCAGATAACAAACGCGACGACTATTGATACCAAGGCGATGAATGCCATAGGCAAAAAAGTTATAAGCGTTCCAAAGCTTGTACTTAACCAGCCCACTAATGGATAAGTGATTAGCCAGCAGGCATGTGAAAATGCAAATTGAGCTGCAAATAGCGCTGTTCGATTTTCACTTGATGCAGACTTTCTAATAAGACGTCCGGTTGGTGTTTGAGAAACTGAATAACCAATACCTAATATAAACCAGAGGGCTAATAGCCCAGTATAGGCAGAAATAAAGTAACCGCTAAACAATCCAACGACGAGAACCACAGTGCCTGAAAGCATGACAGTTCTATCATTCAATTTATCTAATATTTTTGGTAATGCAAATGCAGCAAGCATTGAGCCTAATCCAAATAAACCAAATGCCCAAGTAGTCGCCTGTTCAGTTAATTCAAATGTCGTTTGAACTAAAAAAACCGTATTGACAATGACAACCGCACTGGCTGAAGCAATAGCCAGATTTAAAGCGAGTAAGGCTTTTAGGCGGGGTGTTCTGAAATATATTTTTGCGCCTTGTTTGATTCGGTTATATACCCCGATAAACTCCGGCATTTTCGCATTTGGTAATTTTGCACTGACTACAAATAGTGCCGAACCAATAAATCCAACCACAGTTCCCAAAAACAAGTTGTGATAACTCATCACAGTGAGTAACAAGCCTGCCAGCATTGGACTTATAATATTTTCTAGGTCGTAGGCCAATCGTGATAGAGACAGCGCGTTTGTATACTCTTCTTCTATGGGCAATACATCAGGAATCATGGCTTGAAATGTGGGGGTAAAAGCAGCTGAGGCAGACTGAAGAATAAAGATCAAAATATAGATTTGCCAGATTTGAGTCACGAAAGGCAGACACAATGCGGTTAAGGCTCGAATGACATCCAACCCTACCAAAACTTTTTTTCTCGGTAATCTTTCTGCAAATGCGGAGGCAATGGGTGCGACACTAATATAAGCAATCATTTTAATCGCCAAGGCAATACCCAGGACTTGGGCTGCTTGCTCTTTTGCGATGTCATAAGCCTGTAAAGCTAGAGCAATAGTAATGAGTCCAGTACCAATCAAAGCGATGACTTGGGCTAAGAACAAATGCCGATATGTTGTGTTTTTTAATACTTCTAGCATTTTAGGGACTCCTTATTTAGAACCTAACTTTTATGCCATACAGGTTCCAGATGAGGCTTAGCCCTCATCTGGAATTTTACAAATTAAAAGACCTTTTTCATTTCACTGAAATGACCTTCAATATTCAAAGTTACAGTCACTGGATTTTCTGTTCTGTTTCGCCAGAACCAGCCATGCTTTCCGTCAAATGCAGCGGTCAATGTGCCAGATTGCTCAGTTTCATTTTTACCTTTACCGTATCCATGATAGAAATCTTTTGGTGCATTTACAGGATCACCATGCGTGTCATAGTTCAGACCACCACCTGATGATTTCCAATCAAAGGTTACACTTGCATCTTTGGGCATAGCCAACTTAACTTCGGTTGCCTGGTTAGGTTTTAATTCGATAGAGATCGATTCTTTCTTAATAGCGGGCATTGTATTTGAGCTCTCATCTGGTACAGCAGCCTGAGCAACCGAACTATTAGCAGTAGTTACTGAAGGGATCTGAGAGCTCTCTCCCATACCATTCACTGATTCAGCCGCTAAAGATTGCTTAATTTCACCCATTTTGGTTAAACCCAAAACTTTACCGACACCAGTAGGGTCAATAGCGTATTCGGCTGGCATTACCCAAGTCACAAGAACAACAATGGCGCTCACCGCCGCAATAACAGTTGATTTGATCAGTTTTTTTGAAGAGGGTAATTCAACATCTTTTGGAATTTCAGCGTTAAACATAATTTAGATCCTTATTGAGTAATGAAGCCAGTGAGTTGGTAGCCAACAAGTAGAAAACCAAGGAACATCAAGAAGACATTGCTTTGATATGCTGTTCTGAAGAAATAAGGAGTTTTTCTCCACATCGTCATAAGCAGTAAAATGATGGCTAATGCCATGAGTTGCCCTAATTCGACCCCGATGTTGAATGAGATCAGATTCGCAAGCAGGCCATCATCTGGCACTTCATATTCCTGAATTTTTACAGCTAAACCAAAGCCGTGAATCAAACCAAAAATCAGCGTGGCAATTTTTGTATTGGGCTGGAATCCAAACCAGCGCTGATAAGCACCTAAATTATCTAAAGCTTTATAAACAATAGAAAAACCAATGATTGCATCAATAATGTATGCATTCATCGAAATGTTGTAATACACCCCTATCAGCATGGTAACTGAATGACCGATGGCGAACAGGCTGACATACAAACCAATATCTTTCATACGGTATAAGAAGAAAATAATACCGACCAGAAATAATAAATGGTCATAACCTGTAACCATGTGTTTGGCGCCCAGATAAATAAAGGGGATCACATGAACACCGTAGATTTCCTGTATATAGCCTTTGTCACCCTCTGCAACTCCATGAGCAAAAAGTGCAGGACTTATCAAGACCATACATAAAGCAATCAACAGCTTTAAATAGGTTTTGAGCTTCACATAATGTGAATCAATAATTTGCATCTAAATCAAACTCCAAAAATTAAAAAATGGTTCAAAAAACTCATGATTTTTTTTGGAGGTTTAAAAATACGACTTGCAAGCAATAGAGCGTATTTCTTCGTACGGTCAAATATTTGCGCACCTAACAGAAGCAAGATGAGTGCTATTTCTTTGAGAGATGCAACATTAGAAAAATGTTCGTAATAGGTATCTTGATGATGATGTGAATGTTGCTGATTTACCTCATGATGATGAGTATGAATCACATCTACATAGGCATGCTCTTGAAAGCGGTTTTCAGTCGCATGCTCGTTAAAATGCAGACATAGTGCAAGACTGATGATGCAAACCAGCCACATCATCACATATCTCATTTTTGAATCTTGCACTATTGCCATCATATTGAACTTCTCTACCCTTTCTGCTCAGCGAAATCGTCAGATTTTTTCTGAAGAGCTTGGTTAAACCAAACATACAGGGTGGGCAGAATAATCAAGGTAAGTAGCGTTGAGGAAATAATTCCCCCTATAACAACGGTTGCAATTGGGCGCTGTACTTCTGAACCAATCCCCACGTTTAAAGCCATAGGGATAAAGCCCAAAGAGGCAACCAGTGCAGTAATCAGCACTGGCCGCAAACGTTCTAATGCACCATGTTTTACTGCATCAATCAGCCCTTCACCCTGATCACGCAATCTCTGAATGGCCGATACGAGTACCAAACCATTGAGTACTGCAACACCCGATAAAGCAATAAAACCAACAGCAGCCGAGATAGAGAAAGGAATATCACGGAGGGCTAAAGCAATGACGCCACCCGTTAATGCAAAAGGCACACCAGTAAAGACCAGCACACTATTTCTGATATTGCCTAAGGCCATATAAATCATTGCAAATATCAAAATCAAAGCGATGGGTACAACAATCATAAGTCGATTAGAGGCTGACTCCATTTGTTCAAAAGTACCGCCCCAAGTGAGCCAGTAACCTTCTGGCATTTGGAAATCAGAGTTTAATTTTGATTGTGCATCAGCAATGTAACTACCGATATCAGTACCACGCACGTTTGCCGTGATCACAATACGACGTTTACCATTTTCACGAGAAATTTGGTTTGGTCCTTGAATATTCTTCAATTCAATCAATTCGGACAACAATACACTTGAACCATCAGGCAAACTGACAGGAATTTGATACAGTTTTTCCAGGTCAGTTACTGAGTTTTGATCCATCCGCACAACAATATCGAACTTACGATCTCCCTCAAAAACCTTACCTGCTGTTTGCCCCGTAATCAGACTGGATACTTGCTTTTGTACATCTTCAGCATCAAGACCGTAGTTGGCGATCATGTCTTTTTTAAGTTCAACAGAGACCATTGGAAGCCCACTCATCTGTTCAACTTTTAAGTCGGCTGTTCCATTCACACCTTCTAAAATTTTCGCTGCAGCATTTGCAGATTCAAGCAACTGATCTAAATCATCACCATAAATCTTCACTGCAACATCTGTACGGACACCTGAAATCAGTTCGTTAAAACGCATTTGAATCGGCTGAGTGAACTCATAGTTGTTGCCATAAACGCCTTTTGCCACACGTTCAATATCGGCAACGACAGCTGATTTTTCCTTGGCAGGATTAGGCCATTAGCCACGTGGTTTCAATATCACAAAATTATCAGCGACGTTTGGTGGAACTGGGTCAGTCGCAATTTCAGCTGTCCCCACTTTGGCAAACATGGTTTTCACTTCAGGAATTTTGACGATTTCTTTTTCAAGCGCATACTGCATTTCAACAGCTTGAGTTAAAGAAGTTCCAGGAATTCGAAGTGCATGTAATGCCACATCACCTTCATCTAATGAGGGAATAAACTCAGAACCTAAACGAGTTGAAAGACTCGCACTGAATACAAAGAAAATTGCTACGAACGCGATCAGCTTATAACGATGACTCAAAGACCAATCTAAAATTGGGCTATAAACTTTCTTAATGAAATGAACAATCTTCGATTCCTCTTCCTTAATTTCGCCTGTCGTGACCAAAGCCACCATTGCAGGAACAAAAGTAATCGAAAGAACCATTGCAGCCACGAGAGCCATAACAACTGTAGCTGCCATCGGTGTAAACATCTTGCCTTCAACACCAGTAAGCGTCATGACAGGCAGATACACCAAGATGATGATCAACTGACCATAGAGAATGGCTTTTCGTGATTCCTTAGTCGCTTCAAAAACCGTCGTGAATCGTTCTTGACGGGTGAGTATTCGTCCTAATTCTTTCTGCTTCATCGCTAATTTTGCAAGTGAAGCTTCAACAATGACGACAGCACCATCGACAATGATCCCGAAATCTAGCGCACCTAAACTCATTAAGTTTGCACTGATTCGTTGATTCACCATGCCTGTAATGGTCATGAGCATTGATAAAGGAATCACCATCGCAGTGATGAGCGCTGCACGGAAATGTCCAAGAAATAAGAAAAGAACGACAATAACGAGGATTGCACCTTCTAGAAGGTTTTTCTTCACCGTGTCTATCGTCGCATCAACCAAGGTTGTACGGTTATAAACTGCTTTTGCCTCAACACCTTCTGGCAATGACTCTTGGACTTTTTGTAACTTTTGATCTACCGCATGAGCGACATTACGAGAGTTTTCTCCAATCAGCATAAAAGCTGTACCCAGCACGATTTCCTGGCCATCTTTTGTTGCAGCACCTGTACGGAGTTCATGTCCAATAGAAATCTTAGCTACATCTTTTAAACGCAAAATATAACCATTGCTTGTGGTGATCGGAATATTCTGAATTTGTTCAATCGAACTGATTTGAGAATCAGAACGTATCAAGTACTGCTCACCATTCTTCTCAATATAGCCTGAACCTTTATTCATGCTATTTTTAGAAATAGCATCCAAAATAGTCTTTTGATCTAGACCAATACTTCGTAAATACGCATAGTCGGGCTGTACAACAAATTGTTTTAAATAGCCACCAATCGTATTGATTTCATTCACACCTTCGACATTTCGAAGCTGAGGCTTGATCACCCAATCCTGAAGTGTTCGCAATTCAGTCGGTGAAAGTGGAGTCGGGTTGTTTTTTGCATTTTCCACCGTGTACATGAAGATTTCGCCAAGTCCTGTAGAAACAGGACCCATAGAAGTCGATATACCTCCTGGAAGACTTGGTGTAACCCCTTGCAACTTTTCATTCACTAGCTGACGGGCAAAGTAAATGTCCGTGCCTTCCTTAAAAATCGCAGTCACTTGAGATAAGCCGTATCTGGATACTGATCGGGTATAGTCCAGATTAGGAATACCAGCCAAAGCCGTTTCAATGGGGTAGGTGACCTGGGATTCCATCTCGGTTGGAGATAAGCCCTGGGCCTCACTGTTAATTTGAACTTGTACGTTGGTAATATCGGGTACAGCATCAATTGGCAGTTTAAAATAGTTGTAAACGCCAAATGCCCCTATGAATAGGAAAATGATCAGTACCAGCCAACGATTCTTTATCGAGAGCTTTACAATTTGGTCAAACATAAACGCTACTCCTTAATGATCATGAGTAGCGCCAGATTTACCCAGCTCTGCTTTTAATAAATAAGAATTACCTGCTGCATAAATCTGCCCTGCTTTTAGACCAGATTTAACTTCAACAAAACCATTAAATTTATCGCCTAACTCTAGAGGACGTGCTTCAAAGTCATTCCCGACACGAATAAACACCACATCCCAATCACGGAAGTTTTGCAAAGCATCTTCACGGACAACCATCGGTTTCATGCTCTGGTTTTCAAAGATTTGTGCAGTGATTAACTGTCCTGAACGCCATCTGAACTGGTTGGGAATTTCAATAAAAACTTGCGCAGTTCGTGTTTTTGGATCAATCACGTCACTGATATATTTGATGCGCCCCAATGCTTCTTCTGTGCCTGTTTGAGTTTGAGGCTTAACAGTTACTTTATTATTTGGATTAATGGCATCCAGTTGATCCGCAGGCACATTAACCACAGCAATAAGTTGAGATGTATTGGCAATTTTGAACAATGGAGATGATGGCGTTACATTAGAACCAACAGCACCAAGCACTTGTAGAATCGTACCTGACATTGCGGCTCTGACTTCAATTGTTCCATTACCTGCCCCCCCATAGGAACGGATTAAGCTATTCAGCTCATTGGCCCTAGTCTGAGCATTTTCAAATTCACGTTTGGCATTGATGTAGTCAATTTCAGGTGAAACTTTCTTTTGAAATAAAACTCGTTCCTGTTCCATCTTTTTACGGGCAAATTGTAAGGTATCCAATGCAAGCGTACGTTCCGCATTAAGACGGATTAACTCCTGACTTTGCACAGTCGCTAACAGATCCCCCTGATTCACTTTATCGCCAATTGAACGGTACGTTTTTATTAATGTTCCACTCGTTTTAGGTGTAATAAAGCCTTCAAAATTATCAGGAAATTTAAGTTCACCTTTGAGTTCGAGTGCATTTTCAAACATCATGGGTTCAACTTTTAAAAGTTCCAAACCACTGCTCTTGATACTGCTATCAAGCATAGTGACTCGTCCCTCTTTGGTATCCCATTTCCAAGTATGTTTTTTACCTTGATAATCAACATTGATCACCATCAAGAATGAATGTGGCTCATAGACAATTTCATTCCCAATCAGATAATCGCTTTCAGGCTTAAATGATATGGTTTGTTCTGCATCAAGACGCTGGATAAAAATATTGGCACTAATCTCTTCTGGTTTTAATGGCTTATCTTTAAAGTAGCCATACACCCGTAAATGAGGCTCTACCCCTTCCTCGAAGATTTTGACTTCAGCAGCAAAATAACCATCGCGATATAAACGGCCCCCATGCGGGCCTTTTTCATCTCCTGCTACAGCAACTTTTTCTTCAGTCACCTCATTATGACTTGAAGTTTCGGCTTTATTACCCGTTTTGTACCAAGCGATTGCACATAAAACGACTAATAAAGCGATAACACCTGTAGTAATTAAAGTATTGGTTGGTTTATTCATATTTTCAGGCCTTATTCTTGATCTAAATTGGTCACATAATTTCGTTCAACCTCTGCAATTTGATTTTGCAAAGCCAACCACAAATCGAATCGAGCGAGATGTTTATCCAACCAAATTTGCTTAATAGTATTGAATTCAAGTAAAGAAATTTTTCCTGCCTGATACCCCATTTCAGCAATTCTCAAACTTTCTTTGGTGGCAGGAAGTATGGACTGATCATAATTTTTGATCGAATCAATCAGGTTCGATACTTCAATAGACTTATTTTCTAATTCAATTTTGGAGTTACGGTTTACGAGAATAGAACGAGTTTCTGCATGTACTTGCTCCGCTTGTGCAAGTGCAATGCTCCCCTTATTTCGATTAAAAACAGATAGGGGAATAGATGTAGAAACTAAGAAAACTTGATCATTGGTCTCCTGATAGTTCCTTACCCCTAAACCCAGTGTAATATCTGGCACGGCTTCTTTTTTAGCTAATTCATACTGGGTTTTAGCCAGTTGAGTTTTAAGCAAGGCTTCTTGTTCAGATAAGCTCAGTTTATCCGCAAAGTTAATGCTTAAAGGAACTTCTATTGCTTGATCAGGTAATACAGATATGAATTTGGAACACAGATTTTTTTGAAATTGAACTTTCTTCACTTCGTTCTGATAACGTAGTTTTGATTCAGACGATAAAGCTGAACTCAATTGAACATCAGATGGAATTACTCTGCCAAACTTCAATTTTTCATTCAGAACATGGGCTTGTCTCGCGTTCATCTTGCTTTCGGTAGAATAAATTTCTACCCGTTTTGAAGCCGCATACCAATTTGACATACAAACACGGAAATCGGCTTTTAATTCAGCCTGACGCTTCAATGCCTCAAATTGGTTGTTATTGCCTTGAAAACCTGCCAACTGCCTACGCAAAGCGCGTTTATTATTGAGAGGAATATCCTGGGACAAACCAATCATAGTCGTTGGCCCATCAAGATCTTTAAGGTCTGAATTACCTAAATTGTCTAATTCAAGATTAAACGTAGGATTATTAAGTCTACCGGCATATTTCTGATTTATGGCATATGCGTGTTGAGACTGTTGCAAACTCTTCAAAATTGAATCGTTTAAAATTACCTGTTGTTGTAGCTGTGCGTAATTAGATTCTGCAAATAATTGAGTCGCTGTTGCTACTAAACCACAGGCAAGGAATATCTGATATTTTTTAGACATGACTTTACCTATACAAAAAAATGGAAATTATTTTTTGTACAGAAAAATCAATTTCTTAGAACAATTAAACCTTTTGTAAATATATAGGAATTACAAAGATATTCTATCCTTTTCCTAAGTGCATAGGATCGAACGGGTCGTTCAAAAAGACTCAGGAAAAGCAGAATGAGCGGGAGGGAAAAACTTAAGAGAAAAACTGGATCAATTGTAATTTGATCATCAGCTTGAATAGGCTTAGTAGAATGATGAAAAGGTGCTTCATCATAACTGGTCCAGTTGTGATTTTTAGTATCTTCTAAGACTTGCTCTTCAGCATGATGAATAAGAGACCATTGGCTGGAACTGTCTGTTTCAACTGAGATAGTCACATCATGATGATGGTCAAGATTTTTAGCTATAACTGGCGCCCATGTGTAAGCTCCCGTTGTTGTTATCGCAAACAAAAACAGGACAAACGCAAGAATAAGTTTTGAGAACTTATTATGTGGCATACGAAAAAATCATCTCGAGATTCGCAGAAAGCATACTGAATAGAACTTCAAAAGTAAATTGTTATCTAAGATAAAAACTATTTGTATTATTTTTAGAAAAAGGTATGAGTAAGCTACCAAAGATAAGTACTCTAATGT
>OEQO01000339.1_pt1 | contig 9841 bp, 10 predicted proteins | sample 1539751 | NCBI WGS metagenome assembly OEQO01 (sample SAMEA3891237, study PRJEB23780) | metagenome | biome: terrestrial biome; feature: animal house; material: water of meat washing | place: Italy | collected 2015-05-12 | reverse complement strand
TCGCCCAGACCCGTCCTGCACAAACCGAAGTGCTGTTGGGTCAGCCGGAGCCGATCGATTTTCGTCGCTGAGTTTTCAATCAGGGAGTGTGGCGATTAGTTCCGCCTCTGGGCACAAGGGCTGCCATTGCGCATAATGGCGGCCTTATCCTGAGGGAGTGACTCCATGCAAACCTGGTTATTTGTTGCTGCCGGTGGAGCCATCGGCGCCTGCCTGCGTTTCGGCATTGCCGAGCTGATGGCGCTCCTGCTGGGGCGCCACTTCCCCTATGGCACTCTGGTGGTCAACGTGGTGGGCTCCTTCATCATGGGGGTGGCCTACGCCCTCATCAGTCACGGCCATATCGTCGAACATCCGATGAAGCCACTGCTGATGGTGGGGATCCTCGGTGCCCTGACCACATTTTCTTCCTTTGCCCTCGATACGGTAGTGCTGGCTCAACATGGGGCCTATCTGAAAGCGCTGCTCAATATCGGTCTCAATCTCTTCCTCTGTCTGGCCATGGTGGTGCTGGGCATGCAGTTGGTTGCGAGCCGGGTTTAAGGTGTCCGGACGCCAGTGGCTCTGGTAAACTGGCGGCCATTCTTTGCTCTATGGGTGTTTAAGGGATGTCAGAACAAGCAACGACAACGCATTTTGGCTTTAAAACCGTGGCCGCGACCGAGAAGGAAACTCTGGTAGCAGGTGTCTTCCATTCGGTGGCAGCCAAGTATGATCTGATGAACGATCTGATGTCGTTCGGCATCCACCGCCTGTGGAAGCGCTTCACCATCGACTGTTCCGGTGTGCGCAAGGGCCAGAAGGTGCTGGATCTGGCCGGTGGTACCGGTGACTTGACCGCCAAGTTCTCCCGCATCGTCGGCGAGACCGGTCAGGTGGTGCTGGCGGATATCAACGACTCCATGCTGAAAGTGGGCCGCGACAAGCTGCGCAATCTGGGGGTCGCCAACAACGTCTCCTACGTGCAGGCCAATGCCGAGGCGCTCCCCTTCCCGGATAACCACTTCGACGTGATTACCATCGGCTTCGGCCTGCGCAACGTCACCGACAAGGACAAGGCGCTCGCCTCCATGTTCCGGGTGCTCAAGCCGGGTGGCCGTCTGCTGGTGCTGGAGTTCTCCAAGCCGGTCAGCGAAGTGATCGCCAAGCTCTATGACCTCTACTCCTTCAAACTGCTGCCGAAAATGGGCGAAATCGTCGCGAACGACGGTGAAAGCTACAAATATCTGGCAGAGTCCATCCGCATGCACCCGGATCAGCAGACCCTGGCGGGCATGATGGAAAATGTCGGTTTCGAGCAGGTGGAGTACTTCAATCTGACTCAGGGTGTGGTCGCCCTGCACCGCGGTTACAAGTTTTAAGGTTGCCTATGCCGATGGATGCCATGGTCACCGCGGTGATCGAAACCAGCCTCAACCAGTTGCTGGCGCTGGACAAACAGAGCCCGGAGCGGCTGCGCAAACTGGTGGGCAAGGTGCTCAAGCTGGAGCTGCGTGAGCTCAAGCCGCTCTGGTTTGTCTTCTCCGAGCGTCGGCTGGATGTGCTGGCCCAGCATGAAGGGGAGGCCGATGCGGTGCTCAGCCTGTCGCTGACCGCCCTCGGTCTGCTGAAAGACCCGTCCGCCCTGACCCGCTATATCCGCGAGGAGAAGCTGGATCTGAGCGGTGATCCCCAGCTGGTACAGGCATTCAGCGTGCTGCTGGGTGAGCTGGATATCGACTGGGAAGAGGAGCTGTCGCGCTATACCGGCGACGTGCTGGCCCACACCCTGTTCAGTGGTGCCCGTCAGGCGCGCCGCCTGGTTGGCCGTGAGCTGTGCCGCACCCGCAGCCAGCTGGCGGAATATCTGACCGAAGAGGCCCGCCTCGCCCCCGGCCCGCTGGAAGTGGCAAGTTTCAACGATGACGTCGAGGTGCTGGCCCAGCAGCTCAAGGCCGTCGAACTGCGGCTGGCCCGCTTCGAACAGCAGGTGACCTGATGACCCCGAAGGAGTTCAAACGCCTCTATCGCATCATCACCATCCTGCTGGAGCAGGGCATCGACGAACTGGTGCCCGCCCGCTATCAACCCTGGCCGGGTCGTCTGGCCCGTCGCTCCCTGTTCTGGCTCAAGAACAAGCAACCGGATCTCAGCCGCGGTGCCCGCATCCGCCTCGCCTTCGAGGCCCTTGGCCCCATCTTCATCAAGTTTGGCCAGATGCTCTCGACCCGCCGCGACCTGTTGCCGCCGGATATCGCCGAGGAGCTGGCCCTGCTGCAGGACAGGGTGCCCCCCTTCTGTGGTCAGGCGGCGCGCCAGCAGATCGAGCTGAGCCTGGGTTGTCCCATCGAAACCCTGTTTGACGACTTCGACGAGACGCCGCTGGCGTCGGCCTCCATCGCGCAGGTGCATACCGCCCGCCTGAAGGAGAGTGGCCGCGAGATCGTCATCAAGGTGATCCGTCCCGACATCGAGCCGGTCATCGAGGCTGACCTGCGGCTGATGCAGGCGCTGGCCCGTCTGGTGGCCCGCTTCGTGCCCCAGAGCGCGCGACTGCGCCCCATCGAGGTGGTGGAGGAGTATCGCAAGACCATCCTCGACGAGCTGAATCTGATGCGCGAAGCGGCCAACGCCATCCAGCTGCGCCGCAACTTCACCGGCTCCGAGGCGCTCTATGTGCCTGAAATCATCACCGATCTCTGCCGCGAGCAGGTGCTGGTGATGGAGCGCATCTACGGTATTCCGGTCTCCGATATACCGGCGCTGGAAGCCAACGGCACCAACATGAAGCTGCTGGCCGAGCGCGGGGTGGAGGTGTTCTTCACCCAGGTGTTCCGCGACAGCTTCTTCCACGCCGACATGCACCCGGGCAACATCTTCGTCTCCTATGAGCACCCGGAAAACCCGCTCTGGATCGGCATCGACTGCGGCATCGTCGGTACCCTCAATCGGGAAGACAAACGCTATCTGGCGGAGAACTTCCTCGCCTTCTTCAACCGCGACTATCGCCGGGTGGCGGAGCTGCACGTGGAGTCTGGCTGGGTACCGGCAGACACCAAGGTGGACGAGTTCGAGTTCGCCATCCGCACCGTGCTGGAGCCCATCTTCGAGAAGCCGCTCTCCGAAATTTCGTTCGGTCACGTGCTGCTCAACCTGTTCAACACCGCGCGTCGCTTCCATATGACGGTGCAGCCGCAGCTGGTGCTGCTGCAAAAGACCCTGCTCTATGTGGAAGGGTTGGGGCGTCAGCTCTACCCGCAGCTCGATTTGTGGCAGACCGCCAAGCCCTATCTGGAAAACTGGATGCACGAGCAGGTCGGGCCGAAAGCGGTGTGGAACGCCATCAAGGAGAAGGCGCCATTCTGGGCTGAGAAACTGCCGGAGCTGCCGGAGCTGGTCTATGAGACCCTGCGTCAGACCCGTCATCAGCAGCGTCATTTCGACCAGATGTTTGCCGAGTTCCGCCGTCACAGCCGTCGGCAGGGGCAGGCCCGCTACCTCTTAGGGGTTGGAGCCAGCCTGCTATTGGCGGGTGTATTCTTGCTGACCCAAAAACAACACATTGAGTGGGGACAAGCCAGTCTCGCCGGTGCAGCCCTCTGCTGGCTGGTCGGCTGGTTGCGAGCCCGTTCCCATTAATCAACAACCGCGCCGTCAGGCGCCTGTTCTGGAGAGAAAATCATGGGTGGTATCAGTATTTGGCAATTGTTGATCATTGCAGTCATCGTCGTGCTGCTGTTCGGTACCAAGAAACTGCGCGGCATTGGCGGTGATCTGGGCGCGGCGGTCAAAGGGTTCAAGAAAGCCCTCTCCGACGAGCCGGCTGATGCCAAGGCCGAGCAGAAAGATGCCGAGTTTCCCCCGAAACAGCTGAACGAAGCGGCCACTCAGAGCAGTGAGACCGCCAAGCAGAAAGACAAAGACCAGGCCTAAGCCATGTTCGATATCGGTTTTTGGGAGCTGGTCGTTATCGGTGTGGTCGCACTGGTGGTACTGGGGCCCGAGCGGCTGCCGGTTGCCATCCGCACGGCTACCCACTGGATCCGCCTCATTCGTTCGACCGCGAACTCGGTCAAGTCCGAGCTGGAGCAGGAGCTCAAGTTGCAAGAGCTGCACAACGACCTGAAGAAGGCCGAACAGTTGCAGATGAGCAACCTGAGCCCCGAGCTGCAGGAGTCCATCGAACAGCTCAAAGCGGCGGCCCAGTCGGTCAATCGCCCCTATCAGGTGGAGAACGAGATCCGTCCGCCGCGCCCCGAGCCGGTCGCCCAGGCTGAGCCTGCCACGCCGGTGGAGCCTGCGGTGCAGCTGAGCCACGACGTGCCGCCGGTCAACAGCCAGCGGGAGAGCGAGCCGGTGCCGGTCAGCGACTCCGCAGTAAAAGGGGAGGTGAAGCCATGAGTCAGGCCGAACAACCCCTGATCAGCCATCTGGTTGAGCTGAGAACCCGTTTGCTGCGCTCCATTTCCGCCATTCTGGTGGTGTTTCTTGGGCTGATCTACTTCTCCAACAACATCTACGACTTCGTGGCCCAGCCGCTGCTCAGCCAGCTGCCGGAAGGGACCAGCATGATCGCGACGGATGTGGCGACCCCCTTCCTGACGCCGATCAAGCTGACCCTGGTGGTCTCCTTCTTCGTGGCGATCCCCTATCTGCTCTATCAGGCCTGGGCCTTTATCGCCCCCGGTCTGTACCAGCATGAACGGCGGCTGATCATGCCGCTGGTCGCCTCCAGTGCCGTGCTGTTCTATGCGGGCATGGCGTTCGCCTACTACGTGGTGTTCCCGCTGGTGTTCGGTTTCTTCACCAGTACCGCCCCCGCCGGGGTGACGGTGGCGACCGACATCGCCAGCTATCTGGACTTCGTACTGACCCTGTTCTTCGCGTTCGGGGTGGCGTTCGAAATTCCGGTGGCCACCATACTGCTCTGCTGGACCGGCGTGACCACACCGCAAAACCTGAAGGAGAAACGTCCCTACGTTGTCGTCGGGGTGTTTGTGGTCGGCATGCTGCTGACGCCGCCTGATGTCTTCTCCCAGACCCTGCTCGCCATCCCGATGTGGGCGCTGTGGGAGATAGGTCTGTTCTTCGCCCGCTTCTACGTGAAGAAAGAGGATGAAGAGCAACAGGAACAACCGGATGGGGAGAGCTGAGGCTCTGTTCGTCACCTGTTTGCCGGACGGCGAGAGGATGACGAAGTCCGCAGGAATAGCAGAACGAGGGGAGCTGAGGCTCCCTTCCTCTTTTCATGCTCCCGTTCGAGGCGTATGGTGTTGGCCCATCGAGTAGATGGTTTTCAAATACCTGATATGTCTTCCTTTTGTTCGGAACGTCTCATCCCATGATCGATATCGGTTTAAACCTGACCAGCAGCCAGTTCGCCGGTGAACAGCCTGAGCTGGTGGCCCGCGCCCGCGCCGCCGGGGTTGAGGCCCTGATCCTCACCGGTACCGATCTGGCTGGCAGCCGCGAGAGCGCCGAGTTGGCCGCCCGCTGGCCGGGCTACTGCTTCTCCACCGCCGGGGTCCATCCTCACGACGCCAAGAGTGTCGATGAGGCGACCCTGCCCGCCCTGCGCGAGCTGGCGGCGTTGCCGCAGGTGGTGGCCATCGGCGAATGCGGCCTCGACTACAACCGCGATTTCTCCCCCCGTCCGGTGCAGGATGCGGTGTTCGACGCCCAGCTGGCACTGGCCGCCGAGCTCGGGATGCCGGTGTTTCTCCACTGCCGCGATGCGCACGCCCGTTTCATCGAGATCCTCCGTCCCTGGTTGCCGAAGCTGCCGGGGGCCGTGCTGCACTGCTTCACCGGTTCCGATGAGGAGCTGGACGAGTGTCTGGCGCTGGGGCTGCATATCGGGGTGACCGGCTGGCTCTGCGACGAGCGCCGTGGTCAGCTGCTGCGCGAACAGGTGGCCCGTATTCCGGCTGGTCGGCTGATGATCGAGACCGACGCCCCCTATCTGGTGCCGCGGGATCTGAAACCGCGCCCGAAACGCAACGAACCCGCTTTTTTGCCGCACATCGCCCAGGTGGTGGCGGCCTGTCGTGGTGAAGCGCCCGAGGCCTTGCTGGCCCATACCCGGGCCACCTCCGCCGCGTTCTTCCAACTTCCTCTCCAGGAGTGATTCATGGCTACAACTCTTCCGGGCGCCTTTCCGGGCCGCCGCCTGCGCCGTCTGCGCAAACATGATTTCAGCCGTCGTCTGGTGCGCGAGAACGTACTGACCGTCAACGATCTCATCTATCCGGTGTTTGTGCTGGAAGGGGAGAATCGTCGGGAAGCCGTTCCCTCCATGCCGGGGGTGGAGCGTCTCTCCATCGATCTGCTGCTGGAAGAGGCTGCCGAACTGGTAGAGCTGGGCGTGCCCGCCATCGCCCTGTTCCCGGTGACCCCGCTGGAGAGCAAGAGCCTGATGGCGGAAGAGGCCTACAACCCGAACGGGCTGGCCCAGCGCACCGTGCGTGCCCTCAAGGCCCGCTTCCCGGAGCTCGGGGTCATCACCGACGTGGCGCTCGATCCGTTCACCACCCACGGTCAGGACGGCATCATCGATGACGAAGGCTATGTGCTGAACGACATCACCACCGAGATCCTGATCAAGCAGGCGCTCTCCCACGCCGAAGCCGGGGTCGATATAGTCGCGCCGTCCGACATGATGGATGGCCGCATCGGTGCCATCCGCGCCGCGCTGGAAGAGAACGGCTTCATCAACACCCAGATCATGGCCTACTCCGCCAAGTACGCCTCCTGCTACTACGGCCCGTTCCGCGATGCGGTCGGCTCTGCCGGCAACCTCGGCAAGAGCAACAAGGCCACCTATCAGATGGATCCGGCCAACAGCAACGAAGCCCTGCACGAAGTGGCGCTGGATATTCAGGAAGGGGCCGACAGCGTGATGGTCAAGCCGGGCATGCCCTATCTGGACGTGATCCGTCAGGTGAAGGATCAGTTCGGCGTGCCGACCTTCGCCTATCAGGTGAGCGGCGAGTACGCCATGCACATGGCGGCGATCCAGAACGGCTGGCTGAAAGAGAAGGAGTGCATCATGGAGTCCCTGCTCTGCTTCAAGCGGGCCGGGGCCGATGGCATCCTCACCTACTTCGCCAAGCGCGTGGCGCAGTGGCTGAAAGAAGATGCCCGTTAAGCGGATGTGTCCGAGCGTGTAACGGATAGAAAAGAGGGGAGCCGATGGCTCCCCTCTTTCGTTATGAATGTAGCCCGGACATAACTCCGAGCTGTGCCAATCGCGGTTGATGCGAGTGGCTGAGGGAGCCAACGGCCCCCTCTTGCTTATGACCTGCTGATTACAGCTTGGTCCAGGCATCGCTCCAGGCAGAGCCGGTACCCGGTGCATAGTGGCTGGTAGAACCACCACACCAGCCGCTGTAGGGCCAGGGTTTGCACTCGTAGTTGCCACCGGCATTGCTGACCCGATCACCGGCCTGATAGCCGGTGTTGGGGGCGTAGGCCGGGTAGTCGCCATCATTGCCGCCGTTGCCGCTCTCTTCGGCCAGGGTGACCGGGAAGCGCTGTACCACCGGCTTCTGGCCGTCAGCCAGACCGGTGATCACCACGTCGTAGCTGCCATCGGTGACGTTGTTGCCCTGCAGTACCAGGGTGCTGGTGCCGTTCACCTTGCTGCTGGTGGTGCCGTGGCTGCGGCCGTTCTGCTCCAGGGTTGCGGTGATCTGTACCGGGTTGGCGGTGGTCACGTTGAAACGGATGCTGACCTGACCGTTGACGATGGTGTAGTCGGAGCCCATGGCGCTGACGGTGAAGTCGCTGCTGTTGATCACCGGCGGCTTGTTGCCACCATCGCAATCGCTGTCGCCCTGAACTTTCCAGACGCCCCAGTCACCCGTGGTGCCCGGCTCTTCGTTCTGGGTCCACCAGCCTGCCAGCCAGTTCTTGCCGTTGTGGCTGACGATGTCGCCGCCCACGTAGACCTTCTTGGCATCCCAGCTGTTTTCACAGACGGCGCCCTGCTCCCTGACGGTCACGTTGCGCTGCTGGGTTACCTGCTGACCGGCGCTGTCGCTCACCTGATAGGTGAGGGTGTAGCGGCCGACCTTGCTGCTGTCGACGTTGCCGCTGACCTTGATTTGGGCGGTCAGGTCGCCATCTTCTTCATCATGGGCGCTGACGCCGGTCATCGGATCGAAAGCGGTACCCAGTTCCAGCGTGGTGTCGGTGACACCGCTGAACACCGGCTTCATGCTGTAGACCTCGATGGTGCGTACCTGCTCGGTGACGTTGTTGTCGCGATCGCTCACCTTGTAGGTGAGGGGGTAGAGGCCGATGCGCTGGCTGTCTACCGAGCCTTCCACCTGGATCTGGCCAGTCAGGTCGCCATCTTCCTTGTCGTTGGCGCTGACACCGGCCAGCGGATCAAAGGCGGTGCCCTGCTTGATGCGGGTATCGCTCAGGCCGCTGAACACCGGCTTGCCGTTGTCGACCGGGGGCGTGATCTCCTGATCGTGGATGAAGGGGCCGTAGCTCTTGATGAAGGATTCGTTGTAGGACTGACCGGCGGCGTTGCGGCCCATGTCCCAGTTGATGGACCAGGTCATCACGCCACGCAGCGGTTGTCCCTCGCTCTTCAGGCGGTTGAAGGCGTTGTAGAGCTTCTGCGGATCCTGCACATAGCCGGTGGCGGCGGCGTCAATGTTGGTCGGAATGCCGAACACCAGCTTGTCATGGGGGATCTTGTAGAAGCCGCGGGTACCGTTGCTCAGCGAATCCGCCATGTAGTAGATGAACTCTTCTTTCAGGGCATCGTTGTTCTGGGCAATCCAGCCGATACCGTCGATCCAGATGCCATCGCCACCCTGGTTGTAGAACTGCGGGTTGATCCAGTCGTAGTAGCCTTCCAGCGCCCGCAGATAGGGGGTGTAGAGGCCGTTGGCGGTCAGGTAGGGGAACTCCGGCGCCATGGTGATGAGGAAGTTTTTCCCCTGGGCGCGGTAGTGATCCTTGACCAGACGCAGGGCGGCCGGGATCACGGTCTGGTTGTTGGCGGCGGTAACGGCAGCCTGCTCCAGATCGATATCCAGACCGTCGAAACCATAGGTCTCCACCAGACGGATGATCTCGTCGGCGAAGGCCTGCTCCTGACCGGTACGCAGTTCGATGTGCGCATCGGCACCGCCCAGCGCCAGCAGCACGGCACGGCCCTGACGGTTCAGCTCGGCGATCTGCTCGATAAACTGGCTTTCGCTCATGCCGATGGCCGGGTCGAGTTTGAAGGTGGGGATGGGATCGCTGCCATAGACCTTCATGAAGGAGACATCGACCACGTTGTATTGCGGGTTGACCTGATCGAGTTTGACGCAGGGGGCGGTGCCGCCCTGATAACCGGCGCCGCCGCACCAGTTGTGCCAGTAGCCGACCACTACGCCGGATTGCGGGTTGACCATGCTCTGGCCAGCGGTTGCTGCGTGCAGCATGGGGCTGGTGGCGCCGATCAGGCAGCCCAGCAGGGAGAGTTTGAACTTGTTCATCATTGCTCCGTACATTGCAAAAGGAGGCCCATCAGGGGATGGGCTTCGGGGGCAGCTCCGCTGTCATAGGAAAATCCCTTAGACCGGTGGCTTTGCGTGGTGGCCTTTCGAACCACCTTGCCTTTTTCACCCGACCTCTGTCTGGTACAGAGAATCAAGCAGCCCCCAAATTAGCCGCATATGGTAGGAGGGGGAAGATAAATTAATCAATGTGCTCTTCTGTATGTCACATTTTGGAAAAATTTAATAATTCAATGTGTTCCATACGATGTTTGCTTAAATAACGCGATGCGCGACAAGGGGCCAACGCTGATGGCCACAGGCTTGGTGAGGACTTTGGCCATCGCAATCGGCGCGAG
>OEQO01000335.1_pt1 | contig 9994 bp, 9 predicted proteins | sample 1539751 | NCBI WGS metagenome assembly OEQO01 (sample SAMEA3891237, study PRJEB23780) | metagenome | biome: terrestrial biome; feature: animal house; material: water of meat washing | place: Italy | collected 2015-05-12 | reverse complement strand
CGAAATCGCCTCGGGGGTCGTACTCGCCACCATCGACCAGCAATACATAGTGCTGCAGGTCGCCGGACAGAGCGTGACCCTCAAGGCGCTGCAGGATTGGCGAGGATGAGTACGCACCGTACCCTGATGTTCGCTGGCAAGCAGGATGCACCTCACCTGAGTGCCACTTTTGTGAGCATTCAAAGGTTTACGGTGTGATGAAATATCCATTTTTACGGTTTGGCGCGCCCCGACCCGTTGTGTCACAGCCACCGGCCGTACACAATACGCAGCCGCCCCAGAGCCTGGAATTTGTTGATTAATATGACGCTACGATTCAGGGATGACATCTTGACCATGCTGCTGGCCCAGTGCCGGCGGCTTCCCATGACCAGAGTCACCCAGGTGGCCTTTCTGGCGCTGCTGATCATGCTGGCCCAGCAGAGCGCCGCCCTCACCTGGCGTCTGCTCACCCTGGCAAGCCCGCAAACCAGCCAACCGTGGCAACCCTCCGCAGTGGCGGTCAGCGGCCAGAGCAACCCGCGCCTTGAACTGGGCGAGGTAAGCCGACTGGCGCTGTTTGGCAAGGCGATCCCCAAGGCGCAGGCCAAAGCCGCCGCCGTGGCCGCCAATGCCCCGCGCACCCAGCTCAATGCCCAGCTCAACGGGGTGTTGGCCAGCTCGGATCCCGCCAAATCCATCGCCATCATCGCCATGTCCGGCATCCAGAACTCCTACGGGGTCGGTGACATGATTGACGGCACCCAGGCGCGGATCCGGCAGGTCTATCCGGATCGGGTGATCATCGAGCGGGATGGCCGCGACGAGACCCTGATGCTGGATGGCGAGGAGTATGGCAAGCCGCTGCCGCAGACCAACACCGCCCCCCTTGGCTCCCTGCGCAGCGAGCTGATGGCCGATCCGGGCAAGATCACCGATTACCTCAATATTTCACCGGTTCAGGTGGATGGCCGCATGACCGGCTATCGCCTCAACCCGGGCAGCAATCCTGAGTTTTTCAACCAGAGCGGGCTGCAGGCCAATGACCTGGCCATCAGCATCAACGGGCTGGATTTACGGGACAACATGCAAGCCATGCAGGCGATGCAGCAGATGGCTGGCGCAACGGAAATGACAGTGACCGTCGAGCGACAGGGCGAACAGTTCGACATCTATGTGCGCTTGTCAGAATAATGATTTGGAGTCGTACCAATAATGACCACTAAAGGGAAAAGCTGGCGTCTGGCCACTATCGCAGCGGCACTGATGATGGCGGGCTCAGCCTGGGCCACCGAATACTCTGCCAGTTTCAAGAACGCCGACATTGAAGAGTTCATCAATACGGTGGGCAAGAACCTCAATAAAACCATCATCATAGAGCCCTCGGTGCGCGGCAAGATCAACGTGCGCAGCTACGACCTGCTCAATGAGGAGCAGTACTACCAGTTCTTCCTGAGCGTGCTCGACGTCTACGGCTTTGCCGTGGTGCCGATGGACAACGGGGTGCTCAAGGTGTTGCGCTCGCGGGATGCCAAGACCTCCGCCATTCCGGTGGTGGATGGCAGCAACCCGGGCTCCGGCGACGAGATGGTGACTAGAGTCGTGCCGGTGCGCAACGTCTCGGTCCGTGAACTGGCGCCACTGCTGCGCCAGCTCAACGACAACGCCGGTGGTGGCAACGTGGTGCACTACGAGCCCTCCAACGTGCTGCTGATCACCGGCCGCGCCGCCGTGGTCAATCGTCTGGTAGAGGTGGTGAACCGGGTCGACCGCGCAGGCGATCAGGATGTGGACATCATCAAGCTCAAGTTCGCCTCGGCGGGTGAAATGGTGCGGCTGGTGACCAACCTCAACAAGGATGGCAACCCCCAGGGCGGCACCGCCTCCCTGCTGCTCTCCCCCAAGGTGGTGGCCGACGAGCGCACCAACTCTGTGGTGGTGAGTGGTGAGCCGAAAGCGCGCGCCCGCATCATCCAGATGGTGCGCCAGCTCGACCGCGACCTGCAAAGCCAGGGCAACACCCGGGTCTTCTACCTCAAATATGGCAAGGCCAAAGACATGGTCGAGGTGCTCAAGGGGGTCAGCTCCAGCATCGAGGCCGACAAGAAGGGCGGCGGCGCAACCACAGGTGGCGCCAGCATCGGCGGTGGCAAGCTGGCCATCTCCGCCGACGAGACCACCAATGCGCTGGTCATCACCGCCCAGCCGGACGTGATGTCCGAACTGGAGCAGGTGGTGGCCAAGCTCGATATCCGCCGCGCCCAGGTGCTGGTGGAGGCGATCATCGTTGAGATGCAGGATGGCGACGGCCTCAGCCTTGGCGTCCAGTGGGGCAATGCCAACGGCGGCGGCACCCAGTTCACCAACTCCGGTCTGCCTATCGGTGGCGCCATCGCCGCCGGCAAGGATTATCAGAACGGCAAGACCGACACCGCGGCCAATCTGCTGAAAGAGTTCAACGGCATGGCCGCCGGTTTCTATCACGGCGACTGGGCCATGCTGGCCACGGCGCTGGCCTCCAACACCAAGAACGATATTCTCTCCACCCCGAGTATCGTCACCATGGACAACAAGGAGGCCTCCTTCAACGTCGGTCAGGAGGTCCCGGTCCAGAGCGGTTCGCAAAGCTCCACCACCAGCGATCAGGTGTTCAACACCATCGAGCGCAAGACGGTGGGCACCAAGCTGGTGGTGACCCCGCAGATCAACGAAGGGGATTCGGTGCTGCTCAATATCGAGCAGGAGGTCTCCAGCGTCGCCCAGACCCAGGCGACCGGTACTGCCAACCTTGGCCCCACCTTCGACACCCGTACTGTCAAGAACGCGGTGCTGGTGAAGAGTGGCGAAACCGTGGTGCTGGGCGGTTTGATGGATGAACAGACCAAGGAGCAGGTCTCCAAGGTGCCGCTGCTTGGCGATATTCCGGTGCTGGGCTATCTGTTCCGCTCCACCTCCAACACCACCTCCAAGCGCAACCTGATGGTCTTTATCCGGCCAACCATCTTGCGTGATGCGGACGTCTATACCGGTGTCTCCAACAGCAAATACACCCTGTTCCGCGCCGAGCAGCTCAATGCCGCCTCGCAGGAGGGGTATCTCACCTCCCCCGCCCGTCAGGTATTGCCTGCCTACGGTCAGGATGTGATGGTGTCGCCCGAGCTGCAAAAAGAGATCCAGAAGCAGATCAACGAGATGCAGAGCAGACAGCAAAGCACTGTCGAGACCACCACTCCGTTTGTGCAGAGTAAGCCCTGATGAGTGCCTACCATCTGGATGGAAGCGTCGGGCCTGCGCCACTGCCCGAGCTCCCCTTTGTCTTTGCCCGCAACTTCGGGGTGATCCTGATTGAGCGGGACGGCGCCCCCGTGCTGCAGTGCCGCCCCGGCGTCACCCCGCAGGCCCTGCTGGAAGTGCGGCGGGTAGCGGGTTGCAGCTTCGCGGTGGAGCAGCTCGACAACGAGGCCTTCGAAGAGCTGCTGATGGCTCACTACCAGCGCGACTCCTCCGAGGCGCGCCAGCTGATGGAAGATCTCGGCAACGAGATGGACTTCTTCGCCCTGGCCGAAGAGCTGCCGCAAAGCGAAGATCTGCTGGACGCCGATGACGACGCCCCCATCATTCGCCTCATCAACGCCATGTTGAGCGAGGCGATCAAGGAGGAGGCCTCCGATATCCATATCGAGACCTTCGAGCGGGCACTGGTGATCCGTTTTCGCATCGATGGGGTGCTGCGGGAGATCCTGCGCCCCCATCGCAAGCTGGCCTCACTCTTGGTCTCGCGGATCAAGGTTATGTCGCGGATGGATATCGCCGAGAAGCGGGTGCCGCAGGATGGCCGTATCTCGTTGCGTATCGGCGGCCGCGCCGTCGACGTGCGGGTCTCCACCATGCCGTCCAGCTACGGCGAGCGGGTGGTACTGCGTCTGCTCGACAAGAACAACGTGCGCCTCGAGCTCAAGCAGCTGGGGATGACCGCGGCCAACCGCACCATCATCAGCGAGCTCATTCGCAAGCCCCACGGCATTATTCTGGTCACCGGCCCGACCGGTTCCGGTAAATCCACCACCCTCTATGCGGCGCTGTCTGAAATCAACTCGCGGGATCGCAACATCCTGACGGTGGAAGACCCCATCGAATATGACCTCGAAGGGGTGGGCCAGACCCAGGTCAACACCAAGGTGGACATGACCTTCGCCCGCGGCCTGCGCGCCATCCTGCGTCAGGATCCGGATGTGGTGATGGTGGGGGAAATTCGAGATCTGGAAACCGCCCAGATCGCGGTGCAGGCCTCCCTCACCGGTCACCTGGTGATGTCGACCCTGCACACCAACACCGCCATCGGCGCCATCACCCGGATGCGGGACATGGGGATCGAGCCCTTCCTGCTCTCCTCGTCGCTCTTGGCGGTGCTGGCCCAGCGGCTGGTGCGCACCCTCTGCCCCGATTGCCGTGCCCCGCGCCCCATCACCGAGCAGGAGCGCCTCGCCATGGGCATCGAGCTGGCCCCCGATCAGCAGGTGTGGCGTCCGGTCGGGTGCGAGCTGTGCAACCACACCGGCTACCGTGGCCGGACCGGCATCCACGAGCTGGTGGTGATCGACGAAGCGGTGCGTGAAGCCATTCACAGTGCCAGCGGCGAGCTCGCCATCGAGCGGCTGATCCGCGGCCACACCCCCAGCATCCGCCGTGACGGCATCGACAAGGTCCTCAAGGGGCAGACCAGCCTCGAAGAGGTACTGCGCGTGACCCGGGAAGATTGAGATGGCGGCATTCGAATACAAGGCCCTCGACAACAAGGGGCGCAGCAAGAGCGGCGTGATGGAGGGCGACTCGGCCCGTCAGGTACGCCAGCTGCTGCGCGAACAGGGGCTCACCCCCCTCGAGGTGAACGAGACCACCGAGAAGGCGAAACGGGAAGCGACCCGCTTCGCCCTGTTTCGGCGTGGTGCCAGCACTGCCGAGCTGGCCCTGATCACTCGCCAGCTGGCCACTCTGGTGGGGGCCGGTCTCACCATCGAAGAGGCGCTCAAAGCGGTGGCCGAGCAGTGCGAAAAGGCCCACTTGCGCTCTCTGGTGGCGACCGTGCGCAGCAAGGTGGTGGAAGGTTATTCGCTGGCCGACTCGCTGGGGGCCTTCCCCCATGTGTTCGACCAGCTGTTTCGCTCCATGGTGGCGGCCGGTGAAAAATCGGGCCATCTGGAGAAGGTGCTCAACCGCCTCGCCGACTACACCGAGCAGCGCCAGCATATGCGCACCAAGCTGCTGCAGGCGATGATCTACCCCATCGTGCTCACCTGCGTCGCCATCGGGGTTATCTCGATCCTGCTCACCGTCGTGGTGCCCAAGGTGGTGGCCCAGTTTGAACACATGGGCCAGCAGTTGCCGGGCACCACCCGCTTTCTCATCGGCACCAGCGAACTGATGCAGGCCTACGGCCTCTGGTTCCTGCTGCTGATCTTCCTTGGCAGCTTTGTCTGGCGCTGGTGGCTCACCGATGAAAAGCGCCGCCGACGCTGGCATCAGGTGCTGCTCGGCCTGCCGGTGATTGGCCGGGTCAGTCGCGGTCTCAACACCGCCCGCTTCGCCCGCACTTTAAGCATCCTCAACGCCAGTGCGGTGCCGCTGCTGGAGGGGATGAAGATCTCCGGCGAAGTGCTCTCCAACGACTTTGCCAGAATGCGCATTCTCGAGGCCGCCGAACGGGTGCGCGAGGGGACCAGTCTGCGCAAGTCGCTGACCGAGACCAAGATTTTCCCGCCCATGATGCTGCACATGATCGCCTCCGGCGAGCAGAGCGGCGAGCTCGACAGCATGCTGGAGCGGGCGGCAGACAACCAGGATCGGGAGTTTGAATCCCAGGTCAATATCGCCCTCGGGGTGTTCGAACCCATGCTGGTGGTCTCCATGGCCGGGGTGGTGCTGTTTATCGTGATGTCGATCCTGCAGCCGATCCTCGAGCTCAACAATATGGTGAATATGTAAGTTTCCGGTGTTCGGTGGCGCCGCTGGCGGCCCGTCGAACCCACCCAGTGATCACTCTCTGATGGGCCATCCCATCTCATTCGTTACGGAGCAACTCATGAACAAACGTCGTCAATCCGGTTTTACCCTGCTGGAAGTCATGGTGGTCATCGTGATCCTCGGCATTCTGGCCAGTCTGGTGGTGCCCAACCTGATGGGCAACAAGGAGAAGGCTGACCAGCAGAAAGCGGTCTCCGATATCGTGGCGCTGGAAAACGCCCTCGACATGTACAAGCTGGACAACAACCGCTACCCGACCACCGAACAGGGTCTGGACGCGCTGGTGACCAAGCCCTCCATCGATCCGGCGCCGCGCAGCTACCGCGATGGCGGCTACATCAAGCGCCTGCCGCAAGATCCCTGGGGCAACCCGTACCAGCTGCTGAGCCCGGGCCAGTTCGGCAAGATCGACATCTTCTCCATGGGTCTGGATGGTGAAGCCGGTACCGATGACGACATCGGCAACTGGAACCTGAAGGATTTCCAATAAGTGATATGTCGCCACCGCACTCCTTGTGAGCTGACTGCATGAAGCGGTCTCTCTCCTTTCATCGCCAATCCGGCTTTACCCTGCTGGAAGTGTTGCTGGTCGCCATGCTGATGGGGCTGGTGGCCACCGCCGTCACCCTCAGCATGGGAGGCGCCAGAGGGGATCGGGAGCTGGACAAGCAGGCGCGCCGCCTGATGGCGACGCTGCAGCTGGCGCAGGAGTATGCGGTGATGGATGGTCGGCTGGTAGGCATTCGCATCGAGGATAACGGCTGGCAGTTTATGCAGCGTCAGGCCAAGGATCGCAAGTGGCTGGCCCTGACTGGCGACAAGCAGCTGGGGCCGGTGCAACTGGCCGAGAACATGACGCTGGCACTGGAGCTGGAAGGCTTTGGCTGGCAGCCCGATCCCGACGAGAAAACCGAACAGAAGCGCGACGAGAAGGAGCGCACGCCGCAGTTGCTCATCTTCCCGGGCGGCGAGCTGAGCCCGTTCGTGCTCACCTTCACCCAGCAGGATGAGGATGCCAACTACACCCGCATCGTCAAGGGGGACGAGTTCGGCCGCCTCACCCTGCTCACCGGCGATGAAGATGAAGAGGTGAGCGAATGAACGCCCGCGGTATGACGTTGTTTGAGAGAGGAGTCATGGTGGCGCTACTTCTGTGCCAACCACACCCTCAACAGGTGGCACGATGAACGCGCGTGGCATGACCTTACTCGAAGTGATGGTGGCGCTGGCGGTCTTTGCCATCGCCGGACTTGCGGTAATGAAAACCGCCAGCGAACACCTCTCGGCCCTCAACTATCTGGAGCAGAAGACCCTGGCCACCTGGGTGGTGGAGAACCAGCTGGTGCAACAGAAGCTCGAGAACAAGTGGCCCGGCGACAGCTGGGTGGAAGGGGATGAGCAGATGGCGGGCAGCACCTGGTACTGGCGCTATCGCGGCGTCGCCACCGCCGACAACAACTTCCGGGCGCTTGATATGGAAGTGCGCACCGAGGCCAAGGCCGAGAACCCGGTCGCCATGATGCGGACCTATATCAGCCGATGACCCAGCACGTTGCCCGCACGCCTCGCCCCGTCCGTCACGCCGGTTTCACCCTGCTCGAAATGCTGGTGGCGATCGCCATCTTCGCCACTCTCAGCATGGGTGCCTATCAGGTGCTGCAGGGGGTGCTCACCAGCGACGAGGTGGCCAAGCGCAAGGAGGCCCGCCTCAACGAACTGCAACTCGCCTTCACCCTGCTGGAGCGAGACATCACCCAGATGGTGCCGCGCAGCGGTCGCATCGAGGGGGAGAACAACAAGGTGCTGCTGGCGGCCTCCCGGTTCGGCCAGCAGAGCGATGACTGGGGCATGGCCTTTATGCGCAGCGGCTGGCTCAACCCGGACGGCATGCTGCCCCGCTCCCATCTGCAGCGGGTCGGCTGGCGCCTCAAGGATCAGAAGCTGGAGCGCCTGAGCTACCTCTATCCGGATCCGGTGATCGGCACCGAGCCGCGCATCCAGCCGGTGCTGACAGGGGTCACGGCGTTTCGCCTCTACTTCTTCGACAAGGGCAACTGGAAAGAGGAGTGGACCCAGCGCAGCGTGCTGCCCCACGGGCTGGCAGTGGAGCTGGATCTGGAAGATTACGGCACCATTCGCCGCCAGTTCCTGATTGGTGCCGGTGGCCAGCGCGCCGAAGAGAACAGCCAGAGCAGCAACCCCGACCAAGGTGGCAACAACAACAACAACAACAACGGGAACAACGGCGGCAACGGCAATACCAATGGCGGTAATGGTGACAGCCAGAACGGAGGGGGCGCCAATGCGGGCTAATCTCGCCGCTCCCGGTCGCCAGCGCGGCATGGCGCTGCTGGTGGTGCTGCTGATCCTCTCGGTGATGGTGATCATCGCCAGCAATATGAGCGGCCGCCTGCAGCTTGAGCTGCGCCGCACCGCCAACATCACCACCGGCAAACAGGCATGGTGGTATGCCCTCTCGGCGGAAGCGCTGGTGAGCAAGGTGCTGACGCAGGATTTCAAGGACAATCCCGAGGTGGTCAACCTCAGCCAGAACTGGGCCCGCAAGAACACTGTGTTTCCGGTGGACGATGGCCAGCTCAAGGGCGAGGTGACCGACCTGCAATCCTGCTTCAACCTCAACAGCCTGAGCGTGGCCTCCAAGGCGGGGAGCGGCGAGGAGCTGGAACAGCAACCCTATCCGGTGCAGGTGTTTCGCGAACTGCTCAAGCAGCTGGCGATGGATGATTACGAGGCGGCCCAGCTCACCGATGCCATCCGTGACTGGACCGACAAGGATACGGTGCTGGTCTCCAGCCTTGGCGCAGAGGACGCCTATTACGAGGGGCTCAAGCCACCCTACCTCACCGCCAATCAGTGGATGCTGGGCAAGGATGAGCTGCGGGCGGTGCGCGGGGTGACGGCCAGGGTCTATGCCAGACTGGCCCCCTACGTCTGCTCCCTGCCCAACGACAAGTTGAAGATCAATATCAATACCCTGGCGCCCGAGCGCCCCGAGCTGCTGGTCGCCCTCTATCTGGGCAAGATAGGGCTGGATGATGCCAAACGGGTATTGAACGAGCGGCCACAGAAGGGGTGGAAAGAGAGCAAGCTGATGACGGACTTGCTCGCCCCGCCCGATACGGTCAAAGGACTGAAAGAGGCGCTGGTGGTGAAAAGCGACTTCTTCGAAGCCCGCATGGTGGCGGAAGTGGGCGATAACCGGGCCTGGCTCGAGACCCTGTTCCAGCGGGGCAAGGACAATAAACTGGTCATGCTGCGCCGCCTCAGTAGCGGCGCCGAATAAACAGCGCACCTGCAGGCCCTCGCCCGCGGGTACGAGAGATGTTGGATGCAGCCTGCGGGCTGCGCACCGGTTGCCAGGGCGCACAACGCCCTTTGCAAACCGGTATCGCAGGAGAGAGATGCGTGAGCGAAAGTCTGGTCATCCGACTGGGGACCAATAAACAACAACCCGTGGCCTGGCTGGTCTGGTCCGGTCAGGAGCAGGAGATCATCGCCTCCGGCACCCTGCCCTCGGCCGATGCCTTGGGCGAGCTGCAGGAGCGGGCCGGTGGCCGCCCCGTGGTCACCCTGGTGCCGGGCAGCGATCTGATCTTCCGGCGCGTCACCCTGCCGGGTCGCTACAACCGCCAGTCGGCGGCGGCCCTCCCCTACCTGCTGGAGGAGCAGATCGCCTCCGATGTGGACGAGCTCCATCTGGTGGTGCTGGCCCACGAGGGCCAGCAGGTGGATCTGATGGCGGTGGATCAGCAGAAGATGGCCGAGTGGCTCGGCTGGCTCGATGCCGCTGGCCTCAAGAGCCTGCAACTGCTGCCCGATGTGCTGGCGCTGCCACAGGCCGCGGATGGCTGGTCTGCCCTGCAACTCGGCAGCGAGTGGCTGGTACGCCAGGGCCCCTGTCAGGGGATCGTCGCCGACGAACCGCTGCTGGCCATCTTGCTGGCAACCGAAGTCGAGCCAGTCACCATCCACA
>OEQO01000334.1_pt1 | contig 10004 bp, 10 predicted proteins | sample 1539751 | NCBI WGS metagenome assembly OEQO01 (sample SAMEA3891237, study PRJEB23780) | metagenome | biome: terrestrial biome; feature: animal house; material: water of meat washing | place: Italy | collected 2015-05-12 | reverse complement strand
CTCTTGAATGATTCTCTAGAGACAAGAAGCGCCCTTCGGGCGCTGTTATCTGATATAGGCTTGTTTTGGATCACTCTGGCGAGATTTTGGAGAGATAGCGGCTAACACTTGCCGAACCGATCCCTAAATCCTCGGCAATGTCGCGGTTACTGTAGCCCTGCGCCTTGAGTTCTAACACCGCAGGCAGAAGATCAGCGGCCTTGCTCGGTCTCCCCCCGCCCTTGGATACCTTGCCGCCCTTAGCCCCTCTCCGCGCTTGGATCTCGGTGGTATGTGTCCGATCAACGTAATCCGCAAACGAGGTCGGGGTAAGGTGCCGCCAGATCCAACGGGCGATGCTCTTGGCAGTGGCCTTGATCTCACTATGGGGCAACGGGCCACCTTGCTCGCGTCCAAACGCATTAGCGCTCTCACAAGCGGCACGGACAGCCTCAGCCCATGCTTCATAGCCATTGGGCCGCCAATACTCCCGCACCGCGCTGTAGCCCCATTCCCGCACGTTATCGAACACTGTGACGTTACGCCCCAGCCCGCTCGCCTCTTTACCGCTACGGCGGTTGTAGGCCGCTAAATCAGCATCTGGGCAGAACTCCGCGAGATAGTCGAGGGAATAGGGCGCATGGTTATGCCATATCGTCCACCAATCGCTGTGTACGGGGTTTTTGGTGATCAACCCAACATACCCCATGTCAGCACCCAGCTTCTTCGCCAGAACGTGCTCTATGGCCGCCAGATAGCGCAGCGGCTTTAGCCTGGCTGCATTGGTACGCGCCACTGGCGCAGCCAGCAGATAGCCGAGGTGGTAATTGCCGTTTTCGGGGTTGATCGCGATCCAATGCGGCGCAGGCAAGTCGCGATCTCGCCACTCTTGATACCCCTCTCGCCGTTGCTCATAGGGCTTCCTGTCCACATCAAACACAATGCAGGAGACATGCGGAGGCGGATTGTGCTGGACATGGCGATAGGCCAGCGCGGTCGCCTGCGGGCGGATAAGGAGCCCCTGCGCCGGATCATCAGTGCAGTAGGGACGGTGTGGGAGACGTTCAATAAAAGCAGCAGCGTGAAGCGCTGATTTTACCATCGGACACCGCGCTTATTGGCGGCTCTGGGTTGTTTGATGTGATCCATGTGGTATTCTTGTTCCTGTGATTAAGTCACGGCCCCGAACTTTCTGCACTCTTCCGCCAAGTTGATCGCAGAGATTCGGGGTTTGTCTTTTCTGGACAACACGTTACACCAAAATATTGCCCCCTCCAAATCGCCGTTCAGCCCGCGATTTTGCTAGGCATTGCCTACTATCCGTTTGGGATAGTTACCATCATTTTTCATTGTCGCTGTGCAACCACGAACGTCAGCCATAGACCTCGCTGCGATGTCCGATCAACACCGCCACGATCACCAGCTCGTTATCTCGGATCTCGCACACCACCCGATAGTCCCCGACCCGATAGCGCCAGTAGGTGCGCCAGTTGCCCGTTAAGGCTTTTCCCGCATCCCTCGGGTCTTCCAGTTGCATCAACCGCCGCAGGTACTTGGTGATCCGCTGGGCCTGGGTCTTATCCAGCCTCGCCAACTGCTTCGCGGCGGTGTCGGTCAGTTCAACTTTCCAAGCCAAGGTCGCGCTCCACATCATCCAGCGAGAACAGGCGCTCTTCGCCCTTGCGAACCTTCTCCATCACCCGCTCGGCCAGGTAGTAATCTTCCAGCTCTTCCAGGTGCGTCAAGATGGCCTCACGGGCATAGAAGGTCTTGGTTCTCCCCGTCTCTTGCGCCAAGTGCGCCAACCGAGCTTCGATCTCCGAAGGCAAGCGAATCGCTAACATAGTCCACCTCTCACACCATTGATATACGCGTATATCATACCTCAAACGCAAGCCCCTGCAACGAGGCCTGCCCGTTACTGTCGCGGCGCGACACGGAAGTTCGCCGCGTCCACCTCGAAGCGGCGCACGCCGATCTCCTCTAGGTAGGCTTGCAAGGTATCGAGCTTACGAAACACTCTGACCTGCTTGCTGCGCTGGGCGGCCAAGGCGCGTTCGGCCAGGCCGTAGCGCACCAGCAGCGACCAGCCGCCGGGCTGGCCAACGGCGATCACGACGCGGACGGCGCCCGCTGCCACCAGTTGCACCAGGGTGGGATGAGTGATGGTGTCCATAAGGGGAAATTCCGAGACAAGGGATGATGCGGTGCAGAATGCGCGGTCACGCCCAGCAAAACAACCTGTCTTGCAGGCTGGCGGGCGCAAAAAAGGGCGTCCGATTTAACGTAACGCCCCCTTATGCGCAGAGTAGCGGATCCACTCTCGCGTAATGGCACTTAGGGATTGTGAGGCATAACGTTTGGTTAAGGGGTGGGCTTTAGCCCGAGCCTGTGAGCACAGCGAACTATTTGAACTACTAGTTAGGGAAGGTGCGAACAAGTGGATCGCACCTTCCCTAAAGCCAATGCCTTTAACCAAAATAAATAACGATAGACACACTCACGAAACAAGCGAATAACAAATAAAAGTCATCAATGGCTAACATTACTGTTTTTTTGTGATGCCAAGCGAAAACCAGCAATTAACATTTCAATCAAAAAGAGTGCGGTGAGTATTTTAAATATCACTACAATTCATTTTAACACGGAATTAATAATCATGAATTTATCTAAACTAATGGCTCCACCACCGCCAAAGCCGTTGTTACCAAAAGAGCAAATAGACAAGGTATATAAAGCCAGTCGTTACAGGGTTTTCTCTAGTATTTTCATTGGCTACATGGGGTACTACCTTGTAAGAAACTCTACGAGCGTTCTATCTGGCATACTGGACATGTCAGCCACGGAGATAGGAATCATATCCTGCGCAGGTTTTTTGGCTTATGGTATATCTAAATTTGTGTCTGGATTGATTTCCGACAGAAGCAATTCAAAAATATTTTTATCGCTTGGATTATTTTTGTCTGGATTGGTAAACTTACTGATTGGTGCAATCCCAGGCATTGTTACATCCGTCATGCTATTTACAATAATGTACTTGATTAACGGATGGATTCAAGGGATGGGGTACCCTCCAGGAGCGAGAACGCTTGTTTTTTGGTATGATCGGAAAGAACGCATATCATGGGCTACCGCATGGAATCTATCGCATAACTTTGGTGGGGCGCTAGCACCAATATTAATTGGACTTAGCTTTGCTTTTGCTGGTGATAGTGCGGTTGAGCAAGCTCAAATGGGATTTATCATTCCTGGCATAGTCTGCATGGCAATGAGCGTCCTAATCTATTTCTTGCAATTGGACACGCCTGCATCGGTAGGTTTACCCAGCGTTGAAGAATGGAGATCTGGTGAAAAAACAAAAGAAGTAATTTCAGAACACCCATCAGTTAAAAGCATAATTTCAGAACATATTGTCGGCAATACAAAACTACTTTATTGCTGTATACATGGCGCATTCATTTACATTTTGCGTTACGGTATTGTAGCGTGGGCACCAAAATTTTTAAGCGCTCCTGTGGAAATTGGAGGGAAAGGGCTGGGCAAGCTATCTTCGATGGGGGGGTTTTCTGTTTTTGAAATCGGCGGGATAGCGGGCATGATGCTTGCTGGACTTATCTCTGTTAAAATCTTCAAAAATTCAAAGCCATTAACAAACGTGCTATTTTTACTGGTAACAATAATACTTTTGTGGGCTTATTGGATGATTCCAGCAGGGGTTGAATATCAATCACTTAATTATTTTATATTGATTTGTCTTGGCCTCTCCATTTATGGCCCTGTAATGTTTATTGGGTTGTACTCCATGGAGTTGGTACCCAAGCATGTCGCTGGTGCGGCATCTGGTCTTACTGGCACCTTTTCATATCTGTTCGGATCTATTGTAGCTACATTAGGCATGGGAGTTATCGTTGATAACTACGGTTGGGATGCAACATTTATGTTGCTAATTGGCTCAGCTGTTATGGCTATTGTAACCACAGTTCTGAGCAGGGATAAAAGTTTAGAACTCTAATTTTTTAACAAATCGGTCATTCCCTCCCCCCATCAATAGACTCAAGAGAGATACAATGACCGATTAAGCCACAACATATTTTCCACCAACGAGCACATCTATCAACGCAGCCTAAACGGCCATTCACATACCGTGCATCAGCATCCAACCATCATAACGGCTCATAGGGGGCTATATGGGGGCGCTTCAGAATTCGGAAAAAATCGTACGGTAAGCCGCTGGCATGGCCTTACCTCTCGCAAACGACCTTTTTTGAGATGCGCAGTCAAGCCCACGGCTTACCGTGCTTTAATTTCCGAATTCTGAGGTGACCCCCACTTGCGCAGGCATGTTTCACTTATCTCCATCGACCGACAGGCTTCGGGTATGGAGTAATGCTGGTCGGTCACCAAGCTGGCAGCCTGGAGTTTGAACTCAGGGGTAAAGGAACGACGGCTCTTTTTGGTCATGAATACCTCGGTCAGCGGTAACGCATTCTACCGCCTTAATGACTGTCCAGATTCATTGAACCACTACACCGCAGCCAGAACCTGTGCGGATGGACAGACCTAGAGGGCCACGCATGTGACCCTGCAAAACCGCCCGCGTAGCGGGCCTATCTCAGTGGATAACTGCTGCCGCCCACAGGCCAAATACACGGCCTATGGACGGACTGACGCAGTTAACCACCTCGCCAAGATCCTCTCTCTAAATGCCAGTTATAGGCCAAAAACAGGTTGAAACCATACCCCGCAGTATCCGGCCCTAAAACCGCCTCAGAAGCGTTGCAAACTTTCAGGCGGTAAACGCCCTGCCTTGTGGGTTGGAATGCCCCAAAACGCGATACAGGAGGTTAGTTTTTACTGGAGTGGCTGTTTTGCCATGTGAAATGGGCGATTGAACATAATGGATCTTGCGCGCACCGCCCGAACACCACTCGCCACAAAAAACCGCCGGAACGTCCAAAAGTACGGGTTTTGCTGCCCGCAAACGGGCTGTTCTGGTGTTGCTAGTTTGTTATCAGAATCGCAGATCCGGTTTCAGTCGGTTTGCCGGCTGAAAACGCTATTTCTTCCAGAATTGCCATGATTTTTTCACCACATGAGGTGTCACTGGTTCCGATGTATTCGGCAGTTTAGACTCGATTAGCAGCAAAGCATGTTTGAGATCCTCATTGCGTTTGTCTTTTTCATCGAGTAGTAGCTCTTTCTCACGCAGCAATGCCTTTACGAGTTCTATTTCAGCTTTTAAGGCATAGTTTTCATGTAGCAAATTCTGGTCAGGTAACTGCACAAAATCGCCTGCCAAATGCTGCACAGTACTGCCTGATTGTTCACTGCCAACCTGCTGACCAGTAAATGATCCGAAAACACGTAGAAGCTCTGATGTGTCTAGTTTTGAAGCACCACCGCTATCTGTGCACTTGGTCAGTTTTCCCTGCTTAATGTATGACTGTACTGTTGTGCGGCTTTTTCCAGTTAGTCTGGCTGCTTCGCTTATTGATACTAAAGCCATAGATACCTCAGTTCCGTCCGTACTTAGCTAAAATTTTCTCTAGCGTGGCTCGTTGTTTTTGAGTCAGCCATGTAAATGAGCCGTTGAGATCATACTTACTCTGCATGTCACTCAGGAATTTAGCTTCAAATCCAGTAAGTTGTATTTTCGCAGTTAAAGCATCATGTAATGTTGTTTTTAGCCCCTCATGCAGACGATTTTCAGGCGTTAAACGGATTGAGTTATCTTCTTTTTTTGATATTGGTTCTTTTGCTAGCTCAGTCACAAGGTCAATTTGTTTATCCAGTTCAACTTGGAAGATCAGCGTATCAGCAGGACGACCGCGCTTATCAATAGATAGTTTTATATTGCTATAGGTATTTAAATCTTTTGAAATTGGTTTTAAAACCCAATGATTTAGTAATTTATATTCTGGGTAGCTTTTTTCTAACATTAGCATGAATTTAAACTCATCAATGCTTATTGAAATATTGGCTTTATGTGTTTTTCTTTGCGTTAGTTCTTTTAGCAGCCATTCATAAATGCGCATTGAGTATTTATTTTCAAAGGACTTAACATGCTCGAGGTTGTATTTAATGAATCTCTTTAGGTGAAATAGTAATGGGATTATATATTTACTAAAAACTAAAGTTACCTCTTGTGTTTCCCTATTGAACTCTGCATATTCAGCCCAATTAAAAACACGCATAGATACAGCACCTGTTGGATATATTAATTCAATAGACCGCTTAAATAACTCTCGTGTTGATGTATTTAATCGCCCCCACGCATTCTCATAACTTATCCCCATAAATGAAGAATATTCGGAGCATGAAAATTTAACCGTTCGTTCAGTTTCATCTGGTGTTTCTAATGTAGGGTTTAGCTTTGCAACACAAAACAGGATTAGTTTCGTTTCGTGCTCTGTTAGGTCATAACGACTAACCGCAAGCTCGTTTGCTTTGAATACTACCAATTCAGCCATGACTAAAACCATTGGTTGTGATTTTAAAACAACATAACCCTTCCGATTGGTTATGTCAATTTCATTGTCATAACCTTTTATGTGGTTGTGTGGATTACCTAATTTTCACTTAACCTTTTGAAAGGAGATCCTAATTTTTGCTTAACCTTTCCTAATTTTCACTTAACCTTTCATGTATTTTTTACTTATAAAACAAAACATTAAAATCACTAGAATAAAGAAAGAATAAAAAAGATAAAAAAGAATAGATCCCAGCTTTGTGGATAACTAACCGCCAGTGCCAGTTGAGCGATATGATAAAAGGATGTCGCAAACAGCGTTTGCTCCTCCAAAAAACATACCTTCAAACACGAAAGAATGAGGTAGCACCCTCGCAAGCTCGGGCAAATCGCTGAATATTCCTTTCGTCTCCGACCATCAGACACCTGAGTCGCTGTCTTTTTCGTGACATTCAGTTCGCTACGCTCACAGCTCTGGCAGGGAATGGGGGTAAATGATGCTACAGGCGCTTTTCATGGACTCACACGAGGAAATCTACCCATGACACAAGAAAAGCCCGTCACGGGCTTCTCAGGGCGTTTTATGGCAGGTCTGCTATGCAGAGCTGTCAGACTTCTTGCTGTTCAGCAGTTCCTGACCTCTGATTTTCCAGTCAGACCACTTAGGATTATCCCGTGACAAATCATTGAGACTGGCTAATGCGCCCAGTAGGGCAGCAGTATCATCGACGGGCTTCCCTGTCTGGCTGTCTACCAGTCCCGCCATGATAAGTAAGCCGGCTGACTGATACAGAGCATGGTCACGGGCTTTGCGAGCCGCCCTGGCTTCTGCACGTTTCTCTGCCTGTATCAGGTTCATCACCTTTGCTCTGGCTTCCTGCGCTTTCTCTGCTGCCTGTTCTGCCTGAATCAGCAATGACAGCGTTTTGACATCCTGCGCTGTTTTATCTGCCTTCTCCGTCAGCAATACCATGAGCCGCTGTTGTTCATTCGGTGACTTTAATCCGCGAATATACAGCACTCTGTCTGCTGCCCATTTTTCCTGTTTTTCGCTTTTATTCATGCCCGTTATCCTCTGAATGTTAACGAGTGAATTATGCTCATGGGTGGCAGTAAAGGTCAAATTCCACTACAATCCCTGATAACTCTTTTATTTATCAGGGCGCACTTAGACGTTTCTTCACTTCGTTCAGAAACGGTGCGCGCTTGCAGCGGGCGAAAACAGCATGGCATCTTATCATCTTTGCGTCAAAACCGGCGGGAAAGGCAAAGCCGCTTCCCATGCCGATTATATTGCGCGTGATGGAAAATATGCCCGTGAAAAAGACAACGACCTTGAGCATCAAGAGTCCGGCAATATGCCCGCATGGGCAGCGCATAAACCGTCCGAGTTTTGGAAAGCCGCTGACACGTTTGAACGTGCCAACGGCTGTACCTACCGCGAAATTGAAATTGCCCTGCCACGTGAATTGACACCCGCACAACGCCTTGAGCTTGTTCGTGATTTTGTTCAACAGGAAATTGGCGACCGGCACGCCTATCAATTTGCCATTCATAACCCGAAAGCGGCGATTGAGGGCGGTGAACAACCGCACGCGCATATTATGTTTTCTGAACGGCTTAATGACGGTATCGAGCGTGACCCGCAGCAGTATTTTAAACGGGCGAACAGTAAAGAGCCTGAGCGCGGCGGCGCGAAAAAGGTGCGGTTCGGCGAAACACCGACCGAACGCAAGGAATACCTTATCGCGCAGCGGGAACGCTGGGCAACATTACAAAATGACCATCTTGAGCGTTATCAGCATCCTGACCGTGTGGATGCGCGTTCCCTGAAAGAACAGGGGCTTGAGCGTGAGCCGGAGCGACATTTTGGCGCGGGACAGGTCAGGAAGTTTGAACCTGAGCAGTTACACGCGGTGATGGAGCGCAGAGAAGCGGAGCGACAGGCTCAGCACTGCCGTGATGAACGCGACAGCGTGATTGATGTGACAACGTCATTACGGGAAGCCCTCGCAGAGCGGGAGAACGTCACTGAAACTCCTAAATGGGATGTGACGCAAGATGAGGCTCAGGGCAGAACGTTTGATTTTGAAAAAGAGCCTGAAAAACTAACACCATTGGTCAATGATGTCTTGAGTGAGATACAAGACGAGATTGACCTTCAATCCTTGATTAATGACTCGATTGCAGAGTTTCAGAATATTCATCAGGAACTGGTCAGGCAACAGGAGCGTGAGCGACTGGCTGAGAAGCAACGCCAGCAGGAAAAAGAACGGCAGCGACTCGCCGAGCAGAAACGACAAAAGCCGGATAAAGGCTGGTCATTTTCTCGATAGACAGGATTAGATATGAACGATGAGATTAAAAAAATTGCCGCGCTGATTGGTCATCAACAAGCGCAGGAAAAGCGCGTCGCGGTGTTGATTGATGAATTTCAGGCAGAATCCGCTAAATTAAGCCGCCAAACAGCACAGTTGGCTCAGGTGATCCATGAATTGGACAGTGCCTCCGGTAAGATGACCGACACGATCAGGCAATCGGTGAATGCAGCCTTAACTCAGGTTGAAAAAGAACTCAAACAAACGGGATTGGCGCAGCAGAAACCCGCCGTCAATGCGCTGAATCAGGTGGTTACAGCAGCTAATGAATCCGTGAGTGCAATGCGACGTGAAATGTCACGTTATACGTGGAAATCCGCGATTTATATCGCCCTGACAATGGTTGCTGTCATGGGGGGCTGTCTCTGGGGGATGTTTTATTTTATCGACAGTGGCTATGACCGAATTGCAAAAATGCAGCGTATGGAAGCGGTCTGGCAGAAAAAAGCCCCGCTGGCTGATATCTCCACGTGTGACGGAAAACCTTGTGTGAAAGTGGATACAAGGCAGTCATATGGTGATAAAAAAGACACATATCTGATTATCAAACAATAAAAAAACGGCGCTGAATACGCCGTTTTCCCGTGCAAGTCGTCAAAGTAGCGAGGTGGTTTCTAGCGGTTCGCCCTCATTTAACCTGTTCTGCATGTCGGTGACGAATGCGTCCATCTGACTGTTGGCAAAGAACTTAATCCCGACCAGTCTGACGTCCTCATTTTCATCAATCACAATGCGCTCCCTGTCATTCAGGGTTTCGAGCATCCGCTCTTTCCATGCGTCATCCAGCAATCTGTCATCCCCCTTCGGCTCAAGGAAAACCTGCCAGTAAGCGTTATCCGCATGGCGCGTCAGTATCATGATGAAATCCGGCATAAAGCCGCGCACACCGCCGAACTCTGTGAGCTTAAAGCGCGTTGATTGCTCGTCATTACGCAGCACGTAAATATCGTCGTAACGGGCTTTGAGTTTCGGCATAAAGGTTTCCAGCGTTTTTATCAGACGATGCTCTAGCTGATTCAGTATCGCATTGTCATACACGTACCATTTTTTACCGACCGTCTGTGTGGCAGTTATTTTCTGGTTAATGATAACCGACGGGTCAATGTGCAGGCTGTAGTCCTTGATAACATCTTTCACCGGCTGACTGATAAAGCGGTACGTGCCTTTCACTTTCTGGT
>OEQO01000333.1_pt1 | contig 10009 bp, 9 predicted proteins | sample 1539751 | NCBI WGS metagenome assembly OEQO01 (sample SAMEA3891237, study PRJEB23780) | metagenome | biome: terrestrial biome; feature: animal house; material: water of meat washing | place: Italy | collected 2015-05-12 | reverse complement strand
CCTGTACGGAGGTGATAGAACCAGTTTTGGTGGAGGTGATACGTTCCTGCAGAACGCCCATCTCTTCCGCCAGGGTCGGCTGATAACCTACCGCTGAAGGCATACGGCCCAGCAGTGCGGATACTTCCGTACCGGCCAGGGTGTAACGATAGATGTTGTCAACGAACAGCAGAACGTCACGACCTTCGTCACGGAATTTCTCAGCCATGGTCAGACCGGTCAGAGCAACGCGCAGACGGTTTCCCGGCGGCTCGTTCATCTGGCCATACACCAGGGATACTTTGTCGATAACGTTGGAGTCGGTCATTTCGTGGTAGAAGTCGTTACCCTCACGAGTACGTTCACCTACGCCCGCAAACACAGAGTAACCGGAGTGCTCGATCGCGATGTTACGAATGAGCTCCATCATGTTTACGGTTTTACCTACACCCGCACCACCGAACAGACCAACTTTACCGCCCTTAGCGAACGGACACATCAGGTCGATAACTTTGATACCGGTTTCCAGCAGTTCCTGAGAGTTTGACAGCTCTTCGTAGGAAGGTGCTGCGCGGTGAATCGCCCAACGCTCTTCTTCACCGATGTCGCCTTTCATGTCTACCGGTTGGCCCAGTACGTTCATGATACGACCCAGCGTTGCTTTACCTACCGGGACTTCGATCGGGTGTTCGAGGTCTTTTACATCCAGACCGCGACGCAGACCGTCGGAGGAACCCATTGCGATGGTACGCACGATACCGCCGCCGAGCTGCTGCTGAACTTCCAGCACCAGACGCTCATTACCATTTTGCACCTCAAGAGCATCGTACACGCGCGGTACGGCATCCTGAGGGAATTCGACGTCAACCACGGCGCCGATTACCTGGACAATTTTTCCAGTAGCCATCTTGAATCCTCTACGAATTAACCTGGTTATACCGCGGATGCACCACCGACGATTTCGGTGAGTTCCTGAGTAATGCTGGCCTGACGAGCTTTGTTGTATACCAACTGCAGCTCTTTAATCAGGCTGCCGCCATTGTCGGTCGCGGCTTTCATCGCCACCATACGGGCGGCCTGCTCGCTGGCCAGGTTTTCAACCACGCCCTGATAAACCTGAGATTCGACATAACGACGCAGCAGGGTATCCAGCAACGCCTTCGGATCGGGTTCGTACAGGTAATCCCAGGATTTATGTTTCAGATCATCATCATCTGATGCCGGTAACGGCAGCAGCTGGCTGATGGTCGGAACCTGAGACATGGTGTTAATAAATTTGTTGCTGACAATGTAAAGCTTGTCCAGACGGCCTTCGTCGTAGGCCTGCAACATCACTTTTACCGGACCGATCAGTTCGGACAGGGAAGGGTTATCCCCCATACCGGTTACCTGAGCAATCACATTACCGCCAACGGAGTTAAAGAAAGACACGCCCTTAGAGCCGATCATTGCGATATCGCACTGAACGCCTTTATCGGACCATGTTTTCATATCCGCCAGCAGCTTTTTGAACAGGTTAATGTTCAAGCCACCGCACAGACCACGGTCGGTCGACACCACCAGGTAGCCCACGCGTTTAACGTCGCGTTCTTCCAGGTAAGGGTGCTTATATTCCAGATTACCGTGTGCAAGGTGACCAATCACTTTGCGCATGGTTTCTGCATAAGGACGGCTGGCCGCCATGCGATCCTGCGATTTACGCATTTTGGAAGCGGCGACCATCTCCATCGCTTTAGTGATCTTTTGCGTGTTCTGGACGCTTGCGATCTTACTACGTATCTCTTTTGCGCCGGCCATGAGCTTCTCCTCAATGCCTTGCGGCCTGCCCTAAGGCAAGCCGCCAGACGTTACCAGGATTGGGTTGCTTTGAAGGAATCGAGGATGCCTTTCAGCTTGCCTTCGATTTCGTCGTTGTAGCCACCGGTCTGGTTGATCTCTTGCATCAACGGAGCGTGATCACGGTCGACGTAAGCCAGCAGAGCGGCTTCGAAGCTGCCAATTTTCGACAGTTCAACATCCGCCAGGTAACCACGTTCTGCTGCGAACAGAACCAGAGACTGCTGCGCAACGGACATCGGCGCATACTGTTTCTGTTTCAGCAGTTCGGTCACTTTCTGACCGTGGTCAAGCTGCTTACGTGTTGCATCGTCAAGGTCGGATGCAAACTGAGAGAACGCTGCCAGTTCACGATACTGTGCCAGAGCGGTACGGATACCACCGGACAGTTTTTTCATGATCTTGGTCTGTGCTGCACCACCAACACGGGATACGGAAATACCCGGGTTAACCGCAGGACGAATACCGGCGTTGAACAGGTTGGTTTCCAGGAAGATCTGACCATCGGTAATGGAGATTACGTTGGTCGGAACGAACGCAGAAACGTCACCCGCCTGAGTTTCGATAATCGGCAGTGCGGTCAGAGAACCGGTTTTCCCTTTCACTTCACCTTTGGTGAAGGCTTCAACGTATTCGGCGTTAACACGTGCAGCACGCTCCAGCAGACGAGAGTGGAGGTAGAAAACGTCGCCCGGGAATGCTTCACGTCCTGGCGGACGACGGAGCAGCAGGGAGATCTGACGGTAAGCAACAGCCTGTTTAGACAGGTCATCGTAAATGATCAGCGCATCTTCACCGCGGTCACGGAAGTATTCGCCCATTGCGCAACCGGCATACGGTGCCAGGTATTGCAGTGCAGCGGATTCAGACGCGGTTGCTACCACAACGATGGTGTTAGCCAGTGCGCCGTGCTCTTCCAGTTTACGTACCACGTTAGAAATGGTGGACGCTTTCTGGCCGATAGCGACATAGATACATTTGATACCGGAATCGCGCTGGTTGATGATGGCATCGATAGCCAGTGCGGTTTTACCTGTCTGACGGTCACCGATGATCAATTCACGCTGACCACGACCGATTGGGATCATGGAGTCAACGGCTTTATAACCGGTCTGTACCGGCTGATCTACGGACTGACGTTCGATAACGCCCGGAGCGATTGCTTCTACAGCAGAGAAGCCGTCGTGATCCAGCGGACCTTTACCGTCGATTGGTGCACCCAGAGTGTTAACCACACGGCCCAGCAGGCCACGGCCAACCGGAACTTCCAGGATACGGCCAGTACACTTAACTTTCATGCCTTCGGCAAGGTCAGCGTACGGACCCATAACAACCGCACCTACAGAGTCGCGCTCGAGGTTCAGTGCGATAGCGTAACGGTTACCCGGCAGGGAGATCATTTCACCCTGCATACAATCGGCCAGGCCGTGAATGCGGATAACACCGTCACTTACAGAAACAATAGTACCTTCGTTGTGAGCTTCACTCACAACATTGAACTGAGCAATGCGCTGCTTGATCAGTTCGCTGATTTCGGTGGAATTCAGTTGCATGCTCCAGTCCCCTTAAGACTGCAAGACGTCTGCAAGGCGCTCAAGACGACCGCGTACGCTGCCATCAATGACCATATCACCCGCTCGGATGATAACGCCTGCCATTACAGACTTATCGATTTTGCAATTCAGCTTAACTTTGCGTGACAGACGTTTTTCCATCGCGGCAGAAATTTTAGCTGACTGCTGTTCACTCAGTTCGTTAGCAGAAAGAACATCAACTTCAACAGTTGATTCCAGTGCATCGCGCAATTGAATAAATTGAGCTAATACTTCTGGTAAAGTCGTCAAACGACCATTTTCAGCCATGACACGAATCAGATTTTGAACATGCTCGTCAATTTCATCCCCACAAACAGAGATAAACGTTTTAGCTAATGTTTCTGGTGCAATAGAACCAGAAAGCAGCTCACCAACCTGTTCATTGCGCGTCACCTCAGCGGTGAAGGCCAGCATATTCTGCCAGCTCGCAACAGCTTGGTTTTCCACAGCAAAGTCAAAAGCTGCTTTGGCGTAGGGGCGAGCTACAGTAGCAATTTCAGACATGCCCCTCCCTCCTTACAGTTCAGCGACAAGTTTATCCACGATGTCGCTGTTAGCAGCTTCATCCACGGAACGTTCGATGATCTTCTCGGCGCCAGCAACAGCCAGGATAGCAACTTGCTTACGCAGCTCTTCACGGGCACGTTTACGCTCGGCTTCAATTTCTGCCTGCGCCTGGGCCACGATTTTAGTACGTTCCTGTTCTGCCTCAGCTTTCGCTTCGTCCAGAATCTGCGAGCGGCGTTTGTTCGCCTGCTCGATGATTACCTGGGCTTCCGCTTTCGCTTTTTTCAGCTGGTCGGTCGCGCTGGCCTTTGCAAGGTCAAGGTCCTTATGTGCTCGTTCTGCGGAAGCAAGGCCGTCAGCAATTTCTTTTTGACGTTTTTCGATGGCTGCCATTAATGGCGGCCATACGTACTTCATGCAGAACAGAACGAACAGGACAAACGCGATGGCCTGGCCGAGGATTGTTGCGTTAAGATTCACAGCACAATGCCTCTATTTAGTTAACGTTCTGATATTGCTCTTTAAATAAAAGCAACGCTTACTACGCGACAGCGAACATCACGTACAGACCCAGACCTACAGCGATCATCGGGATAGCATCCACCAGACCCATAACGATAAAGAACTGAGTACGCAGCAGAGGAATCAGATCAGGTTGACGCGCTGCGCCTTCCAGGAATTTACCCCCGAGGATGCCGATACCGATCGCAGCACCGATTGCCGCCAGACCCATCATCACAGCGGCAGCCATGTACAGCAGATCCATATTCAGGTTTTCCATGACAGTCTCCAGTTTGTTTCAGTTAATACAATTATTGATAGTTAAATTAGTGCTCTTCAGAAGCCATCGACAGATAGACAACAGTCAGAACCATAAAAATAAAGGCTTGTAGCGTAATAATCAGTATGTGGAAGATAGCCCAAGGCAGGCTTAACAACCACTGTGACCACCACGGAAGCAGAGCCGCGATAAGAATAAAGATCAATTCACCTGCATACATGTTACCAAACAGTCGCAGACCGAGTGATACAGGTTTTGACAGCAGGCTTACCCCTTCAAGGATTAAGTTGACAGGAATGAACGCCCAGTGATTGAACGGCTGCAGCGTCAACTCTTTCGTGAAGCCGCCGATGCCTTTCATTTTGATGCTGTAGAACAGAATCAGGATAAATACGCCCAATGCCATAGACAGCGTTACGTTCACGTCCGCAGACGGAACCACACGCAGTGCAGGCAGACCCAGTACATGTTCAGCAATGTACGGCAGCAGGTCGATAGGCAGTAAATCCATCAGGTTCATCAGGAATACCCAGACGAAGATCGTCAGGGCCAGCGGAGCAATCAGCTTGCTTTTGCCATGGTACATGTCTTTCACGCTACCATGCACAAAGCCGATTACCAGCTCAATCGCGGTCTGAAACTTACCTGGCACACCGCTGGTCGCCTTTTTGGCTACGCTACGGAATAAAACCAGGAACAACAGACCCAGCACCACCGAGAAGAACATGGAGTCAATATTGATTGTCCAGAAGGTGGCTGGGGGGTTTTGTGGATCCACCAGCGAGAATGTACGCAGGTCCAGCTGAAGGTTATTCAGGTGGTGTCCTATGTAATCCTGCGGCGTCATATTTTCTGAAGCCATGATGCCTTTTACCCTTTGTTGTTAATTACAGCCGGCGCCAGTATCTGAACCACCAGCACCAAAACCCACGTAACGATCAGCGGCAAGAATACCGCCTTTAAAACCGCCAACGCCACCACCAGTAACACCAACATCGCCAGAACTTTGAAAGCTTCGCCAAATGCGAATGTCCAGGCCACCCGGCCTTTCGCTGGTGTATGCGCCTGGTGACGCCAGGCAAATATCATAAACAAAACGTTAGGCAGAAAGACTGCCAGGCCCCCGCTTATTGCAGAGACGCCCCAGAAGGGGTCTTTGAGGCTGAACAGCAATCCACTTGCTATCACCACCAGTAACTGAACGAGCAGAAGCTTCCGAGCAACGTTTCGACTCACGAGCGACACAGACATCACGTTTTTCACTCCTGCTCCCTTCGAGGTATGCCGCGTGTCGTATAAAACTTTCTTTAAGGCTTAGAGTCAAGCATCAAAAAGCGGTCAAATTATACGGTGCGCCCCCGTGATTTCAAACAATAAGTAGCCAAAAGGTGAATAAATGTTTAAATATTTTTCCAGTGCATACAATTGCGACTTTTCTGCTAACCCTGTTCGATCATGAAAAACTGTAAATAACGCGTAAACACTGGTGATAAAGCGTGCTTCAGATCACATATTGCGCATGTTCGCGCACAGCATATTTATTTACTTGGCAAATGATGCCTTTGCAAGTTTATGATATTTCAGTCTAAAAACAGATACTGTTTTAATAAATGACATTTACACAACAAAAACCACCCATTGACATTTTTAATAATGTTTTAACAGCCAATGATGGTTCTTAGCGCCGATTTTTAGCAGACTGATATTTTCACTAATGACTTATTTTCTGCTTACCAAAAAAAGCCACGTTATCTTGTTGATGCAAAAGAGTGAACGTGGCGTTAAATGTAACCAGTTATATCAGTAGAAAACCTGGTTGTTGTTAACAGTCTAACCGGTCAATTTTTTATGATTTTTTTGATAAAAATTAAATTTTATTTGCTTTAATCACCACCAGATGACGTTCGCCATCCAGGGCTGGAACCTGAAGTTTAACCACTGATTCGACCTGATATTCTTCGGGCAACAAAGCGATTTCATCTTCCGGCATTTGCCCTTTCAGCGCGTAGAAACGGCCTTGCTCACCAGGAAGATGGTGGCACCAGCTCACCATATCGTTCAGAGAGGCAAAAGCGCGGCTAATTACGCCATCAAATGGCGGCTCTGAAGGAAACTCTTCTACCCTGCTCTGTACTGGCTCAATATTCTCCAGTTTAAGCTCATGTTGCACCTGACGAAGGAAACGCACGCGTTTACCAAGGCTATCCAACAGAGTGAAATGGGCTTCAGGACGCACGATAGAGAGTGGAATGCCTGGCAGTCCTGGTCCGGTGCCGACATCTATAAACCGTTCACCTTGCAGATACGGTGCCACCACAATGCTATCGAGAATATGGCGTACCAGCATCTCATTAGGATCGCGGACCGAAGTCAGGTTGTACGCTTTGTTCCATTTATGCAGCATATTCACGTAGGCAATAAGCTGGTTTTTCTGGTGATCGGTAAGCGAAATACCTGCGTCTTTCAGCAGTAAGGAGAGTTTGTTGAGCACGGTGATTACCTGTTCTTGATGCGTTGCCTGGTAAGCGGGTGCTTACCAGGCATTTTTAATGCGTTATGCGCTACGACGCAGCATACCCTGTTTTTTCAGCCACACCAGCAGAATGGAGATGGCCGCAGGCGTGACGCCAGAAATACGTGAAGCCTGGCCGATAGAGGCCGGTTTGTGATCGTTAAGTTTGGCGATCACTTCGTTAGAAAGACCGGATACCTGGCGGTAATCCAGTGTCGCGGGTAGCAGGGTGTTCTCGTTACGCAGCTGCTTTTCGATCTCATCTTGCTGGCGCGCGATATAACCTTCGTATTTAACCTGAATCTCAACCTGTTCCGCCGCCTGTTCGTCTGTCAATGCAGGGGCAAACGGCGTCAGCGTGGTTAATTTTTCATAAGTCATTTCAGGACGACGTAGCAGATCTTCACCACTGGCTTCACGGGAAAGCGGCGCAGTCAGGTGAGCATTCACTTCGGCTGCAGCTTCCGCCGACGGGGTTACCCAGGTCGATTTCAGACGCTGACGCTCACGCTCGATATTCTCAAGTTTCTCGTTAAAGCGCGCCCAACGTTCGTCATCCACCAGGCCCAGTTCACGACCGATTTCAGTCAAACGCAGATCCGCATTATCTTCGCGCAGCATCAGACGATATTCTGCGCGCGAGGTAAACATACGATACGGTTCTTTGGTTCCTAAAGTGCACAGGTCATCAACCAGTACGCCGAGATACGCCTGAGAACGTGCCGGAGCCCAACCTTCTTTGTCAGCAGACAGACGGGCAGCGTTAAGACCGGCCAGCAAACCTTGCGCAGCGGCTTCTTCGTAACCGGTAGTGCCGTTAATCTGACCAGCAAAGAACAGCCCCTGGATAAACTTGCTCTCCAGCGTCGGTTTCAGGTCGCGAGGATCGAAGAAGTCATACTCAATGGCATAACCCGGACGCACGATCTTCGCGTTTTCCATCCCCTGCATAGAGCGGACGATTTGCATCTGCACATCGAACGGCAGGCTGGTGGAGATACCGTTCGGATAAATTTCATTAGAGGTCAGTCCTTCCGGTTCAAGGAAGATCTGATGCTGATTTCTGTCGGCGAAGCGCATGACTTTGTCTTCGATCGACGGGCAGTAGCGTGGGCCGACACCTTCGATCACCCCTGCATACATTGGGCTACGATCGAGGTTACTGCGGATCACATCATGGGTTTTCTCGTTGGTATGGGTGATATAACACGGCACCTGCTGGGGATGCTGGGACGCATTGCCCATAAACGAGAATACCGGCATTGGGTTATCGCCATGCTGTTGCGCCAGCACACTAAAGTCGATAGTTCGAGCATCAATACGCGGTGGTGTCCCGGTTTTCAGACGACCAACGCGCAGCGGCAGTTCACGCAAACGGCGAGAAAGCGGAATGGACGGCGGATCACCAGCACGGCCACCGCTGTAATTATCCAGACCGATATGAATTTTACCGTCGAGGAACGTCCCAACGGTGAGCACGACGGCTTTGGCACGGAACTTCAGTCCCATTTGGGTAACAGCACCGACCACGCGATCGTTTTCGACAATAAGATCTTCAACCGCCTGCTGGAAGATCATCAGGTTCGGTTGGTTCTCCAGCGCCGTACGTACCGCCTGACGGTAGAGCACACGATCCGCCTGAGCTCGGGTAGCGCGAACCGCCGGTCCTTTGCTTGCGTTTAGTATCCTAAACTGGATACCCGCTTGATCGATCGCTTTCGCCATCAGACCGCCGAGTGCATCCACTTCTTTTACCAGATGTCCCTTCCCAATACCGCCGATCGCCGGGTTGCAGCTCATCTGCCCCAGAGTGTCGATATTGTGTGTCAAAAGCAGAGTCTGTTGACCCATTCGCGCCGCGGCCATTGCGGCCTCGGTGCCTGCATGACCCCCGCCAATGATGATGACGTCAAAAGGATCCGGATAAAACATGGTGATTGCCTCGCATAACGCGGTATGAAAATGGATTGAAGCCCGGGCCGTGGATTCTACTCAACTTTGTCGGCTTGAGAAAGACCTGGGATCCTGGGTATTAAAAAGAAGATCTATTTATTTAGAGATCTGTTCTATTGTGATCTCTTATTAGGATCGCACTGCCCTGTGGATAACAAGGATCCGGCTTTTAAGATCAACAACCTGGAAAGGATCATTAACTGTGAATGATCGGTGATCCTGGACCGTATAAGCTGGGATCAGAATGAGGGGTTATACACAACTCAAAAACTGAACAACCGTTGTTCCTTGGATAACTACCGGTTGATCCAAGCTTCCTGACAGAGTTATCCACAGTAGATCGCACGATCTGTATACTTATTTGAGTAAATTAATCCACGATCCCAGCCATTCTTCTGCCGGATCTTCCGGAATGTCGTGATCAAGAATGTTGATCTTCAGTGTTTCGCCTGTCTGTTTTGCACCGGAATTTTTGAGTTCTGCCTCGAGTTTATCGATAGCCCCACAAAAGGTGTCATATTCACGACTACCAATACCGATTGCGCCAAAGCGGACCGCAGAAAGATCGGGCTTCTGTTCCTGCAATGCTTCATAGAAAGGAGAAAGGTTGTCCGGAATATCTCCGGCACCGTGGGTGGAGCTGATAATCAGCCAGATCCCCGAGGCAGATAAATCTTCCAACAGCGGACCGTGCAGCGTTTCGGTGGTAAAACCCGCCTCTTCCAGCTTTTCAGCCAGGTGTTCTGCTACATATTCGGCACCGCCGAGGGTGCTGCCGCTGATAAGAGTGATATCTGCCATAAACCGCCACCTTTATTAAGAGTGGCGTATTGTACGCTGTGAACG
>OEQO01000327.1_pt1 | contig 10112 bp, 13 predicted proteins | sample 1539751 | NCBI WGS metagenome assembly OEQO01 (sample SAMEA3891237, study PRJEB23780) | metagenome | biome: terrestrial biome; feature: animal house; material: water of meat washing | place: Italy | collected 2015-05-12 | reverse complement strand
ATATGGGTCACCATGATAATTTTATTGGCGCCTTTTTTCTTCAATGCATCAACGGTTCGCTGCGCTGACGCAATCATTGGTTGGAACTGAGTGTCTTTATCTGGTGAAGAAATATCGTGCATATTGTCGAGTACCAGACCGAATATGCCTACGCTCTCGCCGTTTATTTCTTTAATGATATATTCGTGAATATTCTGGTTGTCTTTTAGCGCGCTGCTACTGGATTTGACCAGGTTAGCGGCCACGATCGGGTAATTGACTTTGGCCGCATAATCATTTAGAGGGCCATTGCCCAGATCAAACTCGTGGTTGCCCAACGTTGCTGCATCGATCCCCATATCCGAGAGCAAGCGGGACTCTTCTTCGCCACGGAACTGAGTGAAATAGAGTGTACCCTGGAAGGCATCTCCGCCAAACAGGGTCAGGAAGTGACGACCATCTTTGCCAGCCTGCTCGCGCAATTCATCCAGTTTGAACTTCAGCCGAGGATAGCCTCCCAGTTTGGCGAAAAACTCGAACTTCTGTTGACCCGTAGGCTGTATGGCCAAGCCATTCTCCGTCGGGTCCAGATGGGCGTGGGTATCGTTGATATGAGCAACGGTCAATTCAAGAGGAATATGTTCTTTGCTGGTATTTTCAGAATTGCAGGCTGTCAGCCCAAACAGAGATAAAGAGATAGTGACGGCTAGTAGTGTCTTTTTCATTGGTAAGAGTCCCATATTGTTATTGTCCTGTTGATTCCGTAGCGAACAGGAGTGGAGAGATTTTAGACATAACGTTAGGAATGAAAATAAACAACTGCTGTACCTTTGAACTACCGCACACTAAATCAACGTAAAACGTTTTCCTTTCGTGTCTTTATTTGTCCATATCAAGGGGGATTATATTGATAGGTTAGATATTAATTGTGGTGAGATCATCAAATAGCTAACCATCATCATGAGATAAAATTTCAGAGTATCTATCTACTTATAACGAGGCGTTGTTGAAAGGCTAAATAGTTGTTCCGAATAGTAGATCACTGGAGGAAGGGAACTCAGTCCAGTTTGTGCGATCTCATTAGTCGCCAAACAAAACAAGCCACACCCAAAGGACTGAGTTGATGCCTATCCTACCACCCCTGCCACGACCACAACGGCGCCGCATTCACAAAATCATCCATGCCACGCGTGATAAAGGGCATGCTCGTCGCTTGATGGCCATCTTGCTGTTACATGAAGGACGCACGATCACTGATGTTCATCACCTTACCGGCGCTGCTCGCTCGACCATCGGCCGTTGGCTTCGGTGGTATCGAGATGAAGGCATAGATGCGCTAGAAGCCTTACCGGCTGGCCGTGCCCCAGTCTTACCTATCGCCAAGATTGTCACCTTACTGGTGCTGCTCATGCAGTTTTCTCCGCAAGATTTTGGTTATCAGCGCAGCCGTTGGTGTACTGAACTATTGGCTATAAAAATCAATCGGTTAACAGGGCTCAATGTGGCAGCCTCCACGCTCCGCCGATGGTTACCTCGTATGGGCATTGTCTGGCGCAGGCCCGTGCCGACCTTGCGGATAAAAGACCCAGCCTATCAGGAAAAAATGGCGAATATCGACGCCGCGCTGGCCCGCTGTGATGCCGATAATCCGGTGTTTTATGAGGATGAAGTCGATATAGACCTCAATCCCAAATTAGGAGCCGACTGGATGTTCAGAGCGCAGCAAAAGCGGGTTGTCACACCGGGGCAGAATGCCAAGCATTATCTGGCAGGCGTTCTCCACGCAGGCAACGGAAGGGTACTTTACGTCAGCGGGATCAAGAAAAACTCATCGCTGTTTATTGCCATGCTGGAAAAGCTGCGCCACCACCAGGGCCAAGGCGCCCAGGTGTTGTGACATGGAGATACTCCTCGATAGATGAATAAAGGGGCCAAGCCCCGGCTGGGGCGCATCATAACGGCTGGCGGGCCTGTGCTCCAGCCGCAATCACCTTCGCGAAGGCAAGGCTCTCGGTCGGTTGGCAGGCCTGCGCCCTAGCCCACCTCGACCCGGTTGCGACCCCGCTTCTTGGCCTGATAAAGCGCCTCGTCGGCCCGCTTGAGGGCCAGCTCCAGGGCGTCCCCGCTCCGCTCCGCCACCCCGAAGGAGGCGGTGATCCTGAGCCCGAGGGGCCAGCCCCGGTGCACCTCGAGCGCTCCCCTAAGCCGCTCGGCCAGGGCGGTGGCCCGTCCCTCGTCGTAATGGAGGCAGACCAGCACGAACTCCTCTCCCCCCCAGCGCACCAGGCGGCACAGGCTGTCACAATGGCGCAGCAACTCGCTCACCATGTGCTTGAGCACCTCGTCCCCCATGGGATGGCCGTGGGTGTCGTTGACCCCCTTGAAGTGATCGATGTCGATATAGATGAAGGAGAGCGGCATCTCCCCCAGTTCGCTCAAGAGCTTTTCGCCCCCGAGCCGGTTGAGGGCTCCGGTCAGGGGATCGTAACGGGCCTCTTCCTCGGTACGGCGGTTCTGCTCGCACAGGCTTTGGCTGAGTGCCTCCGCCGCCAGCCGCGCCTCACGGGCCTTGCGCAGTCGGTCCCCCATCCACAGGTACTGGAATATCCCGTATATCAGCCAGCCCAGCAGCAGCTGGCGGTAGAAGTCCCCCGGCTTGCCCCAGCGGCCATAGAACTCCAGCTTATCCAGGGTCAATCGGTAGTCCCCGGGTTGCATCTTGTCGTCGGTGGCAAGCTCGATGGCATAGACATGGTGCAGGTCCGGTCCCTGCTGCGCCAGCGGGATCCGGTACTGCTGCACCCACCAGGAGCTGGGGGCGAACACCTTGAGGGGGACGTCCTGGATGCGGCCGTAATCATCGGGGCGAAAGAGCACCTCGTTGAACTTGTGGGAAGTCTCGTCCCCGACTGTCGAGTAGGCGGGATCATAATTGCGCAGATAGAGGCGCCAGCTCTGCGGCGCCTCCCCTTCCACCCGCAACTTGACCCGCACGCCATCGAAATGGGAGAGATCCATGCCCCGCTCGGGGGCAGACAGGGTCAGGATCAGCTCACAGAAGGGTGAGGCGTAGCCCGCACGCAGCCTGCAGTCGATGGCCGGTTTGTCGCCGGCGGCGAGCAGCGTCGTAACCGAATGGCCCCCATGGGAGCGATCATCCTGGGCCCTAGCGGCTATGCCGGCCTGGCTCAGGATATCCAGCCGCCGTTCGGGTCCGAACTCGAACGCCAGGATGGCCAGCAGGCTGCCGAGCAGCAGGCTCCAGAACAACAGATTGGTCATGCGGGAATAGGATGGGGTCATCATGATCACACCTGGAAAAGAGCCTTTACTCTACACCTTGTGATTCCGCACCGTGCTGATCCAGATCCAAGGTTATTACACGCGCCCCCTCGGGCGCCGGGCATTGGTCGGCTCAGTCAGCGCACAGGGCGTCGCTTGCCATCTGCCGGGCTGAATCCTGTCGGCATTGCACCACAATAGGCGGACGCCAGCTCCTGGGGAAACGGGTTCCCGATGTCATCATTCCTTTCACCACTGAGCACTCCATGCCATGGAAAAATAAAGAAAAATCATCGCAGAGTCCCAGTCTACACAAGCAAGCGATACCGCAACACCCCCTATTCCTCTTCCCGCAGCGCCCGGTAGAGGGCAGGGCGGGAGCATACTTTGATTTTGAATGTTTTTTACTCAAAAATGGCGCGCTATATTTCATAACTCAGCAGAAAAAATCATTTTTCTCCGAGATTTTTAACGTCGTACGCCTGATGGACGAAAAACAAACGAAGTATGCTCCCGCCCTGGCGCCACCACTACCGACGAGCCAAAACCATCACGTTGATCCTCGATAACTACATCATTCACAAAAGCAAACAGACCGAGCGATGGTTGAAGAAGAATCCCAAGTTCTGCCTGGTGTTCCAGCCAGTTTACAGCCCTTGGGTTAATCACATAGAACGGCTATGGCACAAGTTACATGAAACCATCACGCGCAATCATCAATGCAGAGGGATGGCAAACCTGCTGGCCCGAGTGAAACACTTCATGGATACCGTGTCTCCTTTCCCGGGGAATGGCTATGGCACAGCGAAGGTGTAGCACTATTGGGATCAGTTATTTAGAGTGGGGCCATGCCCCATTTATCCAATGGTTCTTGCCAGCACGGCTATAGCCAGTACAGCCAAAGAGAAGCTTAGGTTTGCTGTGGGTGAATTCATGGCGAGGGTATGAATTAATTCAACAATCATGATCATCTCCTTGTTTGGAAGATAACAGGATGCAGGAAATCAATCTCATACAGGGAGGACAAAGTTTTCTTGCCAATTGTATCAAGTTGTTTTTTTTGTGAGACTCTCTATGGCAGCAGAGTAAGTTTCATCGAAAATCCTAAACAACTCTTCACTCGTCACTAAGCGCGGGGGGCTATATCCAGCTAATTCAGGAAATGCTAAAAAAGCCTGATAGTCCGCGCTGAATATCAACAAGTGTCCTTTCAACTCGCGTCCTTTATTTATGCTTTCCTCATAGATGCGCCGTTTATTTCGGCTATGCGCAGCAGACTCAATCCTTCGAATTATGCGGCGAATTTTTCGCTTCGGATCCGCATCAGGCATCTTCAATAAATCAACGATCTGCTGTTGACTCACGCCTGCGTTGACCATGCGAACAATTTCAGCATCTTGCGGCTTTGGCTTACCTGGAATCGGCCCACGCTTATTTTTGCAATTCCTTTTTATTTCGCCACCCCCAAAAAAAGACAACTACTCACTTTGGCAAAAAAGCCTATCTATGTATAGATAGGCTACTGGATTTTAGAAGCAGTGACATCCGTTATTTACAGTGATGTTTTACTCTCATATACGCTTCGGATAAACCGTTATTGAGCCAAGAAAGGCGACTAGGTCCGTTGGCGTCAGGATGAACCCACAACTCCCCAGCCTCTGAGCTAACTAGTGCTTTTTCCAGTCGTTGAGGAATGGAGAAGGAAACGGCCCCCGAGTCAATAGCCCTACCTCTCACAGAGATTTTTACCGGGCCAGGAAAACTAAACTTCAGCTCTGCACCTTCATTCATCGCTATGAATGGTCTTGAAAATGACGCAACACTGTACATTTTCCCCTTGTAACAAGAGAAAGACAATCCATAGTTAAGAGGCTTTGGCTTGCTATTTACTTGATACTGGCTGACAGGAGAAGCGTTGACCGTATCACCGTTTGACTTAGATACATACAGACTAGTCATTACTTCACCAGCCTGCTCCGACGTTTTACCGTGAAGAATTTCTCCTCGCCCTTGATTAAGGTTTTCTTTTGAAATAGATGTATCTATTGTCATTAGCCTACTATCTAGCAGGCCAACATCAGAGAGGGCATAATAATCAGAGAAAATCTGGGTTCCTTTGGAATCTAAAAAATGCGCTTTAAAATAACCACGACCAGAACTGGTTGGCTCAAGAACCACATCTTTCAGCGTCAATATTTCACCATCAGCGAGCTGATCCCGAACACCAACATAAGCGGCCCCGAGGAACACTTTATATTTTTTCCCTTCTAATGACTGTGCCGTAACACCATTAATATCACTTCGAGAAATTGGCGCTACCTTTTTCTCTTGCACAACAACTACACCTTCGCCTTGAGCGTTACCTGTGGTGGTAACTATTGATTCCGGAGGAAGTGCGCACCCATGAATTGCCACAACGCTTAGACATACAAAAAACCTTTTCATTTATACCCCTATTATTCAGTTACCATGCAGCATTTACTAGATCATTCTTAACCTTAATATTTCTCAACCGTTAACCACAAACCCCAACACTAAAACCGATAACATCCAAAAAATCTTGAGCGAGATCAGAAATCAGTGGAAAAAGAGCGCTTAATAAAGCAGCTTCCTGTATCGCGTTTTGGCGCATTGCAACGCCCAAGGCGGGGCATTTGCTGCCTGAAAGTTTGCAACGCTTCTGAGGCGGTTTTAGGGCCGGATCCTGCAGGGTGTTTCTGGATCTGGCCACACTCCCGAACGGGGACGACTAGCGCAGTCTGTCGCGCCCCCTTCGGGAGTCGCCAAGCGCAGCGCGGCAGGCAGTTAGACCCGCATCCAGCGCAGCAGCAGGGCCAGCGCCGCAATCCATGCCGCCACATCCCACGAAGGCCCGGCTAAGACGCTGTAAAGTGGCCCCAGCACCAACCAGTCCGCAGCCCAGTACAGCAGGGCTTTCGCCGCGAACACGGCGGCCAGTACCGCCACCGTATGCCACAGCATCAGCCCCGGAAACCGATCACTCAATCGCACCTCAATCCACCTCCACGCCTGCATCGAGCAACCGTTGCCGCCATGTATCGGCGGACAACAGGGCATAGTGGGCCACATGCTGGCGCAGGTATTCGGTATCAATGACGATCCAGCGGCTGCCGTCGTCATCGTTCATCCAGTCGATGGTCGCATCGAGGAGGTCGATCAGCGGTTCACTATCCGCCCATAGCCACGGGGAGCCTTGATAGCTCGCCAGTTCATACTCAACCGGGGGGAACTAGCGAATATGCGCCACCGTGTCAGGAGTACCCAACCGACCTGATTTCATACCCGATCTCCTTAATTATTGTCACTGTGACGTTATATTACATACTCAACCCGCTACTCTGGCTCTGCTCTTTTCGCAGCACCGCGGCCCTATCGACGATCAACTCTGCGCCTTGTTCAAGCTCTCCAGCGAGCTTTTGACTATGCTCACACTGCTGTTCAATGACCCAAGTGCTGCTCCGGTAGCCCGGTTGGTCTGGTCCAAACTCCGGCCCATGCTGGCTAGCTCGCGCCTGGTGCTCTTCTCCAAGGCCACGAAGGCGGTGTGTAAGCTGGCGCAGTGCGTCTCGTACCCTTCCAAGGTGCTCTGCAACTGCGTCTGTAAGCCCTCCAAAGATTGCTGTTGCGCGTCGAGCTGCGCCCGCAAGGCTTTCGTCTCGTCCTGGTGCCGTTGTTCCATCCGCTCGAATTGAGCTGTCAGCAGCCGCTCTAACTCGGTCATCTACTTCACCCCCACGGCCATCAGGCCCTTGTACGTCCCTTCGTCCATCTTGAACGGTGTATCGATCTGCCTCGCCACGATGTACCGCCCATCTCGGTCGCGCACGAACGTCACCCCTTTGGGCAAGCTGTCTAGGGTCCGTTGGGCTGTGCTGATCTGCTGGTTTAGGCTCTGAAGCTCGGTCAGTTGCCCGGTGATCTCGTTCGCCAGGTACGCTGCCACCCCCCAGGTACTGCCCCCGGCCCCTAGGATCACCGCCATCGATATCAGCAGCGGTTTGAGCCATCCCCGGAACGTCACCCGACTCAGGGCCTCCCCGTCCGTCTTGAGTTGCTCTAGGGCCGTCCTGAGCGGATCGATCGCCTGCTCGATTGCCTTCCCTTGGGCGAGGGTGATCGCGTCGTTTAACCCCTTCTGGATCTGCTCCAAGTCCGTCAAGCTCAAGCATTTGAGCGCGTCCACGGTCGCCTGTTGTTGTTCCAAGGCGCTCTGCTGTGAACCTAACAACGTGGTGATCTGCTCGCTCTGCTGCCAAATAGCGTCCCTGGTTGTACTCAGCTCGGCGCTCACATGCTTCGTCAAACGCTCGCTGAGCTGTGTCAGATTGGCCTCGGTCAACGTGGCCACCTCGGCCAGCTCCTCGGCTTGCCGCTGCGATAGTCTCTCGCTCAAGCGTGTTTTCAGCTCGCCACCCTTCTCCATACAGCTCTCCTTTGAGCCGGATGCCCTGCGGGTATCCTTCCGGCCTGATCGTGATGTAGTCCTTACCGTGGCGGGTGATCTCGAATTCGAGCACCTCGCCCAGGTACTCGAGTAATTCGCCCCGGTCGCGGATCAGCCCCTGAGCCACCGCCCCAAGCAGGTGATCCCCTATCTGCCGCTTGATGGCAGTCCTGTCCTTCTGGCCCTTGTAGGCGTCAAAGGAGGGCTGTATCAGCCGTGCCCGGAGCGGGTCGTCTGGTCTGGCCCAACCCTTGCCGTAGTTCCATTTATCCCGCAGGGCATCAAAGTCCTTTCGATGTCCGGGCGGGGCAATGTTCAGAGATTTGCCCGTGCCCAGGTGAACACGGGGTACCAAGATGTGGACGTGGACACCGCCTCCCGCTTCCCGGTGCTGCACGGCGGTCAGGTGTACGTCCTGCCTATCCAGTCCGGCAAAGGACAGCGCCTCGAAGTCGTCCAGCACCGCGCCGATCTCTGCGTCACTGGGGGCCTCTTCCTCCGACCAGGAGATCACCGCACTCCGGTATCGATGCTGAAAATCGAGCGCGTCCGCCACGGCGGCGAACTGCTGCGGATCACCCCGCAGCACCGCCACCCCGGCCCGTTCCTCGCCCTTGTGGTCGTGACTGTCCAGCAAATAGGTCGCCGCACTACTGCCCTTGCCGGTGCCATGAGCCAGGAACTTAATCATCATGCCCGTCACCCTCCCGGTTCGGCGGCGGCGGAAGCTGCGGCAGCAACGTTCCGGCTGCCTCCTCGATGCTGCGTAGCAACGCCAGCAGCTCCACCAGGTAAACCGGGCTCCCCACCAGGCGGCATTCGTTCACCGCCCTGGCGATCTGGTTGAGGTTCGACCCCAACGCCGCGAGCTGGCGCATTAGCGCCGGATCTGCCAGGTGGCGGGGGTCTCGTTCCCGCCGCGACCGGGCGGGGGCAATGTGGGTTTGCTGGTCGGCATCCACCTTCGCTCTCAGCCAGTCGGAGAGGGTCAGGCCCTCGTCACAGGCACCCTTGCGCCACTTGGCTAGGGTGGCAGGATCGAGGCGAAGGCTGGCCGTTGTTGTCTTTAGCTCTGGCTTTGTCATTGGCTCTCCAAGCGGCGCAGGGTTTGAAGGGGCGGAGCCCCTCACCAGCCCCCGTTTACGTTGAGCCGCGAAGCGGGCGAAAACGTAATACGGGGTCGGCTGGCTTAGTATCTAAATACTCTGAACTTCTCCCTGTTGAGTGTCCAGTACGCTTGCTATTATCGTCACCGTGACACATATTTAATTTTCGTTACCGTGACAGGAAATAGGCCATGAAGGACACAGCAGATCAGGGTACTGGGGATATGTTCGGCGTGAAGCGTGGCAGGGGTAGACCAAAAACTGGAGGGGCTAAGAGCGGGGCAGAACGTCAGGCCGCCTACCGTGCCAAACAACAGGGTATTAACGTTACAGTGACGATTAAACGGGCTCACCTGGATGAACTGGCGGCACAGCTCCAAGCGATCAGGGATGGGGGGACGGCGGTGGTACTTACTCCGGAGCAAGCGGGGGAGATATTACGGACACTACGAACAGCAGAGATAAAACAGCTCCGGGGATAACCGCTACTGCCCACAGGCCAAACACACGGCCTGATGGACAGCCCTACGGGACTGCGGTTAACCCCCTCGCCAAGCCGCTCTCTATAAAGACTCTTTTAAGACCAAAAGGACCCCCCTCTGGGGGCTATTATCTGATAAGGCTTGTTTGGATCACTCTGGCGAGATCTTGGTGAGGTAGCGGCTAACACTTGCCGAACCGATCCCTAAATCCTCTGCAATGTCCCGATTGCTGTAGCCCTGCACCTTGAGCCGAAGCACCTCCTGCATCAGGTCTGCGCGGGCCTTACCGCTGTTGCTGGGCCTGCCCCCACCCTTGGATACTTTACCCCCCTTGGCCCCTCTGGCGGCCTGTACTGCACTGAACCCTGCGGGAGTCAGGTTGCGGTGCGTCCATTTAGCGATCGACTTGGCAGTGTGCCGGACTTCGTTGGCGGGCAACGGCTGCTCGAACTGGACGTTGTACCCGGTCGCCCTTTCCGCCACGGCGGCCATCCACTGATCAAGCCCTGGCCACCCCTGCCGGATCGCCTTGTAGGCCCATTGGCTCGTTTTCTCGAATAGGGTGCAGTTACGCCCTAGCCCGTAGGCTGGAAGCTGTTTGCGGCCATTGTAGGGGCTCAGGTCGAGGTAGTCGGACAACCAGCCGAGATCGTAGCTGTGGGGCTCCCATACCTGGACAAGCCAGTGGGTGTGCAGGGGGTTCTTGCAGATCAGCCCGGAGTACCCCAGATCGGCCCCCAGCCTCTCCCGGAGGGCGGCCTCGATGGCGGCGGCATACCGCAGTGGGGCCACCTTGCC
>OEQO01000325.1_pt1 | contig 10259 bp, 6 predicted proteins | sample 1539751 | NCBI WGS metagenome assembly OEQO01 (sample SAMEA3891237, study PRJEB23780) | metagenome | biome: terrestrial biome; feature: animal house; material: water of meat washing | place: Italy | collected 2015-05-12 | reverse complement strand
TGACCTTGTTGTTTGCTATCGCTGTTATTGGCTATGCCATGACTGCACGTCAGGTATGGACCAGCCAAGCCCTTATTTCGGAGCCGTTAGTATCCCAAGTGGCTGCGCTACAACTAGCTGTAGATAAAATACAAGCAATCATGTCTAGCAATAGCAATAGCAATAGCAGCGGAGCACCTCTGACAACAGCTGCGTTTTCCTCGCTTGAGCAACCTGCTATTTACAAAAGCTATATATCTGCCTTTAATAGTATGAATAATAAGCGGGCTTTTTTGACGCAAGAAGGTGTCTATGCAGCAGAGATAGAAAAATTTGAGGTCTCTGATAAGCGTAGTGAACGTGCGCTAATGAGTAAGTTAGCTGAGTCCATATCTGCTAAGGCACTGGACAAAACAAGTCAAGATATGACGTTGAGTTTTTCTGCTGAAACGCCTGAACTAGCTCAACAGCGATTGGTGAAGTACATCGACTTTGTCGAGCAGCAGCAACTCAAAAGCAAAAATGCAGAGCTGCAATCTATATGGCAAAACAGAATAAAGGCTTTGACCACACAATACGATAGTGTCAAAGCAGATACTCTGCTGAAAAGACAGGAAGAGCTTCAGCGGGTCGGATATAGTCTGCGCATTAGTAAGGCTGCTGGTGTGGATGTGCCTCTTGAGAGGATTGATAGCCAGGAGATTTTCAATATTCAGTTAGGGGCGAAAGGCCTTGCTGAAAAATTGAAGATCTTGAATGAGATTACAGATCCTGAGTTGCTTAACCCTGAATTAGGAAGAATTCGTCTGCAATTAAGTAGTTTAAAAGCGTTAAAGCTTCAAGATGCTGAGTTTAAGTCGTTTAACATGATCGATTCACCGGAAGAACCTTTTACCCGTGACAAACCAAAGCGCCCGCTTATCGTGGTTTTGGCAACCTTGCTGGGTGGAATGTTAGGTATCGCGACTGTTCTTGTACGCCATGCTTTTCGTCGGCCAGAGCAGGCCTAATTGTTACTGAATCTCTAAGGGGGGGCTATTCGCCCCTTCTTTTTATCGGTGTCTTCAGCGCCCTTTTCACAACGTGGGGCTGGCCTAAGGAGCAGGGCTGTGACGTTAACGAGAATCATGATGACTTTAAGCGTGCTCTATTGGTTGTTGGGCATGCACTTTTTTATGCACAACCCGGGAGGATCAGGGCTGTATCTGCCCTTTAACGCATGGGGATGGGTATTTGCCTCGCTGGCTATTGGATTGGGATTGTGGCAGGTGACGTTACGTCAGCGTCTGGTCTTTTCTCCATTGCAAGCTGGCTTATGTATAGGGGCGCTTTTGCTGCTTCTCCCGATGCTCTATCTCGGGTTTGCACTCCGGGATTATGCTATTCCCCGTTTACTGGGGCTTTTTGCTGGTTTGCTGTTTTTGTTTGGACTCTATCAATGGCGCTTTGATAAGTTGCAGCGTGATCGCTTGCTCTATCTCATCTTGATTGCGATCGCGATGGAGGCATTGCTGGGTCTGGTGCAGTTCTATCTGTTGACGCCAGGTAACTGGATTGGCTATGACACCAAAGCCAATCGCCCTTACGGGATCTTTCAACAGCCAAACGTGATGGCGACGTTTATGGCAACTGGCCTTGCCCTTGCTATCTGGCTGGAATTACGCCGAGAGGGTGGTCGATTGCTGATGGCGTTGCGCTATGGCGTCATTCTATCTGCAGCACTGCTGCTCGTTGTTTTGCAATCCCGAGTGGGGCAATTAGGCGGTCTGCTAGCACTGTTTTTACTGATGCCTCAGCTTTATCGACAGCGGCTGCTATGGCGGATATTGGGTCTGGTTATTTTGGCTGTAGCGATTGGTCTGTTATCACAATATTGGCTGGCTGGAGCAAAACGCGGATTAGAGATCTATCAGTCCGGTGGTATGCGCTCTATTTACTGGCCTTACGCGGCAAAACTGATTGCACAGGCTCCCTGGAGTGGTTGGGGATACGGCAGTTTTGAATCTGTTTTTCTCCATCACTACATGGCTGATAAAGCACTGAATCCGTCCATGGTGCAGATTGAGTACAATCTTGACCACCCCCACAACGAGTTTCTCTATTGGGCTGTTGAGGGCGGTATTGCACCCATGGTCGGCATGGTGATCATGGGCGGCGCATTATTATGGCGTCTGGCGAGTGTGCGTTGGGTAAATGCCATGGGGCTGCTTGCTCTGGTTACACCGATATTGCTTCATACCCAGACGGAATACCCACTCTACCATGCGATCGTGTTATGGTGGCTGTTGCTGACGCTGATTTATATCATCGATACCGAAATTGAAGAGACCAACCTGGCGAGTCAGGGTTTCTCATCATGGTGGGATATGGAGTGCCGCCCATGGCTGTTACTGCGATTTATGGCGATCGCTATCCCGCTGCTGGTCGTTCCCTTTATGCTCACAGCAATTCACACCGCATGGGTAGTCACCAAGTATGAACGGGGTGGGTATAAAGAGCCGACCTTGCTACTCGATATTGTCAATCCCATGGCCTGGTTGACCCGAGTCGAGTTTGATGTGAACTCGGTTCGTCTGATGGTGGGTCTGCAGACAAACAACAAGACCGAACTGGAAGCTTATCTGGAGTGGGGGCAGGCATTCGTACGCCATACACCACGTGCCAACATATACGCCAATATGGTGATAGCGCTTAATGCATTGGGTCGTACGGAGGAAGCCAATGCGATGCGAACAGAAGCACTTAAGCTCTATCCAACCGAGCCCCTTTTAACGGGGGTGGCTTCACAGGCAGTGATTACCGGTGTTGATCAATCAGGCAAGAATATAACCAAAAATAAATAGTGCTATTTGGCTACATAGAAAGCCAGCCCTTAAAAACGGCTGGCTTTTTTATTTTTTCCCTTCTGGACAACCAGTATCTGAACAGTCTGTTTTCGGACGCATACCTCTGTCAAACGGGCTATGAAAGGCATATTTGAAATGTCATGTGGCGATTCCAACCAATTGATTAATATGTAATTTTGTCGATGGCGTTGAAGGGGTTGATAGTCAATTGGGAGTATTCCCTTCATCATCGGGTGAAGGGACAGGTTCTAGACGTGTTCATTGCTAAACAGATAGGCATAGTCTTGTCACGTGATGTTGAACGTATGGTAGAAATGTTCGCTCAGGCTTATAAAGCAGGTTACCGAGTTAGTTTTGTTGGATGCTGAACTGGAAATTAATGAGTCTTGAAATACCGATGTTTCTTGAACACAAGATGGTAATCACCTCTCTACCCAGAAGATCTGCATTCCAGCCAGTTTGTTATTGATAGTGGCAAGCATTCGATCTTGATGGTGAAATTTAAGAAAAAAAGAACGTTAATATAGAAAAACTGTATGTTCTCGCGAATTGTCCATGCTATTCTGAAACGGTATCCCTGTAACCGACTTTTTTGTGAGGAAATAATGAACGAGTTTCTGAAAGTTCTGCTGAACATTCGCAGTCTGCGTGCGGCTATTCGTGAGCTGCCGTTTGAGCAACTGCTGGAAGCTAAAGAGAAGTTTGACCTGGTTTACCAAGAGCGCGCCGATTCTGTTGAACAGGAGCGTGCTGAACAGGAAGAGCGTCAGCGCAAGCTGAATGAATTCACCGAAATGCTGCAGCAGGCTGGTATTGATCCTCGCGAGCTGCTGGCGACTGCCGCTGCTCCGGCTGCTGCGACTGGCGCTGCCAAGAGCAAGCGTGCTCCGCGTCCGGCTAAATACAAGTACGAAGAAGATGGCCAGGAAAAAACCTGGACCGGTCAAGGCCGTATGCCGAAAGCCATTGCTGCTCAAGTAGCACTGGGTAAAGACCTGAACGATTTCCTGATCTAATTCGTCAGGTTCAGAGATTGAATAATGCCGCCCTTGGGCGGCATTATTTTTTGCCTTTTCCCTCGTGGTTATCCAACCCGCCTCTCCATCCAACTGTTATCTACATCCTCGCTTGTATCCTTTTTACCGTCGTTTCACCGCACTGTTACTTTGCTCAATATCCCTAGCTGTTTGCGATTAATTTTGTCGTGCAGGATTAACTGCGTGATATCGCTATTTGTATGCGTCGTGCAGATAGCTGTTTCGGGAATGCTTCTCACGATTCACGGGGAGCCGCTTGGCAAGAGCCGAGCTTTCTGCTGATGGAATATCCGGTAACCGTTATCTCCGATCAGGGTGCGTGAGGTAGAGAGAGCCGCAAGGTATGGCCGGGATATTCAGGGTCGCCGATGCATGTAATTGGCTGCGCTGCCATAACTGCCCCTGATGATGGGCAATGGAGTTCGGCTGCCGTGTGGGAGAGGGAATTAGGTACGGTCTATGGCGATGATATTCCCCAATCTGCAGGTAGAGTGGGGAATATCTGGGGGAAGTGTTATCGGGGCGTCACGCTATCGCTGCCACCCAGGGCGCGATAGATTTTGGCAGTGGTGGTGAGCTGCTCTTTTTGCTGGGCCAGCAGGCTCTGCTGGGCATCCCACAGCCGGTTCTGCTCATCAAGCCAGGCTTGCACGCCGGTCGCGCCCGCCTGGAAGCGAGCCTTGGCCAGTCGTTCGGCCTCCTGGGCATAACTCAGCTGCTCCTGCAGATAATCGAGTCGCTGCTGGCCATAGTGGCGGGCGGCCAGATTGTCTTCCACCTCCACCAGTGCGGTGTAGAGCTGTTTGCGAAACTCGGTTTCAGCAATCTGGTAATCCAGCTCTGAGCTTTCGATGGCGAGCTGGGTGCGGTTGTATTCAAGGAAGGGGAGGGCGAGGCTGGCTCCCAGCGTACCAACCGGATTTTGCAGCACCTGCGCCAATCTATCGGATGCGGTGCTGGCACTGCCGGTCAGGGTCAGGCTGGGGTAGAAGCTGGTGCGGATCTCGTCCCCTTTTGCCAGCGTCTTGCGCAGCCGCAATTCGGCCGCTTTGACATCGGGGCGGCGTGCCAGCACATCGGCCGGAATACCCACCGCAAGTTCAGGAATGGTCTGCTTTGCAAGGGAAGCGGGTGCATACTCCAGCGGCCCGCTGCTGCGGCCCAGCAACAGACGCAGGGCATTGCGAGCCTGCTCCTGCTGCGCCTTGAGGGAGGCCAGCTCAGCCTGTTTGCCTGCCAGTTGCTGGCGTGCCTGCGCCAGATCGAGCCGGGTGATGGCGCCTGCCTGGTATTTGGTCTGGGTCAGCTGCTCGGTACGGGTCAGGTTGGCCAGCTGCTGTTCTCCGAGCGCGATGGCAGAGCCGAGATAGCCGAGCTGCCAATACTGCTCCAGGGTATTGCCGATCAGCAGCAGTCGGGTGCTGGCGAGATCCTGCTCGCTTGCCGCCGCCTCCCAGCTTGCCTGATCTCGCACCGAGGCAAGCTTGCCCCACAAATCCACTTCGTAACTGAGGCTCAGCGAGGGGCCAAGGTTGTTGGTGGCCTTGCCACTTTTCAGATCCTTGTTGCCAGTTGCGCCTATAGAGCCATTGACCGAGGGGGTGAGGTTGGTATCGGCCAGCTCGGCGCCCAGTCGGGCGCTTTTGAGCTTGAGGGCCGCCACACGCATGTCCGGGTTGGCGGCCAGTACCGCCTCGACCAATTTGTCGAGCTGGGGATCATGAAATTCCCGCCACCAGGGGCCAGCCTGCGCAGCCAGTTGGGCGCCCTCTGCTTGTTGCCATGTGGGGGCGATCGCCAGCTCGGGTCTTTGATAGGTGCTGTGCTGACTGCAGCCGCTGAGGGCCATGCAGAGAGCCAGCCAGGAGAGTTTGTGCATTGTTATTCCCTCGCCAGTGCGACAACAGGGTCGAGCCGCGCCGCATTGCGTGCCGGCAGGTAACCAAACAGGATCCCGATGAGTGACGAGCAGCCAAAGGCCATCAGGATGGAGAAGAGCGAGAACTGCATCTTGATGGAGTCCACCAGCAGTGAAAAGAGCGCGCCAATGCCCAGCGAGAGGCCGACGCCGAAGATCCCCCCCAGCAGGCTCACCATCACGGCTTCAATCAGGAACTGCTGCAGAATATCCGACTGGCGGGCGCCCACGGCCATGCGAATGCCGATCTCGCGGGTGCGCTCCACCACCGACACCAGCATGATGTTCATCACGCCCACCCCGCCGACGATCAGCGAGATCACCGCGATGGCCGAGACCATCAGGGTCATGGTGGCGGTGGTTTTCTCCACCGATTTGATGATGCTGTCGCTGCTGAAGGTGAAGAAATCCTTCACCCCGTGGCGCTTGGTGATCAGCTCGATCACCGCCTGCTCGGCCAGTGCCGGTTGTACCCCGTCCTTGACCCGGATGGTGATCTGGCTGAAGTGGTGCTGCGAGATGAGGCGACTCATCACCGCGCTGTAGGGCAGCCAGATATTGACCGACTGGCTGGTGGGGCCAAAGCCGGTCTCCTGCGAAACCACACCGACAATCCGCACCGGCAAGGTGCCGACCAGTACCACCTTGCCGACCGGCTCCTCCTTGCCAAGCAGGCTGGTGATGCTCTTCTTGTCCACCACGGCGACGGCGGCACGCTGCTGGATATCTTGCCACTCCAGTAAGCGACCACTGACCAGCGTCATCCCCTTTACCTTGAAATAGTCGTTACCGACCCCGGTCACGTTGCCGCTGTTGGTCTTGTTGCGATAGCGCAACTGGCCGGAGCTGCCGATCTCGGGGCTGGCGCCCGCAAGATAGGGTTGCCCCAGCAGGGCATCGAGATCCCCCTTGTTGAGGGTCTGGATGCTGGCCATCTTCTCATCGCCCCATCCCTTGCCCGGGAAGATTTCGATGGTGTTGGTGCCCATCGCATTGATCTGGTCGATCACCTTGGCGCGCGCCCCCTGACCAAGGGCGACCACGCTCACCACGGCGGCGATGCCGATGATGATGCCGAGCATGGTGAGGAAGGTGCGCATCCGGTGGGCGAGCATGGCATGCATCGCCATCCGTCCCGCTTCCCGATAACGATCCCAGTCGTGACCCATGGCGCCTTTAGTGGGCACTATTTTTTGAGGGGAAGTGGTTGTGGTTGTGCTTGTGGCGGTGGCTGGAGCCAACACGGCCGTTTGGCAGGGGCCGCTATCTTGTTCAATCCGACCATCCTTGAGAGTGATGATCCGGTCGGCATGGCTGGCCACGTTCATATCGTGGGTGACCAGAATGATGGTGTGGCCCTGAGCGTGCAGCTCCTTGAGGATCGCCATCACCTCCTTGCCGCTCTGGCTATCCAGTGCGCCGGTCGGTTCATCGGCGAGGATCACTTCGCCGCCATTGGCCAGCGCCCGGGCGATACTGACCCGCTGCTGCTGACCGCCGGAGAGCTGACCCGGGGTATGGTGGCTGCGATCGCGCAGTCCCAGTCTGTCCAGCAGCTGGCGTGCGCGCGCCTGGCGATCCGGGCGGCTGGTACCGGCATAGACGGCGGGGATCTCCACGTTGGCGGCGGCATCGAGATGGGGCAGCAGGTGGTAGCGCTGAAAGATAAAGCCGAAGTGGTGGCAGCGCAGCCGGGCCAGCGCCAACGCATCCATGGTGGCGGTGTCCTGACCGCGAAACAGATACTGGCCGCTGCTCGGGCTATCGAGACAACCCAGCAGGTTCATCAGGGTCGACTTGCCGGAGCCGGACGCGCCGACAATGGCGATCATCTCTCCTGCCGTGATGGTGAGGTCAAGAGGGTGGAGCACGGTGACTTCGCTGTCGCCGCTCTGGTAGCGTCGCTCGACCCCTTTCAGCTGGATCAACGGCAGCTGGTTCAGGGGCTCACTCATAGCATCACCGCCATCTCATCATTGTCGGCGGGGGCTCCGTGATTGAGCTGCACCTCCTCCTTCTCACTCAGCCCGCTGATCACCTCAATGCGGATCTCGTCCTTCATACCGGTCTTGATATGACGGGTTTCGGTTGTCTCATCGTCCTTGATCACGGTGACTTCATACTCGTTGTCACCCAGCGACTTGCCGAGGGCGGTTTGCGGCACAGTGAGCACCTGCTTGCGCTCGCCGAGCACTATGGTCACCTGGGTGGTCATTGCGACCCGCAGGGTATGGTCGGGATTGGGTACATCGAACAGGGCGTAGTAGTAGACAGCCGCATTGCTGGTGGTGGTACCTGTGGTGGCCTGATCGTTGATGTTGGTAGGCGCTAACTCCACGGCGCGAAGCGTACCCTGATAGCGGGTATCCGGATCGCCGATCAGGGTGAAGTAGACCGGCATGCCGGCTTTGACCTTGGTGACATCGGCTTCGGAGATCTGCGCCTTGACCGTCATGGTCTCGAGGTTGGCCAGCTTGAGCACGGTCGGCACCGTCTGGCTGGCAGCCAGGGTCTGGCCCTGACGGGTCACAATGCTGATGACGGTGCCATCCATCGGCGCCAGGATCTTGGTGTAGCCCAGCTCGGTCTTGGCCCGATCAACCTTGATCAGGGCGTTGTCGATATTGGCCTGGCTGTTTTGCAGTTCGGCGCGGGTGACCGCCAGCAGTGCCTCGGCACTCTCCAGATCGGCCCGTGAGCTCGCCTCCTGCTTGAACATCTGCTGCTGGCGCCGCCAGGCGAGCTCGTTCTGTTTGAGTTGCGCCTGCTTGATCTTGAGCTGGGCGCGGTTGCTGGCAAGTTCCGCCTCGGCCGTCTTGAGGTTGTTCTGGGCAATCAGGGGATCGATCTCGGCCAGCAGGTCTCCCTGCTTGACCTGATCACCAGCCTCGACGGCCAGCTTGGTAACCTGACCGGAGACCTGGGCCCCCACATCCACCTGCTCAACAGCCTGCAGTACGCCACTGGCCAGTACGGTCTGGGCAATATCCTCGCGGGTCACCTGAGCGGTCAGCATCGCCTTGGGTGGTTGACTGGGCCAGAGCAGCCAGCCGAGGAGCACCACGGCGATCAGCATGGTGATGGCCAGGGTTCTCTGCTTGGGGGTTATGTTCATCGATCACCTGAATGGAAACGGAAAGGTTGTGCGCGGCGATTATCCTGCAGCAAAGCCCTGATAAATAACAGCCGCAAATATGTAAGCAAAGTTATGGCGTTAACTGTCAATAAGCCGAGAAAGGAGTAAGCGAGAGGCCGCAGTGGTGAGCAAGATGATCAGCAAGAGGATTGGGAGTACGGCTGGCGGTGGCGATGAAAAAGCCCTGCGCAGAGGCAGGGCTTTGGAATAGGTAATGGCGAGTGAGGATCAGGCCTTGGCCAGCAGATCCATCACCCAGGGCAGACCCTGCTTCTTGCGGCTGACAAAGCCCGGGTGGTAGCTGGACTCTGCCGGTACTTTGGCGTGCTCGGTAAAGTAGATACGGCTGGCAGCCGCAGTCAGGTCAGTCACCATCAGCACGAAGAAGTCGAGCCCTTCGCTCGCCACGCGCTGGGCCATCTCCTGCTGCAGGGCTGGCAGGTGCTCGGCCAGCTGCTGCTCGCTGCCTACTTCGATCTGGCTCATGATGAAGTTGCAACCTTCCGCCTGGAATGCTTTCTCATCCTGCTGCAGCAGTTGAGCCGGAGTCAGGCCGCTCAGGTCGGTTTTCGCCATCAGCAGCTGTTGGCCGAATTCGGCCAGCGATACTTCGGCCAGCGGCGCCAGACGCTCACAAGCGATCTTGTCCTGCTCGGTGGTGGTCGGCGAGGTGAGACAGAGGGTGTCGCTCATGATGGCACCCAGCATCAGGCGAGCCTGGCTGCGGGTCACGGTGCCTTGCTGGCTCAGCAGATCGAAGGCGATGGTGCAGGTGCAGCCGACGGCACGGATCCAGGCATCCAGCGGAGACTGGGTGACCAGAGTGCCGAGACGGTGGTGATCCACCAGACCCAGTACATTGGCTTGTGCCAGTGTGGCGGGGCCCTGTTCCAGATCACTGAAATCCACCAGCCAGACATCTTCACCGGTCAGATCTTTGGTCAGCAACTCGGGTTCGCTGACGCCAGCCTGCTCCAGAATAAAACGGGTTTCGGTGCGCAGGTCACCCAGACGCCATGGGGTGGCCTGACGGCCCTGGCCATTGAGCCAGTCGGTGATAACCAGCGCACTGCAGATACTGTCGCTATCAGGATTCTTGTGACCAAAAACGTGGATCATAGACAAAGCCTCACAATTGGATACCCATAAAGGGGGGCAACACTATGCGAAATCCGCCACATGAAGGCAACCGGATCCACGCCCATGTTGCTGCCAGCTTCGCCTAACTCGCCATTTTATTGATCTGGGTCGGTAATCCTGACGCGAGTTCGGTTCTCACAGTTGGCTATTGGCTATTGGCTATTGGCTATTGGCTATTGGCTATTGGCTATTGGCTATTGGCT
>OEQO01000321.1_pt1 | contig 10495 bp, 5 predicted proteins | sample 1539751 | NCBI WGS metagenome assembly OEQO01 (sample SAMEA3891237, study PRJEB23780) | metagenome | biome: terrestrial biome; feature: animal house; material: water of meat washing | place: Italy | collected 2015-05-12 | reverse complement strand
TTACATGCCATGAATGGTCCATATTTACCATTCTTTTTCCAAAGCCGTCCTTGTCTGCATTTCATAGCGAATTAATCATATTTTGAGTTTTCTTGTATAGTCACAATTTGGGTAGCTATTACATGCCATGAATGGTCCATATTTACCATTCTTTTTCCAAAGCCGTCCTTGTCCGCATTTTGGACACAGCCATTCAGGTGGTATGTCACAGTTGATTTTTTTATGTTCATCTTGTGGTATATGAATAAACTCTTTGAGATTTTTGTCTTTGGTAATTTCTTCTAAAAAAACTGAACCACGCTCACCAATTAAATAAACCTTTTCCTTTGCACGAGTCAGTGCAACATAAAACAAGCGACGTTCCTCAGCAAAAGCATATGTTTCAGGTTGTGGTAAAACTAAGTTCAAAAGAGGATCATCTTCCTTTTCAGAAGGGAATGCACTGCCACCTTTATTCAAACCTACCAAAATTACATAATCTGCTTGCAACCCTTTAGACGAATGGATTGTTTTAAATTGGACAGTACAGTTTCTGCATAATGGCTGTACATTACCTAAATTAGGCTTATGGTGGTTATACCGACCTAAAATATAAATAGACTTTTTCTTTGGATTACCTGCGTTAGCTTCATTGATATCTGAAATGATTTTAACCAGATAATTAAGTATATCTTCATTCTTTGTAGAAAAGTTTATTTCAACGACTTTGCTGGTGGTTTGGTCAATGGCTTTGACCACTTTTTGCATTTGTGCTTTATTTTTTTGAATGAAACTACTGGCAATATTGGCAATACCCTGATTGGAACGGAATGTTTGAGTCAACTGAGTTTGTTTAGTATAGCCGAAGACTTTTTCAAACTGAGTGAAAATACTGATGTCTGAACCTGCAAAACGATAGATCGCTTGCCAATCATCACCAACACAAAACAGTTTTGCTTCAGGAACTTGATTTAATAACGCCTGAATAAACCGTGCCCTTGACTGAGATGTATCCTGAAATTCATCAACAATAATCAGTTTGAATGGACTTCTATATTTATTTTCATTGACCAGTCTGGCAGATTCAATCAGTAAGTCATCAAAATCACACTCTTTGTTTGAGCTTAAAGTTCCTTCATACTTTGCATAAACTTTTGAAAATAATTCCAAGAATAAGCTTTGACGTAATGTGAGGGATGGGTTTTCCAATAGCTTAATCACACTGGCTTGATTGGACTTATAGTGGCTTAAAAAACTGCCGTAAAGGTCATCAGCATTCTGTTCGTAGATGGAGAATGCTTTGGTATTAATGTCATTGAGACTACGCGGTTGAAATATTTGCCCACGTGTTTGAAGTTCATATTCCAGCTTTTTGAACATCGAACCTGTAATAAATTCATGAAAGGTTGTACTGATTAAATCAGTTTTATACTTCTGGTGGGTTTCCGACTTCCATTTCATTTCGTCCAGATATTTTTGTCCAAAATGAGCAGGCGGTTTGCCGTTTTGATCCACGGCATAATGTTCTAAATACAGATTAATATCTGGGAAATAAAAATCGGGTTTGTACTGACGATAATTTTCATTTGCAGTTTCATGTTCATAAGCACGTTCATACTCGTAGGGAATTCCTTGGCTGTACAACCAGTTGGCAATGGCTTTTTCACCATGAGATTTAACGAGTTCACCTTGGTAGGTGACAAAACCATCTTTGAATCTGTCAAAGGATTGTTTTTGTGCTTTTTCCCATTCACTTTGAGTTTTGAATGCAAAAGGCGAGAGTGGTGCTTTTGAATAGGCTGTTTTGAATAAAAGATATTTTTCCTGAAAATCAGAATCAGTTTCATTCAACTGTTGAATGATTCGATTGAGTAATGGTTGAGTCTTGCCTGCATGCTCAGAGACGGACGGGCTTTTGCTTGTGGCTTTACCGATTACTCTTACTCCAAACTGATGAAAGTTTAGTGCTTCGATTTTCGTATTAAACTTCTCAAGAATATCTTTTAGTCTTAAATTGATTCGCTCGTTAAGTTCTTCACCAGCATTTCTGTTGAATGCTAAAACCAATATTTCTTCAGGCTTATAAAGACCTGTTAAAAGTGCATAGCCTACTTTCCCAACAATGGTCGAGGTTTTGCCCGAACCTGCCGCAGCCACCAATAAGTTGCGATCCTCAAAAATAATTGAAGAAATACGCTGTTCTTCAGTGAGAGGTGTACTTTCTACCTGATCAAAAAAATCTTTAAATGCAACTAATTCACTGTCAATGAAACGTTTATTTTTGGAATCAATGGCATGGTTTGCTTTGATGGGAAGCTCGATAAACTGTTTTAGCTGTTCAAACAAACCTTGTTGAAATGGTTCAAAGACAAAGGACTTGTCTCGTTGAATTAGTCTGTTGAATCGATCAATTTCATCTTTTGATCTTTGAGTAATATCTGCTTTGAATAGTTGCGCAAAATGATGGGATAAATAACGGTTTTGTTGAATGAAGTCTTGGTATTCGAATAAATAGGGGAGCAGTGTTGTTTTAATCTGTTCAGCATTTCTTTGGTTTTTTAGAAATTCAGCATCATTGTAAATTTCAGTCTGAAGTTTTTCTGCTTGAGCATTAAACAGACCTTTAAACAGATAATTCTGATCCTGTGTTTTCAGTGTGACTGTAGACCACATCCATCCTTTACGGATATAGGCTTCTAAGACCTGCTCAGGGTTAAGTTTTACAATAGCGCCATCAAGTTCAAGTGTAAGCTCAGGAAATTCATAGTTTATGCACCATTTGGTTGAACCTGCAAAAATATAGCTAAGTAAACTTGGTTGAATTTCCATAATGCCCTAAAGAAAAAATTATTAAAATAATGAAAGATTTGCGAGTAATTATAAAGTTATGAGATATTTTTTTCAGCAATAAGTATGGCTTTGTTGCACAAACACTTAAAAGTTAAAGTGCCTTTGTACGCCACGATCAATTCTATAGCCCTGTGAAGCAACAAATTTCGATTCACTTAGATACTGATGTTCTTGCATTTAACGAGACTGGCATCTAATCGAGTTGTCGTAAAATTTAAAACATGCTGCCTACGATAGCTCAATTAAAAATATTTGTGTAGATACCTATGCCTTGGGGGTAGAACTGGCTGTTTGCTGGCTCGCTACGCAGTGGTCAGCGAGCAGCGAACATGATGACCCTGATCCAGTCAGCAAAGATGAATGGGCTGTATCCATATGCCTATTTAAGTGATGTGCTGAAAAGGTTGCCGACAGATAAAGTGACCCAAATAGAATTACTGCGACACCGCTGGGAACCTGAACCCAATTAAAAAATAGCGATGGGGTTCAGCGGATGCTTACCAAAATTTGAGGCGAGGCACATGATTTTCTGCTCAATTTAAACTGTTTTAACAGCATATCGATCAGTTTGATAAGCTCAAAGATTTACATCTTAGGCGGTTTTTTCACTTGCTTTTTATGACTGGATTTAATGATGTTTTGTTGAAACTGTTTATGGAAATTGAGGGGTTGTAACTAATATAGTGGGAGAGTTTGCAGAATATTAGATATTTTAAAATTATAAGTATTTGAATAATATTATTATTGTGATTATTAACTAAAAAATCTTTAAAAGTAAATAAAAAAAATGTTATAAAACTTTGTGTGTTAATTTTTGGTCATTTATTATGATTTTTGCTCAGTCAGCAAGCAACACTGCCCTCTTTCTTTATCAGTTTGTCCTTCCTTTCGTGACCACAACACCAAAGCTACTTAAGTTGAAGCAGAAAGTGGAGAGTCTGATGAAACAGGAACCAGGCAAGAATAAAAACAAACAGAAGGAGTTTGAAAAATGCTATGTGAAGATCTGGGAGCAGATTATCAAGATATTAAAAACTGACAGTGCCGTGCGTGCACATGTGCATTACCTGCCACAGCTGCAGTTGATCCGTGAACTTGATATTTATATTGATCCAGAAGTGCAGGCTGAGGTTTTTGGTCAGTCAGGGAAACTCAGTGCCTATTTTTTGATAACGTTTTTTAACTTGCGCAATGAGGAAATCAAAAAACAAGTTAAAGAGATTCTGAAAATTAAGCGTCAGTGTGATCTTAGTCCTGAAGAAAAAATTGAATTGTGAGTTATGAAACGTGGCAAAAGTACAATCTTTAGAAGATTTTTTAAAAGATAAGCTCATTACTGACGCGAAAGAATCTGAGAAATCAAATAAAGAAGAAAAAATAAATAATGATCAATTGCGGGTCAAATTCGCGATCCTATATTTGCAACTACAGCACACTGTAACGTTCACAGAATTTTCTGAATTATCTGTAGATGATTTACTCCAAATTGAGCAATTGAAAGCCAATGCAGCTGAGATTTATACCTCGATTGTGAGCGCCCGAAAGCTAGGCAAAGATTATCTATTTGCGGCATTCACTTATTTTTCTACATATGTTCCTGAACAATTGGATGAAGCTGGCTACTTCCTTTTGCGGGTCAGTTATTTCTTTTACACGCAATATCAGGCGATTTATTCATTAGAGGCTTCTGACGCTAAGCAAAAAGAAATCTGTGATTTGTTGCGCTACATTTGTAAACCGCTGGTTAAGCTTGGTCTGCAACAGCAAGAGGAAAGCAGTGAAGAAAGGGACAGCAGACTATTACTGCAATGCTGCTTAGATTTTATGCTCCAACAGGAAAAGCTCAGTGGGAAAATTTATGAAAAATGGACGGGGTTTATTCAAAATCTTTCCTTAAAAGAGAAAAACTTTTCCAGCTACTTGCATGCACTGACCATCATTTTTAAACGTCTATCTGACGGAATAATCGTGTATCGAAAAGTTCGTAGGAAAATACGAAGAAAACGGATATTACAAAAAATAAAAGCTAAAAAACGGAAACCGAGAAAACCAAGACCTAAAAAGCTGAAACCTGTGCCGGATTGGCCCTCGCAAGAAGATGAAGTTGAAAAGGACTACCCGTCGAAGGGGAAGATCACTTTATCTTATTTTCCGGCTGATATCACGTTTGATCCATGGATCGTGATAGATGAAGAGGGCGAGATCGATGCGATTGAACAAGGTTGGCAGATCGAAACCACAGATCCGGGAACTGGTCGTTTTTTTAGATTTGTGAATGAATATGCGACGCATATATTGCGACATCGACAGCGTCGTTTACAACCGCTGGTGACCAACTCTTATTATATGAGTCAGGATGTAATCCAGCATCTGTTTTACCTGTTAAATGGCGAATTAAACAGCCAAGATCCGGACAGTTCTGCCATGGCTGCCGCCTGTTTACTCAGCCTGAGCAGTGGCTTGTCACCTGTTGCACTCCTGAACTATGAACAGCTGATTGAAAAGGGGGTGCTGCTGAAAACGGGGAGCGCCAAGTGGCCGGAATATCAGGTGAGACTGTATCTGGCGATTACTCAGCAAAAAAATGAAAGTTTAATGCCACATCAGTTGAATCATACGGTATCTCATGAGCTGTATTTGTCCAGCAGCTGGTTTGAATATCTACATTTACGTTGTGGTACTGCGCCTGTGACGGTGCAAGAGGTCAATCAATATCTGAAAAAATGCATAGCAGGACAACAGCTTGGTTCAATCACTGTCGAAAAGTTACAGGCACAGTTGTACTTCCATGTTTTTCACCACACGTTTAATGAATATATTGCACATGTGCTGTCGGGCAAAGATAGTTCTCATGATCTTCCCGGCAGTTTTTACGGAGGGGTTGCAAAGAAGCAGCTGAATGAGAAGTACCGGATTTATCTGAATACGCTGTGCAGACCGGACACTGAAGCCGGGATCAAGATCGTCGAGCAGCAGTTTGAAAGCTCGAGTGAAGCAGATACCACCCGGCTGGGGAGTCAATTGGCCCTGACTCCGGATTTTGTGTCCGATTTCTTCCAGCAGCTGCACAAGGTCTGTCATGAGAAAATTCAGTTGCATCAGCACTTGATCGAGCGGATCAATGCCTACAGTTTGTGGATGTGGCATATCAGCCTGTTATGTTTAACACGACGTCCGCAAGAACATTTGTTGGGGGAGTGTAGTGCTTATGATCTGGATTTAAGACTGCTATATGTGAATGATAAAAAGAATAGCCAATCACGTAAGGATGGGCGTTTTATTCCGTTAGCGAAGTTTTTTACTCAGGCGTTTAAGCATTATCTCGATTTCTTAAACAGTGTGGTCACTCACTATGCTGACTTACTGAAATTTGTCTTCAAGAAAAATTTCACCCTTGAAGATCTGTTTGGCAAGGTGATTGTCTATCCGGGAAGCCTGCCGGTGACGGCTCAAGCATGGGACAGCCCTAAAATCAGGATCAAGCCTCTCAGCCGAGCTTGGGTGAATGAAGCGTTGTCGCGCTATGCCTCAGCGCCTATTTACAATAACTGGCTGCGCCATTTTGCAATGAATATGCTGATGGATCATGGAGTGGCGTTTAATGTGATTCAGGCCTTGTACGGCCATGATCAACGCGATCAGGAGCTGTTTTATCGTTATTCCTCAGCCTCCTTGTATCAGTATATATGCCATGTCAGTCAAGGCATCGATGAGATGATCAAGATATTGCAGGTTGAGCATTTATCCAGTCCGATGCCAAAAAAGGATAAAGCACATGACAAAGCATGATGTGATTGCTACGTATATTGGTGAGCAAGTTGAACTGACTTTTCAGCAGATGCTCCAATCGATTGCAGGGCGTAAAAGAAGTACGACAGATATTGATAAAGGGCTTGAGAAAATCTGGCTAGATTTTCAGTCAGCGCTGAAGAAATTTTTGAAGAACCATAAGCTTAGCACGGCAACACTCCGAGCCCCTTATCTACAACAGAGCGAAGCCTATTTTTTTCAACTGAAGGAAGACTACCTGAGCGAAACGCAAGAGGCTTATCCGATTAAAATCATGTCCCTGATATATGAAAATATCAAGCAGCAAGTCGAAGCGGATTTTAATAAGATGTCGGAGGTCATTAAAAAAAATCAGGGTAATACGCTTGAAATCGATAGCGAAATTGAGAAAATTTGGGTGGATTGTCAGGAAGAAATCAAGGCATTTTTAAAGGAAAGAAAGATTGCCACGGTCGCGCTGAGAGCCCCTTATTTACAATGGGCTGAAGACTGTTTGATTAAGCGTAAAGAAGCTTATGAAAGCGCGTCGGAAGATGCTTATTTGATTAAGATTCCATCAACCATTTATCATCAGATTGCTCAGCAAGTGGCCTTTACTTTTCAACAAATGAAGGAGGCTATTGCAGGACAGAAGGACAGCCAGCAGGATGTCGATGACCAGATTGCCCGAATCTGGGCGAATTTCGCCAAAGGACTGGAGACTTTCTTAAGGAACAAAGACTTCACCACTCGTGCCAAGCGCAAACCGTATATCAAACACAGTGAAGCCAGTTTTTTAGCCTGTTTAGAACAGTATCAGAATGAGGAACACCAGCCTTATCCGATTAAGCTGCGTCCTACGACGCTGTTTTCTGATCCTCCACCGCGGCAGATTCTCAGCACTGAAGCCAGACTGCGGTTGGGACAGCAGCATTTTCATATTGCCAGAGGACTGAAAGCGTATTGGCGTAGCGAGACATTGCAGATGCCAACAGCACAACAGTGCTTGGGTCATCTGTATTTAAGTCTGATTTATTGTTCAGGCTGTAGTGATCTCACTCAGCTGGTCGCCATCGGCAATCGTCTGCTGGAGGAGGAGAAAGAGAAGGAGAAAATGTGCCATCCGTTGTCTGGGTATTCAACACTGTATCGAAGTGACTATAAAAAAATTACCAATCCACTGGTTCTCAGTTACTGCATGCCACACCGCTATTACGGCAATGAAATTAAAGACAAGATGATTTATCAGTGGCGGCATGTCTGGTTCAATCCTTATGCACAACTTTTTTTACACATCCTGAAACAGCAAGCAGAGGACCTGCAACCACAACATCCGCGTAAGGTGCTGGAAGCGATTCTGAGTGTGTTCGAGAATCTTAAAAAACAGCTCAAGGTCTCGGAACAGATTTCGGCATTAAAAAAAATCTTGCGATCCGAGGATCAGGATCTCATTGAGATCACTGCACTCAAGCCCTTTCAGCATGTCAACTTGGCGCTAGAAATCCATCCAGACTTGAGTCTGGATATGTGTTTAAGTGAAGTATTGCAGAATCATCTAAAAACCGTGTCTTTAACGGCAGAAGACCAAGGTGTAGCCTGGTTCAATACCTTGAAATCCACGAATGATCTTGTCAAAGTAGAATATGGGATCCTCCCGTTAGAGACTGAAACAGCCAAACCGGTGGTTATCACGGCACATCAGCAACTGAACGAGCTTCCATTTGAGTTGGATTTTTTTGAACAAGAGCGAGCCCCGGCAGGGAAAAATAAGCAAAGCCAAAGACAACGCCATCAGCAGCAGTTTAAGCAATGGCGCAATATTCAAACCCGGTTGAGTGTAAAGAAGGCAGCCTTAGCGGGCGACAATTATAAAGAATGCAATTTGATAGAAGCACAGTTAAGACTATTGAGCTGGATCTTTTATTTGAGAAAAGAAGAAAAAGAAAACGGCAAGAAATTAAAATTGAGTAGTATCAAGCGTTATCTGAGCAGTTTTGCGAAAGACTATTTCTTTCATATCTATATGTATGACAATGACCTTGAACAGATGAATGTAGAGCACTATGAGCAATTGTATGCCTCCATCCTGAACCGCATCGATGAACGTGCTGAAACACAGCGTGAATACACAGACACTCGCACTCAGGGTCGGGCACAATATGCCTTTGGACGACTGAAAGATTTCCATGCTTTTTGCCAGAAAGAATATCCGGAGAATGTGCCAGCGGTCAGCAGCTTTGACCACAGTGATTTTCAACGTATCCAGTTCTGTCAAGCCAAGCTCATCAGCCCACAGCTGTTTATTCAATTAAAAAAAACAGTCATTCAGAAAATTGAGGCCTGTTCAACTCAAAAAGAAAAAGTCCATTTGCAGCTGTTGTTGCTAATGTACATCCTGGCTTATCGTTTGGGATGTAGACTCAATGAAATCCGGGGGCTGACGCTGGGTGAAATCATTTGTCCTCAACTGCTGTGGAAAGACGATCCAGGCAATCAAACGGTCGCCATACGCATCACCTTGAAAAATAATGTCTATCGACGACTGAAAAGCCAAAATGCGCAACGTCAACTCGATTTGAATGCGGTATTACTGGATGATGAACTGCAAGCGGTGAAAAGCTATCTTCTGCATTGTTTTCAGCAGCCGAATAATAAGAAGGCGAACGAGCAGTTGGTTTTTGAGATCGGTGGAGAAATCCTGAGCGAGCTGTATATCTCAAAAATGACCCGGCTGCTGTTCGATGAAGTCATCAAGCCAGATCACGGCTATACCTTCCACAGTTTCCGCCATAGTGCCGCCACTCATTTGGCAATCGCCTGGTTGGGATCGAAAGAAATGGTGATGACCTATACCGACTACAGCTGGCAGCAGGCTAAGTCTATGCGCAAGCATCTGTTCGGTGAACAGGCTATCAGGCATGAAGCGGTGATTCAGCATAAATGGCGTTTGCTGGCCGATTGGATGGGGCATAGCTCGATTGAACAAACGGCCTCACACTACCTGCATACCCTGGATCTGCTGGCGATTGATCGAATTTACAATACGCCCTGTGTAGTTCATCCTGCTGTTCTGAATAGGCATTATGATCGTGAAGAAACTGAAGCGGTGGATCTGAATCGCGACAGCCAACACCGAAAGTGCTTTGAACGTGAGCAACCGGTGTTGGGTATTGATCAGAAAGTACAACCTTATCTGATGCCCAAGATGCAATTCGAGCTGAAGCCATTATCCTACAAGGTCATCTACACGTATCTCAACACATATCAAGATGCAGAGATCCAAGCACCTCATATAGTGGATAACCTAGATATTTGGATTAAGCGTGCGCTTTGGCTTGCTGTAAAATGGCAAGTACCTTCATTCAGTAAACTTGGATGGAATTTGGACAATGCTGCATCGATCGAGAAAAAGTACTTAAGCGACCTATATGACAAGCAGATCAAAACCAAGCTGAAGCCAAAGAGCCTACAGCTATTTATCGCATTAAAAGATCTTTTAAAGGAGAAAGTTCTGTCGGCTTTAGCTGTATTGATTCAGCATGGCAAACTCAGAAGAAACCAGTTTTGTTTCCAATGTCGTTTTGATGCCCAGCAAAAGCCAAAAATGGATTGGGAAATGCAGGATTTTATCGAGGGGATGCAGCTGTTGTTACCTGAAGATGTCCAATTACAGTACGATAACTATCCGGTGGATCTCACGCAAAAAAGTCGTGAGATTCACGTCTATTTTATCGATCAACAAAGCAAGAAAAACATCACATTATCTCTTGCATTTGATTTGCTACTGGAAGCTGTACAACACCCTTCCTTATGGGAATAGCCTAAGCAGATATCGTTCAATTTAAGGGGCCCAGGCCTTTGCTTTGTCAAAATCTGATTTGCCAAGCAAAGGCCTGGG
>OEQO01000315.1_pt1 | contig 10620 bp, 8 predicted proteins | sample 1539751 | NCBI WGS metagenome assembly OEQO01 (sample SAMEA3891237, study PRJEB23780) | metagenome | biome: terrestrial biome; feature: animal house; material: water of meat washing | place: Italy | collected 2015-05-12 | reverse complement strand
AGCGCTACGTTGACATCGTAGAGGTCTCCAGTTCGAGTCTGGATATACCTACCAATATATATCAAGGACTTATAAGCAAATCAGACGCTTATAGGTCCTTTTTTTGGTGCGTTGGGTGCATTCGAAGTTGGAAAACTTGGCAAAACTGGCAGAAAATGGCAATATTTACGTCAAATTTGCGACAAGATGAAAATACCAAAACCAAGAAAAAGAGGCGAGACTTACACAATAACCGTCTCATATCAGAATCAAAGATATTATTGCACACGTGATACCGCAGCAGAGTGTGAGCAGTGGGCAGCCCTTAAATTGGTTGAATTAAAAACTCAAACCCAAATTGAATCGGGTGAGCTTAAGCCTAAATATCTATTCCGTGATTTAAACAATAAATACTTTGAAGATGTTGGCCAATGGAATTAATCAAAATCTTCCTTGGCATGGATTAAGGGCCAGTATAAAAACTTTGAGATGAAATTTGGTGCTTTAGCACAGAAGTCTATTTATGACATCACACCAAAGGATCTAACAGGCTGGCGTAACAATCGACTTACTCAAGTTGGTGAAAATACTGTTTTGAAAGAAATATCGCATTACAGTGCTATGTTTACCTTTGCTCAAAAGGAATAGTTTCTTCTGGAAGAAAATCCATGGATGCAAATGACAAAACCCAAAAAGCCTAAAGCACGTACACGTCGAATACATCCATCTGAAGTAGATCTGATGTTGAAAGTTTTGAATTATGAAATGGGTACAGTTCCAACACTTCCACAGCACTATGTTGCGTGGGGTTTTCTATTTGCGTTGGAAACAGCTATGCGTCGTGGTGAAATCTTAGGTATCGAAAAGAAAGATATTTATGACGAATATTAAGACCTCCTTCAGGAGGTTGTTTTTTATAATTGTGAATAATGAAAAATACCACCTAAATTTTGTAAGTCTAGTAACTCAAATTCAGCTGAGATTGTTACAATGGCCGACTCTAAATTAGTAACAGTAAATAGTGATGCTGAGTGCATACGGAAAGAATATGCTCGCCCTCATTCACTAAGTCATTTTGTTAATTCAAAAATTATTTACTTGATAGATTTATTATTTTGTTGAAGGGTAGCTTTGTGAAAAGAATATTAATAGGAATGTTTTTATGTTTCAGTGCTTTGGCTAATGCTGAATCATTAAAATGTGGTAGTAATTACTCTTTATTTGAAGAAATTGTTCAGATGAAATCTGATGCAAACCTGATTAGTAATGAAAGTGAAATCCTTAATTTTCTAGAACAATATGATTACTCTTCTTTGTTTAATGAGAAACACCCGAATAAAAAATTCTGGGGATTTAAAAATTATGATGCAGATAGACAATATTGGTCTGAAGATGAATGGATTGATAGTAAGGTTTATAATAAAAGGATAGGAAAGCTAGCGAAATATAACGCTAAAAACGAATTAAATCCCTATTTTTATCAATTGTTAGATTACAAATATAATGCTGTTACTCCAGTTGGAGAGGTGTGCATTATTCCTGTTCAGGCGTATGCAAGAATAGAGTCAGAAGGAGAAGAATTGGGGATTGAAGCAATGTTGGTAGATTATTTCTTTGTTCGAGATAATCTGAGTGATCAATGGCGCGTTTTAGATTATGGTTTCCAGTTTTTAGATCAAGATTTGAAAGAGTTCTTTCCAGGTTTACCAGTGAATATTAAGAATGGATTGAATACTGGGGTTATTGCTGCTGAGGATTTAATAAACGTCTCCATAGATGATCAATAATAAAAATTTCAATATATGAACCTCCTTCGGGAGGTTTTTTTACAATATGCATATTCTTATATTAATGTACCACCCATTCTTGTTCGTACCGTACCAGTCATTCCTATTCCTAACGCACCACTAGCAATATTTAAAGAATACTAGGATTAAGTGCGACAAACCAAAAAAACATGAGATGACCTCTAAAAACATTTTAATGAAATAAAGTTATTTGCATAAATGAAATTTCCTTTACTCTATTGACTAAATAAAGCTTCAACCATTAAGTTTAAAAATAATGAGGATGAAATAAAGTAACAAATGGGAAAGTATAAAATTTTCAAAATACAGACTATCAAAGACTGGGAAGGTGAATACTGGGATGTATACGAAGAACACAAGACTCAAGCAGGCATAATGGTTTATAAAGGATGGCCTTATGATGAAACACCTCAAAATGGTGGGCAAGCTAATTTTTATTATATTTTAACCAATGAAATTGCAGAATATATAACACAACATAGTATTGTCCATATCACAAAGACCCTCGGTTTTTCTGAGCCTGTTGTTCGAAAGTTTAGAAAAACAATTGGATTCTTCCTATCACATCCCGTAACGTACAATTTTGAATGGATTCTTGAACACCAAGATGAAATTCTTTATGACAGTTATGAAGTACTATCTCAAAAATATGGTCTCACCAAGCCTCAAATCGTTTCGTATACAAACCGTTTACTCCATCATGGTATTGCGCGTAAACAGCTACAACGAGAATCAACTTGCGAAAGAAAACATATTCAATGGTTTCAGGGAAATAAAGACAAGTTGTCTGGGCTCAATATTAAAGAGATTGAAAAGCAATTTGGATTCTCATACTATATTTCCAAAATAATTCATGATTTAGCATGCCAAGAAAAAAATATACCGACTCAATCCGAACAATGGCAACAACAGTTAAAAGACAAGCGGCTGTGGCTACTCGATCATCAGGTTGAGTTATTACGAAATGATATTCCACTGGAGCAAATTGCTCAAAAATATAATACAAACAAGTTTTTTATAAGTGGATGTCGAGCCCAATTAAGGAGAATACTTAAAATTTCACATCCTCAACAAAAAATAAATTGGGTAAAACAACATCAATCTGATCTCGAAACCATGACAATTGTCGAATTACAAAAAAAATATCAAATTGGTCGACATGTAATAAGAAGCTACCGCAAACTTCTAACTGAATTGAAACAAAATGAATAGGATTTGAGCATAAATATCCATTCTGTTAATATTTACTAGTTAATAATAAGGTAATAAATAACAATGTTAGATAATATTTTTGGCATTTTAGATAAGTTTGGCTTTGGAACACAAAAACGTGCCATCAGTGCTCAATTTTCAAATGCACAACTTAATTCACAAATTATGCTACAACGTATTGATGGCTTTCATGGCATCAATGAAGGAATGTCAGCAGAATTGATCTGCCTATCTACTAATCCATTCATAGAATTAAAACAATTCATTGGCTGTCAGATAGCTGTTGATCAGGTCACTGATTCAGGCAGATTGTTTAGAACGACTGGCATTATTACAGGCGCTTCTCAAGGACAATCTGACGGTGCTTTAAGTCTATACCGATTGACTATGCAAGATCCAACCAGCTTATGGCATAAACGACGCAATAGCCGTGTGTTCATGAATAAGAATGTTGTTGAAATTATTGAAGTAATTTTCAAAGAGTGGCAGTCGAAAAGTGCCTTGTTTGCTTCAAGCCTAAAATTAGATACGAGTGGTCTAACTAAGTCTTATGATATCCGTCCATTCTCAATGCAGTCAAACGAAAGCGATTACGTATACCTAACCCGATTAATGCGTGAAGAATCAATTAATTGGCTCATTGATGAAGCGAGTTATATTGTATCAAGTAATAAGCAAAGCATTGAAGCACAAAAACTACGTTTAGTCGATGATAATGCCCAATTTAAAGCCATTGAACGTCGAAGCATACGCTACCATAGGTCAAATGCAACAGAACAGTATGACAGCATTACAAGCTTTATTGCACAACGTAGCTTACAACCTACGGCAATCCATGTACAACGTTGGCAAGCGGATAGCTTAAGTCAAGAAGATGCGAGTGGTTCAGTACTCAGTTCGCATAAACACAGTTCCAATCGGGACAATGAAAGTCTCAGCCTAGAACAAGCATGGAGTATCTCCCCTGCATGGATCAGTGATCTTAAAGGTGAAGATCAAGCCACAAAATCAAGCAATAGCCAATTAGACAAACTCAACAAACAACTGAATCAATATCAAGCCTTGCAATCCAAATATTTTACCGCACACAGCAGTGTCCGAGATATTCAAGTTGGATATTGGTTTCAACTATCAGATCATCCAGAACTTGAAAAAAATCATAGTTCGGATGATAAAGAGTTTTTGATACTCAATAAGCACTACTATAATCAAAATAACCTTCCAAAAGATTTAAAAGATCAATTGGAAAAGTTACTTAGCCTCAGTCATTGGGAAACCAGTAAAGATAGTGAGCAAGAACGCCAAGCCAATGAATTGATGCTTGTACGTCGAAGTATTGCAGTTGTTCCTGAATATGATCCATTACAACATCGCCCAGTTGCACATGTACAACGAGCAAAAGTTACGACAGATGGTGAAGAAATCCATGTGGATGAATGGGGACGTATTAAAGTTCGATTCCTATTCACTCGTACAGATGATCATAGTCATGATGGGGGTGCAGGTTCAAATGATAATGATACAGACTCTGCTTGGGTAGATGTACTGACGCCTTGGGCGGGTGAAGGCTATGGCGCACGCTTTTTACCTCGTAAAGATGAATTAGTTGTGATTGACTTCTTTGATGGCAATATTGACCGTCCATTTGTGACAGGACGTATCCATGAAGCAGAACGAAATCCAACCAAGTTCGATATAAAAGGACAACTACCTGATACCAAAAAACTCAGTGGGATTCGTTCAAAGGAAGTCAGTGGCGAAGGCTATAACCAACTGCGTTTTGATGATACGACAGGACAAATCAGTGCCCAATTACACAGCAGTCATAGTTCAACTCAATTAAACCTCGGTAATTTAAGCCATCCGAAAGACAAAGCTGAAAGTGATGGTCGTGGTGAGGGATTTGAATTACGTTCAGATGCTTATGGTGCTATACGTGGTGGTAAAGGCGTACTCATCACTACAACTCTTTCAGAAAATGCAAAAGGCAAACATCTAGATCGTGCTGAAATTCAAGCAAATCTAAAAGTTACACATGGTACAAATGAAGCCATTAAAAAAGCTGCTACTGTCCATCTGGTGGATGATCCAGAAATTGAACAACAAATAGAGCTTGAATCTGCACTTCCTGAATGGAGCGATTCAGATTCAACTCAATATTTAATCGCACATTCAGCAGATATAATGCTTTTAGACAGTCAAAAAGGGATGTTAACTCAAGCTCAAGCAAACATTGATACTAGCACCCCAAGTAGTGTTCAATTCTTTGCAGGTCGCAACTTTTTAGCAAATGCTCTTGAAAAAATAAGTATTTTTGCAAAAGCGGCTGGAATAAAAATTAAAGCGGGTAAAGGTCCAGTCGAAATTCAAGCCCAAGATGATGTGATGACAATTTCCTCTCAAGAGCTTATGCATGTCTATGCGGTGAATGATTATGTAAAAGTTGAGAGTGGCAAAGGCGTTTTAATCACTGCTGGTGGCGGATATATCAAACTTGAAGGTGGCAATATTGATATTGCATGTCCGGGTTTGATGACACTGAAAGCTGGTCAAATTAAAACTATGAGTGGTACTTCTTTATCTAGTGATCTTGCCGCAATGCCAAAATTACAGATGGATTATGATGAGCAATATCTTGTTAAAAATAGAGCTGGCAAAGCCATGCCAAACACAAAATATAAAATGACTACAGCGGATGGCAAAGTAGTCACCGGCATTACCGATAGCGAGGGTAAGACAGAAAAAGCCACTTCACTATCTATGGGTAAAGTTGTGCTAGAAATTTTAGGACACGTTGATTAAACAAGATATATGAAATAGAGTTTTTAAATATATTTTAAGAAAACATTTAGTAGTAACCAAGGGATAGATAACATGAATACAAATTTTAAAGCTGTTTTATTTTCAGCTGCCGTTTTAGTTTCAGGTTGTTCCCAAGCAAAAAATGTAGAGGAATCCAATTCAATGCTCGATCTAAAAAATACCAAAGATTGGTGCGTAGGGCGATATACGTTTAAATTACCAAAAAATGCTGTTTTAACTGGTGGTACGGATTTTTATAATTCTTTTCAAATTACAAGTTATGCAAATGCAAATACAGCTAAATTGAATTATGAATATACGGATGCTATTAATGAATATAATGCAAATACAAAGGTTAGAAAGCTAATTTTTGAATTACCCACTAAAGTATCTGGCTCCAAAACAATAAAAATATTTAGTGGTAAATTTGGTTCAAACCCAATAAGTCCAATGGATCTATTTGGGTTTGTTTTAGATAGAGGAACCTTATTTAAGATTGAAATTAGTTATGTTAAGGAGAATAAGGATTTAGTTACGGATGAATTACATCGAATAATCAACGCCCTTAGCGCCAGATCAATTAACAGCATCCCCAAAGAGAAAGGAATATGTATCACCAATGGATTTATTCAAGATGATGGAAATAATTTCCGAAAAAGTAAAAATACCCTACCTTTTGATTTATCTGGCTACCCATCAGTAAAAATGAGTTTACAGGCAGAAGCATTATTGAATCCTCAAGCCGACTTATTGACTACGATGAAAAGCAATCTCAAAGAACGTGGAATTTATAGCCTCACCACTTCAAGCTTTAAGACCATACGCAAAGGAACTAAAAATCAAACTGGCGGTGAACGACTCACGGGGCAAGAGTGGTTGTCACAAGCACCTATGCAAGGTCAAAACGGTGCAATAGCGACTTGGGAACATGCGGGTACAGTTCAAAATGCATTAGATCCAGTGATACAGCTTAATGTTGATAGTGGTTTCGATGGCAATAATATCAAAACTTCAAGTTTGCATGAAAAAGAGACCATCCAACTTTATGAATTCATTCTAAATTCAATAAGAAAATTCTAGGAACTCAAATGGCTATAGATAAAGAACCACATAAGCAGAATGGTGACAGTTTTGAATCTACAACAACACCTACTTCAAATGAAACACTTACCCATGCAGTTTTAGGTCCTAAATACGTTATTCCTATCATATTTATTCCAGGTATTATGGGATCAAATATAATGAATGATAAAGGGGATAAAGTATGGTTTCCACCAAACGGGTTGTTAGCAGGGATCGGGGCGGCTTTTAATGGGAAATTTTTTAGATCTGCCAAAGATAGACAGACCGAGTTAGATCCAAAGACTACTCATGTCAGTAACACTGGTGATATAAAAATCAATAAAAAAGCAATTAAAGGCTTTGGTGAAAATGAAGCTCGCGCAAGGGGCTGGGGTACAGTTTATTGGGATGGTTATGGAGAAGGATTGGTTTTTTTAGAGCAATTCCTGAATAGTCAATTAATCAGACCACAAGCCGCCCATTCTTCTCATAATGAAGATAGGGATGGTTTTGCGGGATCTGAACCATGGCAAAACGTAACTGAAATTCCAGAAGCAACAGCTCAGCAAAAAGATGAACTTAAGCAAATCTTTAATCCTGCAAAAGTTTTTGATTTTTTGAAAAAGGAAGAATTTGAGAAATTGGCTGACTACGCATTTCCCGTATTTGCACTGGGATATAATTGGTTACAATGCAACAGCGTTTCAGCAAAATCTGTGAAAGTAAGACTAAATTCAATGGTTAAGCCACAGATTGCCAAGGAATTTCCTAAAGCGACCTTTAAGAAATACATTATTGTCACCCATTCTATGGGTGGTTTAGTCACGCGAAATTTGATTCAAGATGCTGAAGTGGCTGGGGATATTTTGGGTGTTATCCATGGGGTTATGCCAGCGAGTGGTGCGCCAACGGTTTATAAGCGTTTAGCCAATGGTTGGGATGGTAAAGAGGTTACAGGTAATTTTGTAGATAGTGTTGCTAAACACGTTTTTGGAGCAACCTCTGCAAAATTAACGCCCGTACTTGGTAATGCGCCGGGTGGGCTTGAATTATTACCTTTCCCAAACTTTATGACCACTCATGACGACAACCCTACAGTGAAAGTAAAACCATGGCTAAAACTCATCGCAAAAAATAAAAATGGTAAAACAATCACAGCCACACTACCAAAAGATGATCCATATCCAGAAATCTATAACAGGATGGATACTTGGTGGAGGATGATTAATACGGATTTTCTTGATCCAAATAAATCCATTAGAAGTGAAGCTTTTCCAAAGTCTGAGAGAATACCAATAGAATTCGGCAATATTGCCGAAGTAAAAGCGCAACAAGAGGCGAACAAGCAAGTAAAAAAGCCAACTAAATCTGATTATGATTTAAGCTTGCAAGCTGCATTAGCTAAAACACTGGCAGTGGTAGAGACATTCCATGACCAAATATCTGATAGCTATCACGATAATTGTTATGCCCACTATGGCAACGATCCGAGATTCCTAGCATTTAGTGAGGTTGTGTGGGAAACAGATCAAATTTTAGAAATTGAAACCGAAGAAGATCTGATTGAATACACAGGTATTACTCGACCTATTTCTACTGAAAACACAACTTCCAATGCTACAGCGAATGACACTTCTTATGGAAGTACAACAGCTACTGGAACCTCTTTACATAAAATGCCAACAATTGTTATGACTGCAGAATCTTCTAATGATGGATGGGATAAAGAACTGTTTAATGAAGATGGTGAACGACGTATCAAAAGAGATGGAAAAGAGGATGTTGTATTTAAATTGCGTGTAGCACCTAACACTGCTACGGGAGCTGGTGATGGAACAGTCTGCCATCAATCGGCTCAAGATGTGCTTCGTGATAAAATCTTACAAGTTTTTGAAATCAATGGGTATGACCATGCTAACAGCTACAAGAATCCAAATGTTTTACATAGTGTACTTTTCTCTGTGGCTAAATTGATGAATAAGGCTTGATATAATATTCTAATAATTTGCCTGTGTATTCATTACAGGCAAATTATTTAATAGATTTTTCTTAATTTGCTACTAAGCCTACAAATAATTTTTCTAATCATTTTCTTCTTTGATTCCTTCACTTGCTAGCATTGATGTAGAATCCCAATCAGGCCAAATTCCAATATACATATCTCGTATATTTTTATTAGTAGTCTTTTTCCAGATGTCTTCCCACCAAAAAGAAGTTTGAGTTTTACGAATAATTGATAATGGATGAATATCAAATTCTCTTATTTGATTAAATTTTGATGAATTAATTAAATAACTGCTGATTAAACTACTGTATGGGCTATCGTAAAGTGCTTTCCACAAGCGAGCAAAACTTTGTAATACAATTCGCCCCCCTTCACCAATCGAAGTCGAAATATGTGCTCGTGTTTCTAAAACTTCTACAAATCCATTTTTTTGCTCACGAACAATTAATAATTCACCTTCATCTGAAAGATTACGTACGAAATGAATCTTTTTTATTTCAGATAAGAAAATTTCTTGATCCGTTATTCCTGTGGTTAAAAATAATTTTGGAATATCAATTTCGGGATTTCCCGTTACTTCAAAAAAAGAATATGGAGTTGGATGACCATCGCCATGTACTAACCAATCTTGGTTGATTCTAAAGAAATCTGCAATTTTTCTGAGTTCAGTAAAAGTAGGTTCTTGTTTTCCCTGTATCCAGTCTAAAAATATTTCTGCTGTTTCATATCCAAGTTGTTCCGCAATCAGGGAATATTTAATTTCTTTAACTTGGGATGAATTTAACCACTCTATTGCTTTGATTAAGCGAGCTGATAATTCTTTCTTACGATCAAGGAGTTGATAAGGATTAAGTACAGTATCGCCATCTAAATCTATTTTTTTAAAGTTAAAACTATTCTCAAGACGTGCCAAAATCTCAGCATTCATTGAACGTTTGGTATTTTGAGCTTCATTTTCTATTTTTTGTTTTAATTCAGTAGGTAATCTCAATTTTATCTGAGAATCTGGTAATAGACTCATAAAAAACTAAACTCCACACATTGACGATAGATCAAAATGGTGTACTATATATAAACCATATTGGTTTTATGAGGTCGATGTGAACTCAAATATTAATGAAACTGCTCAACTTAAAATTCGTATTCCAGCAACGTTACGGAAACAGTTACAACAGGAATCCATTGCTCAACAAAGATCAATGAATGCTCAAATTAACTTCATTTTGAAACAATTTATGCAAATTCCTAATAATGTCCAAGTAAAAGATTAACTCAACACGGCAGAAATAGTTGAGGCCCATGCTGACACATGAGCCTCTTATAACAATGTCTTAATTTTGCAGTCAAGACATTTGTATTCTATTGGACATTGTTGACTTTATCAATGTCCAATTAGTGCTTTTCTGCCTCTTAAATAAACCAAAGAGGTGCATACTATGCGTGTAGAAACAGACAAAATTCGGCAAACAGCTAGATTTATAAACCTAGGCTATAGTCAAAGAGAAATTAGTAAGCAAGTTAAAATTCATCGAAGTTCCATTAAAATCATTCATGAAAAGTTAATGCTTTTCCCCATTCAAAATGATGAATTGAAATTATTTACTGATAATGAATTATTGGAATTTTTAGAAATTTCACGTCAGAGCAATTACCCAACCCGAAAAATTTATCCTGATTTTGAATATGTTAATCTAGAGCTAAAAAAAAGAGATATGACTTTAGAACTACTTTGGCAAGAGTACGTTGCACAAT
>OEQO01000312.1_pt1 | contig 10786 bp, 8 predicted proteins | sample 1539751 | NCBI WGS metagenome assembly OEQO01 (sample SAMEA3891237, study PRJEB23780) | metagenome | biome: terrestrial biome; feature: animal house; material: water of meat washing | place: Italy | collected 2015-05-12 | reverse complement strand
ATAGGGAGCCGCGCCGGGATGACAAGGGCTTTTTCAGCAAAAAAAGTTCGTTCGCTCAGATATCAAGCAACCACCTCTTTTTTGCTCGAAATGGCATCAATCCTGACTATTGCCGGATTTAAATTGAACATTTGAAAAGCCAATTTATAATTGCCATCTCAAATGTTCAATTGGAATGCCCTCATGCATCAAATCCTCGATAGCCATAAGGAAGAGCAAATCGTCCCGCTGTTCCGCTTGGGGTTCCGACCCTTCTTCTTGTTCGGGGCTCTGTTTGCTGCCGTCGCCATGCTGCTCTGGCTGGGGCAGCTCAACGGTTGGCTTACCTTGCCCGGGATTGCCAACCCGATCTGGTGGCATGGTCATGAGATGCTGTTTGGTTTCGGGGCTGCCATCGTCGCGGGTTTCTTGCTCACCGCGGTGCAGAACTGGACGGCCCATCCCGGTGTTCGGAGCTGGCCATTGGCGCTGGTGGTGGGGTTGTGGATGTTGCCAAGGACGTTGTTACCCTGGCTGGGTGAGGAGAATACGCTCCTGATGGTGGCAGACCTGCTCTGGTTGCCGCTTTGCGCCTGGTTCCTTGCCAAGCCGATCTTGATAACCCGGCAATGGCGCAACCTCTTCTTCGTGCCCCTGTTGCTGATACTGACCCTGCTCAATGGCGCCAGCTGGTTATGGCATGCAGAGTGGAACACCGTTGAGCATCTGCTGATCACGACTGTGCTGTTGTTTACCACCCTGATCGCCGTGATGGGTGGAAGGGTGATTCCGTTCTTCACCGCCCGAGCAACCGGTCAGGAGAAAGCTGCACCTCAGCTCTGGCTGGAACGGGCGGCGCTCGCGACACTGTGGCTTATCTTGCTGTGCTGGCTGCTGCTCCCCACCCAATGGGTCACCAGCATATATATAGTGCCTCTCTATATAGTGGCGGCGAGTTTGCATCTGTGGCGGCAACTGCGTTGGCATCTGCCATCGACCCTTGCGCATCCCCTGCTGTGGTCACTCCATCTCGCCTATCTGTTTATCCCTCTTGGCCTGCTCGCTCTTGCGGCACATAGCGCGGGTCTGCCCATCACGCTGTCAATGGCCAGCCACCTGCTCAGCGCAGGCTGTATGGGCACCATGATCCTGGGCATGATTGCGCGAGTCTCCCTCGGCCATAGCGGTCGGGCCTTGCAGGTAGGACGCAGGATCACTGGCGCATTCGCCCTGGTTATCGCTGCCGCTACAATGCGGGTGGCGATTCCGCTGTTCTGGCCTGCTTATACCCTGCATGGCTGGAACCTCAGCGCGCTTGCCTGGATCGCTGCCTATGGTCTGTTTGTCTGGGTCTATACCCCGATACTGATCCGCCCCAGAGCAGATGGTCGACCGGGTTGATGACTGCGGAACATGTTCAGGGTGTTGCCACCGGATAGTGGATCAGGTTGTGGAAAATCGCCGGAGCAATACCCAGATTGCGATAACCGTGGGGGCGGTCGGCAGCAAAGCGCACCGCCTCCCCTTGCGCCAGTGAGTGCCACTCCCCTTCCACCAGCACCTCCATCATGCCGCTGATGACGATGACATGTTCGGTCACTCCCGGCTCATGGGGCTCGGATTCACGCTGGTAACCCGGCAACAGGGTCAGCTCAAGCAATTCGAAGCCAAACCGGTTTTCATAAGGGAAGAGCGGCGCCACTTGCATGCCCTCTCCCGCTGGCTGCTGGCGAATGGCATCGGCGGTGCGATAGAGCACCTCTTCCTGCGCGGCTGGTGTGGGCTCGATGAAACTGGAAAATGAGACTCGAAAACCGGTGGCGATCTTCCACAGCGTCGCCACCGTTGGGCTGGACTCTCCCCGCTCAATCTGCCCCAGCATCGCCTTGCTGACACCCGTTTCGCGCGCGGCGGCATCCAGGCTCCAGCCGCGCTCGCTGCGCAGCCCCTTCAGTCGAGCAGCCAGATGCTGACTCATCTCTTGCATAACTGCCTCTTTATTACTCTTGCACGATGCGCCTTGTGCGCTATAGCGCACAGCGATATAGTCAAAGCTGTATTGTACGTAATAACGCACAGCGCGTCACAACGCCAAGAGGAAACCCCATGCCCTTCGCCCTCCCCCATCTGGTCGCAGGCTTTATCGCCGTGATGGTCGGCTACACCAGCTCCGTCATCCTGATCATCCAGGCCGCCACGGCAGCAGGTGCTGATACTGCCCAAGTCGCCTCCTGGCTCTGGACGCTGGGGATCGGCATGGGGGTGAGCTGCATCGGCCTCTCTCTCTATTACCGCATACCCATACTAACCGCCTGGTCCACACCGGGCGCGGCACTGCTGATCACCACGCTGGGCAACTTCACTCTGGCGGAAGCCATCGGCGCCTTTGTGATCTCGTCCCTGCTGATCACTCTGTGTGGCATCAGCGGCTGGTTCGACCGTTTGATGAGGCATATCCCGGCTCCGCTGGCCGCCGCCATGCTCGCTGGCGTGCTGCTCAGATTCGGGTTGGATCTGTTCAAGGTTGCCCCGCAAGATCCCTTGCTGCTTGGCACCCTGCTGCTGACCTTCCTGCTGGGGCGTCATCTCTGGCCCCGCTATACCATGGTGCTGGTACTGGGAGTGGGGATGCTGATCTGCAGCGTGCGGGGGGATTTGCAACTGGGCACCCTTCACTGGCAACTCGCCAGCCCGGTCTGGACATGGCCAGCCTTCTCCCTTGATGCTCTGTTTGGTATCGCGCTGCCGCTGTTCATTGTCACCATGACATCGCAAAACATGCCGGGGATTGCCATCTTGCGGGCCCATGGCTATCAGCCTGCCACCTCCTCGCTGATCAGCTGGACCGGCCTGACCGGCCTGCTGCTCGCCCCTTTTGGCGGCTATGCCTTCAATCTGGCCGCCATCACCGCCGCCATCTGCATGGGCAAAGAGGTCGACCCGGATACCAAGCGCCGCTGGCCTGCTGCTGTCTGGGCGGGTTGCTTCTATCTTGTGACCGGCTGTTTTGGCGCAACCGTCGCCGCCCTGTTTAGCGCCTTCCCGGCAGCCCTTGTCACCTGCATCGCCGGATTGGCCCTGCTAGGCACCATCGGCAGCAGCCTGCACTCTGCCTTGCAACAGGATGAAGCGCGAGAAGCTGCGCTGCTCACCTTTATCATTACCGCGTCCGGGATCAGCCTGCTCGGCATCGCGGCAGCCTGCTGGGGACTGCTCATCGGACTTGCCTTGCACTGGCTTCATTTATATCGACAAGAAAATCAATGAGACCTCAAACCGTGATGACCTGCGCAAGATCCGGAAAAATTAGTTCACAGATGAAACTAATTACCCTCTATTGGTGTCAGGGCACCACTCTTCCCGGACATGTTGCCCTGTCAGGTTCATGCAACGGAGAATAATAATGAAACATCAGGCTTTCATCATATTGTTGGCGCTTCTGGGCGTCAGCACGGCACACGCAGCCGACACGGACAGAGAGCTGGCTCGCCAGCTCGCACTTCAGCAGAAAAACCTGCTGCCCCTGCTGAGCAATCAGCAATACCAGAGCCCGCTTCCCAACCTGCTGCAAAAAGCCAGCCCGCGCCTTAAACGGCAGGCGACCGATGCCAACCAGGCGGCCATCAGCCGGCAAGGACTGGATGGCGAGGTCAAGCAACTGATGCAGTTGCGGCTGGCCAACACCGATCAGGCCGCCGCACTGCAACAGGGCGTCGAACCGCTGGTCGCCTATGTTCCGAGCGGGGATGAGAAGAGCTGGAGCGCGATCGAGGCGTTCGACAGCGCTGGCAATCCCGTCTATCTGGATGTGGACAAGGCACCGGCCCGGCCGGTTCTGGTGGTCGAAGCCGATCCCGTCAAAGCCAAGAACGCAGGCTTGAAGGTGATGCGCAAGGCGCTGGCCGATGCGGATCTGCAAAGCGCCCCGCGAGCGGCGGCCAGCACGGCGCCGCTCAAGACCAGTATCCTGAAAAAGATCAGACTGAAGGATGATCAGGAGCCCTGGCTGCTCGGCGCAGCCGAAGTGTATGCGGTGGTCGCAGGGGTCAATCCCAGTCGGGATGAGCCAGTGGTCGATATTGTCGACATGCCCTACCTCGACTATGACAACACCGATTACACCCCCAACCAGATCCTGGTTTACTGGGATCGCTATCGCTGGGGTGCCGTCGACGTGGTGATGATGGAGCAGGATGACAACGTCAACTACAAGGAGCTGAGCGCCCTGCTGATTGAAGCCCTCAAACTCGGCTTTACTGCGGGTGGAGTGCCGGAAGCACTGCCCTTCCTCGATCTTGGTGGTCGCATCGTCAAGGCGCTGCCCGACTCCTGGATGACCAACAACGATGACTATCTGGATACCTTCTACACACTGGAGCAGGATCAGGTCTATCACCAGTATCCGGGGGCTGCCGGTAATGCGGTTATCGATCTCGAGCCGAAAGAGATCCCGGTGACCCGGCCTTAAACAACGGCCATAACGAAAAAGCCAATGAGCAACTCATTGGCTTTTTGCTTTTATCGCGGTGACCACCGGTCAACCCTTGGGACGAACCCCCAGAGTATGGCAGATGGCATAGGTCAGCTCGGAGCGGTTCAGGGTATAGAAGTGGAAATCCTTCACCCCTTCCTGACTCAGCACGCGCACCTGATCGATGGCGATGCTCGCCCCCACCAGATTGCGGGTCATCTGATCGTTATCCAGCCCCTCGAAACGCTGATGCATCCAGCGCGGGATCTTCACGTTGGTAAAACCGGCAAACTTGGCCAGCGTCTGGTAGTTGGAGACCGGCAGGATCCCCGGCACGATTTCGGCATCGATACCGATGGCGGCGCAGCGATCCCGAAAGCGCAAGTAAGTCTCCACATCGAAGAAGAACTGGGTGATGGCACGGTTGGCACCGGCATCGATCTTGCGCTTGAGGTTGAGCAGGTCGGATTGCGCACTCTTGGCCTCCGGGTGCCCTTCCGGATAGGCGGCAACCGAGATATCGAAGTCAGCCTCAGACTTGAGCAGGGCAACCAGATCGGTGGCATACATATCCGGCTTGTCCAACCCCTGCGGCAAGTCACCGCGCAGAGCCACGATATGACGAATACCGCTGTTCCAGTAGTCGCGGGCGATGGTGCGCAGCTCGTCGCGGCTGGCATCGATACAGGTCAGGTGCGGCGCCGCAATCAGGCCAGTCCGCTCCTTGATGTCCTTGATCACCTTGTGGGTGCGATCACGGGTGCCGGAGTTGGCGCCATAAGTGACGGAGACGAACTTGGGTTCCAGCACTTTCAGCCGTTCGATGGACTGCCAGAGGGTATTCTCCATCCCTTCACTGTTGGGCGGAAAAAACTCGAAACTGACCGATATATCGCCATTCAAATCTGCCAAGCTCTGGTTGAGCGCCTCAACCTGACGTGCACTGTGAAATCCCATCTGCTCTTCTCCCTGTCCTGCAATCCATCTGCCTACGTCAAAACGGATGTTTGGACGTCTAAACGTCTTTATATTTATGAGTAAAACGATACAAAGTCAACAGGGATTTACCTCACATCCGATCTGACGAACGTCATATTTACAAAATTAACGGTACGTAACCGAAAAGTGCCCATCCCAAAATCGCCCCAGTCGAGTTATGATGGGGCCAGATCGTCCTGGACGTTCTGAATCTGCGTGTGATTGTTTGGCCGGAGGATTCTCCGGCCCCTTTTCATCTATTTCCCCCTCCTGCCGATAACAGAATGAGTCTTTGCAGGAGCACCATCATGGATACCCACCCCGGCTTTGCCACCGACTTGCTGTTTGATCGCTATCAGGGCGAGGTCATCCAGCATGAGCAGTTCTGGGCGGTTCGCACACCGGATGCTCCCGACTACTACTTCGGCAACTACCTGCTGCTCACCACCCCGCCCAGCGACCGTGACAAAGGCTGGCTGGAAGCCGCATTCGATCAGCTGATCGGCCAGGATCCTCGAGTGCGCCACCGCACCTTCCAATGGCCACTGGCAGCCGGGCAAAACAGCCGGATCGCCGGTTTTGTCGCAACGGGTTACCAATATATGGAGTGCGTGGTGCTGGCGCTGGATAAGCAGAGCTGGCAGCCTCATGGTGATATCAATGGTCCCCAGGTTCGCGCCTTCACCACTGCGGATTGGCAAGAGTGGCTCGACTTCGAACTCCATGAGCGGGATGAGGGGCACACGGCAGAGAGTTATCTCCCCTATCTGCAATCCCGTCGGGCGCTCTATCAGGCCATGATTGCCGATGGTCTCGGGGACTGGTGGGGGATCTGGCAAGAGGGGCAACTGGTCGCCAGTTGTGGTCTCTTCTTTTGCGGCACACTTGGGCGCTTCCAGTTGGTACGCACGCACCATGCGTGGCGCAACCAGGGGTTATGCCGCCAGCTGCTGAGTCAAGTGGCTCGCGCAGGATTGTCCCGCGCCAAACAGCTGATCATAGTGGCCGACGAGCACTACCATGCCCAGCGCATTTACCGCTCTCTGGGGTTCGCCCCGGTTGCCCGCATCGGCAGCCTCTGTCGCTGGCCCCACGAAGCACAATAAAGCGATGCATGCTGGCCGTGAGCCATAAAAAACGGGAGGCTGATGCCTCCCGTTTTTATTGATGCCGATGACCTATTGCTGTGGCTGCTGTGGCGCCTCCAGCTCGTTGGAGAGCGCCTGCTCCACATCAGCCGCAGGAGCGGGTAGTGGCGCCGTCGCTGCTGATGCAGGTTCTGCGGGAGTCACAGCGGGTGTCACCACGGCCGGCGTGTCACTGGTCGCGGGTGCAGCGGACACAGCTGCCGGTGCTAAAACCGGAGCAGGAGTGACGGCATCACACTGACAATCCGCGCTCTTGGCCTTGTTGCCCTGATGAGGGGCATACCAGCCCTTCAAGCCACTTTCCAGTCGATCCGCGGCAGCCTTGGGCTCCATCTTGCCAAGCAGCACCGCCTGACTCACCTCGGCCAGTTCATCCCCCAACTTGGGCGTACCACGGGAGAGGATCTGGGTCGCCACCCGAATGGTCGAGTCACACTGATCGCGCCACTCCATCATCTCTTTGGCCGCCGGATTGGTGACATCGAAGAAGTGGTTGGAGAGGGAGAAGAATCCCGGCAGCGAGTTGGTATAGAGCTCGGCAAATTGCGGCGTCGTCAGCCACTGCAGGAAGGCCATTGCCCCCTCTTTGTTCTTGCTGGCCGGATTCATCCCCATACCGATATCGGTGTGGTCGGTAAAGAAACAGCCATCACCCTGTTTGGCCACCGGCGGACGCATGACGCCAAAATCGACCTTGCCGGTGAAGGGGGCAATCTCCCAGGAGCCCGCCACGTAGAAGGCGGCCTTGCCCGAGGTGAACAGCTCGTTGCTGGTCGCATAATCGCGGCTCTCGCCCCCCTCACCGAGGTAGGAGCGCCAGCGGGCCAGCTCATCGAACACCTTCACATATTGCGGGTTATCCAACCGCTCCTGCCCACCGATCAGCGCCAGACGGCCGTCCTCCCCCTTCCAGTAGTTGGGGCCAATGTTCTGGAAGCCCAGCTCGGAGGCAACCCAGCTCTCGGAACCGCTCATGGCCAGCGGCACATAGCGACCGTCGGCCTTGATCTTGTCCAGCACGGCAAAGAACTGATCGCGGGTTTGCGGCAAGGTGAGCCCCAACTCACTGAAGATCTTCTTGTTATAGAAGAAGCCATGGATCACCGAGGCCATCGGCACGCAGAAGGTCTGGGCACCGGAATCGGTCTGCCAGGGTGACTGGGCAAAACTCGGGAAGTTCTCCATCCCTGCCATTTCGGTCAGCTCGGCCAGATGGCCCGCCTTGAACAGGGCGAGCGAGTCATCAAACGGACGACAGGTAATGAGATCCCCCGCCTTACCGCCTTTCAGGCTCTCCCACAGAGTGGGCATGTAGTTGACGTTCTGCACCGGATGAAAACTCACCTTGATGCCGGGATGCGCCGCTTCAAACGCCGGGATAATCTTCTGCTCCCACAGCGCCTTGTCATCGGTTCGCCAGCTTTCAATCACCAGCTCGCTGGCCATCAGCTGGCCACACAACAGGAGACTCAGGGCTCCAATCCACTTTTTAGACATAAGCCCTCCTAGACCTTGAAATGTGCGATCAATTGCTGCTGTTTGGCGACCAGGTCGGCCAGCACTTCGCTGCTGCTGGCGGATTCGCGCGCCTCCCGCTCTGTCTCGTATGCCACATCGGCAATACCGGCGATATGACGAGCGACCCCCTGACTGACGGAGATCTGCTCCTGAGCGGCATGGGCCACCTGATCCGCCATCGACTTGATGGCCCCCATCCGATCGGCAATGGATTGCAGCGCCACATCCATCTCGCGAGTCTGCTCGACACAGCTCTGGGTCTGCTCCTGGCTGCGCCCCATCACTTCAACCACATGCTTGCTGGAGCTCTGCAGGTTCTCAATCATCCCCTGGATCTCTTCGGTCGAAGTCTGGGTGCGATTGGCCAGCGCCCGCACCTCATCGGCCACCACCGCAAAACCGCGACCGGCATCGCCAGCACGGGCCGCTTCGATGGCGGCGTTCAAGGCCAGCAGGTTGGTCTGCTCGGCAATACTGCGGATCACATCGAGAATGCTGCCGATGTTGTTGCTGAATTCCCCCAGCTTGTAGGTGATCCCGACCGCCTCTTCCATGGCGCCAGCCAACTGCTCGGTAAGCCTGCGAGTGGTGGCCACTTTCTGGCGACCACTGCGCGCCTCTTCATCGGCCAGATCCACCTCCCGCTTGGTGCCATCGGTAGAGCGGGCCACCTCGGTGGCGCTCACTTCCAGCTCGGTAATGGCGGCGGCCACCTGATCGGTCTGGCTCTTCTGCTCCTGCACCCGGGACATGGCCCGTTCGCTGATCTCGGCGGCGCGGCTCGCCTCATCCACCAGATGGCGGGAGCCCGCATTGATTTGAGAGAGCAGCTCGCCGGTCTTGCCCGCCAGCGTATCGATGGAGCGAGAGAGGCTGCCAAATTCGCAACTGCTGCGGTAGTTGATGCGGCGGGTCATGTCACCGGCCGCCATGTAATCGAGCTCCTTGTTGATCATCTGCAACGGGCGCTGAATGCTGCGCGCAGTGGTATAGCCGATCACCAGCGCCGCAGCAGCCGACATCGCGGCAACCACCAGGATCCAGAAGCTGGCGCTACTGACCGCCGCATCGGCATTGATCCGGCTATCGCTGGCGATGGCACCGGCAGACTTGCCCATCTCATCGAGCAAATTGAGGCTGTTGACCAGACTGGCATCCAGCTGCTGATTCTGAGTGGCCAACGACAGCTCCAGTTGCTGAGCCTGACGCATAGTTGCCAGCAAGCCCTGAGCGCCAAGCGCCAACTCCTGCATCCGGTCGAGATTGGAGACAAAGCGCGCTTTCACATCATCCGGCACCGTCACTCGCTCCAGACGCTTGCGCGCCATCTCGATATCCTTGCTCAACACCTTTTCCAGCTCGTTCAAATCGGTTTTGGCATCGGCACGGCGGATATTCTTCAGATCGCGGGCGATACCTGAGGTAATGAGTTCCGCCTTGTTGCGCATGGAGCGCTTGCTGGCGGTCTGTTGCAGCAGCAGATCCGCCGCCCACTGGTAGGTATCCTCAAGCCGGATAAATTCCATCTCCAGCTTGTGGCGCTGATCCAGTGCACTGACCCACTGCCGATGCTGGGCCAACACCTGATCCGCCAAGCCATAAAATTGGGTGGTAGCACTCTCGACCTGCTGGAAGCGGGCACGAGCATCCGCTACGTCGGTAAATTTACCCATCTCCTGACTCAGCTGGGCGAAGCGGTTCTGCTGCTCCTTGAACTGATTGGCCAGCTGCGGCAACTGGGCGGCATCTTCACTGGTGCGGTAGACCAGCACCCAGCGGTTACTATCCTGCAGTGCCCCCTTGAGACCTGCGACAGCAACCACCAGCGGGGTTGCCCGGTCAGATACGGCGGAGAGGCCGTCATTTATACCCTTGATTTTAAAGGTACTGATCACGCCAAGCAGGATCAGCAACAGCAGCATCAACACAAATCCGGCGATGATCCGCTGCACGATAGATAAACCCATGGAGACATCCTCACTCATTGGGGGAAGGTAAAGTGAACATAGTCACTATCGGCAGGGGTAGCGAATAACTGAAATAAAGCTGTGGGTATTTAATTGATTTGTATCGGGTTGGATCACAGTCCGGACCAGATCAGTCAAATAAAAAAAGCCCGGCACAAGCCGGGCTGAAAGAGACGTACTTTGCTATCTTCCGCGGTCCGTTCAGAACCGCAGTCAGAATCATTAGAAGCGGTAGCCAACACCCACCATAAAGGCCATCGGGTCGACCTTGGTATTAATGGTGCCAATCGCAGTATGCACATCGGTATCGATATCCATGATCCAGGCTGAACCGTTGACAAACCAGCGGTCAGTGATCGCCATATCGATACCAACTTGTCCGGCAACACCCCAGGAGTCATCGACTTTGACATCGGTTCCTGACAGTGCACCACGACCCTCTTCATCAAAGAAGGTGGTGTAGTTCACGCCAATACCGACATACGGGCGAACCTTGCTCTGAGCATCGCCAAAATAGTACTGACCCATCAGAGTCGGCGGCAAATGCTTGATCTTGGCAACTTCAGCGCCACCCAGTTTGACTGAATGAGAGAAGGGGGTTGCAGCCAGCAATTCGACACCCCAGTTATCAGTAATCATGTAAGAGAGAGTCAATCCCAATTGCATGTTGTCATTAATTTCCAGCTCTACAGGCGTGCTGCTTTCCTGCGGCGATACAAATGCCA
>OEQO01000305.1_pt1 | contig 10960 bp, 13 predicted proteins | sample 1539751 | NCBI WGS metagenome assembly OEQO01 (sample SAMEA3891237, study PRJEB23780) | metagenome | biome: terrestrial biome; feature: animal house; material: water of meat washing | place: Italy | collected 2015-05-12 | reverse complement strand
GTCCAAAGACCGTTCAAGACCTGGTCTTCTTTCAGATAATCAGGATCAGCACACAGGCCGAGGCGCACTTCGCCATTCTCACCAACGTAATCCTCAGTGTCAATGAGATACTCACCAAACACCTGATGCATAGCTTCGTTGAAGCTCTCAATACGACCCTCTTCGAGTTCATCATCAACGACTTGCTTGAACTCGTCAATGTCGCCAACGATAGTGGACAGCAGAAGTGGATCATTTGCTTCTACCACATTTACCAACTCCAGCGGCGAAAAGGTGTTGCCGAATAAGATAAATGAACTAGAAGAAGAATTGGAAACAAAACCGGAACGTGTTTTCATTTATTATCCTCTTGTATAAATTAATAGCCCAGATTACTCTGGGCTCAATATTAGTAACCAGTATAGATACTATACAGCGCCGCATCAGTAACACCCGCAGCTTTCAGCGACTCATCAGCCTGCACAAGTCTGCTCATATCTGCAATGTGAGTGATACCATAATCACAAGAGCCAAGACGAACACCCAGTACTGCTTCTTCGTCATCACCCCAATCAGAGGATTCAGTATACAGTGACAAGTTGCCGCCAAAACGCAGAGAATAACTTAGATCGTATTCGCGATATTCGCTCTGAATAAAATTCGCAAAATCACCATCAAAGATTGTATCCAGATTTGCAGAAGTGAGAACAAAATCATCACCCAGTGCCGCGCGTTCGGCATGATAACTGTTATCGTCAACAAAATCATTCAGCATAACATCAAGAGTGTCTCTGGTGGACTGCTCAAAACCATCAGGATCCATTTTCATAGACAGCTTGACCGCTTCAACAATATCAGTATGAGTACCAAATACAATGAAGGAAGAGCTGGAAGAGTTAGATACAAAGCCAGTACGAGTTTTCATGTTATCTCCTGATTAGTTGGCGCGAGTGCCAAAGAACAGATCGTGATCACGACCAATGACATTGCTAAGTTCAGCAAAAGCAGTTAGCTTGTCGCTAGTGACATTCAGATTGTCCAGTGCTTCGCTCATCTTGGTAATTTCGTATTCATCGGTGTCTTGCATAACACCGATAAAGTAGTTGGTGCCGTGACCATCCAGATCTTCTTCAAATGAATGCATACCACCGACAAGACCAATGTTGCCGCCGATAATTTGTTGTTCGGACAGTTCATAAACATCTTCAGTAAGAATATCTACAAAGTGTTCAGCAGTAATCTCACCGCGTTTAAACTTATGACATTCTGCTTTGATTGAATCATAAGTGTAACGGTAGGCCAGTGCCTTATCGGCAATTGTCATGAGATCAGACGAAAGCAGATAATCCTTGGTCAGATTAGTCAGCTCGTCACGAGTAACGGCAATGCCATACGCAATGAATGAAGAGCTGGAGGAGTTAGATACAAAGCCAGTACGTGTTTTCAAATGTTATTCCTCAGTGTCTCTTTTGATCACCACTTTACATTCAGTGCCGTGATCGTCTAGATAATAAACCTTGAATATGGACTCCAGAACAATGTCCATAGCAATTGCAGGGATTGAGCTTGCTATAGAAATCAATTCCGCGGTAGTTTCCGATTCAGTGTGGTAACGACTGCAACTGCTCAGACTATGCCATTCTTTAGTGGCATCAATTAGTTCGCAAATTGGTTTGCCGATGTGGCGCTCTACTATGTTTGCATATTCCAACACTTCTGATTCCGAGTAGTCTTCATATACAGGAACATCGCCCCATACTGAAAATTTTGCAATCTCGGATTCAAACCGCAGAACAAAAACATAACGTTCAGCTTCGCAGTAATGCGGAACTTTACGAACATCTAATTCGGTGATCATGGTGGTGTACCTTCACTCCATTCGTATTCGTAATATTCATATCCATCTTCCTGAATAAGCTCACCGCGATATGCAGCAATAAACTTTTCATATTCAGGAGAAGTACCTTGATGTTCGTATACATACTCGCTATTGCCATCAATCGCTGGAAGCATTTCAGTTTCCAGTGAAGCACCAGTCAATGCTCGAACAATTTGATCATTACACCAATCTTTGTGGTGCGAGCCATCAAATTGGCTGAACTTGAATGCAATTTCCAAAGCGCGTTGGATACGCCGTGTTGGCGTATCCTCTTCAGTATTGCAGACGGCTTGATCGAAAAATTTATTCATCCACCTCAACCTTTTCGTCTTTGATGCCCAAGACTTTGTATTGCTTCTTGAACACCGCTTTCCAGTCAGGAATCTTACCACCGTACATAGTCATACAGCAAGAGAAGTAAGGCAGTTTAACATCCTTGAATACATCTTGTGCAAGAATTGCAAACTCTTTACGCTCCATTGAGCCATTAGTAGCCACAAACGCTTCGCATTTAGCGATAAGATCGTTGTACATTGGGATGTATTTGTTTTCTGCATCCTCAATGAGTTTCAGCGCCAGTGGGTCAGTTGCAAACATCTGACGCAGGTCATCAGTTGCATCGTCAATTACACATTCAAACAAACGGCGCGGGTTAGTCACAGAATCTTTAGTGTGGTGCAAGGACACATACCAGTCGTTCTTCATCTTGAACATAGTGTCTTTCAGATAAACAACATAACCTTCAATGCCAGTTTCAGCACGAGCCTTTTCTACTACTTCGTCAAAAGTGGCAGAGCTTTCTACAATGCTTACCCAGGACTCAGGATTTACTTTCACGAAATGAGACCAGATTTCCGGGTAGCATTCGCGAATAACATCCAGCGGCATAAAGTTACCAGTTTCACGATTGCGCACATTTAACACAACCAACTTGCTTTCAAAGTACGGAAGTACAATGCGGTTATTGGGAGATACCCATTCAAAGGTAACAGTCCAACCAGCATCGTCCAGTTGCAGAGTTTCGTTGTACAGTGCAGCACGTTCTTGATCATACAGCCAATCTTCTGCATCATTAGATTGTTGGCTGTTGATGGAACCACGAGATTTCAAACACAGAGTTTCACCTGCAACCTCGCGCAAAGTGTAGCTGGAGATCAGAGAACCATCTTCTTTGATCATAGCAAACGCTACTTCCGGCAGAACATCGTGATCAAAAATAACAGACGGATTTTCACGGTAGTTGAAGAATTTCTTCGGAGGACGACATGCCAAACGAATCGGAGTGTTATGTACGTCATCTACTTCAAACATGATACCACGAGCTTCCATTGCGTCAGGACGCATAAAGTCGGTATAAGAAGCTAGTCGATAGTTGAATACACGCATAACGGTATCATTGTCAGTATCGATGGGAAAATCCTGGAAATAGAACACAGCGTCACCCGGAGCGGAACACAGGGCCATAAGGTTCTGATAAATTTCGATTTCGCGAGTGCTAATTTGCATCTTGTTTCTCCTGTTTAAGTTAATGGCAGCAAGCGGCTGGCTTACTGCTTATTATAACAACTTTATTTGACGTTGTTGTACATAAGGTCGTATATTGCCTTCATAGCAATAGACCGAGTGTCTTTATCGTACGAGTTTTGATCTGATACTAACCCTAAGTAGTCCATCAAGGCATTCACACCTACACCCGTAGTCTGCAATTTGAACGATTCAGCTTCGACCTCATTTAAGCGCTCACGATATTCGGGCGGAACGTCCAATAAGATAACCGGCATACCAATACGCAACCCCATCATTTCGATTTCGTATTCTTCCGGCGCTGTTGGCTCAATAAACATCTCATTTAGCAGACGAGTAAGATCGCCATCCTCGGTAAATCTAGGCCCAGAGTCACCTTGTTCATTCACATTGCGGAACATAGTGGCTTTGGTAGGTTTCATAGTCAAAACACGAGAACTCAATTTACCATTGCGATTACGGTCAATACAGAGAAACGCAACATCGTCAGCGCTACTATGCACCGCAGTATGCTCGTAATACATTTTACTGTCTAATTCACATGACCGCTTTGCCTCGACAAATGTATCTTCTAATGGCGATTGGACCAAGCTCTTCATGAATTTAGAATCTTGAACAATTCGGGGCAACCCGTCGTTGTAATACACCGCTTCGGAATGATTCAAATACTCACGAGTAACAGTTTCAGCATAACCTTTTTTATTGAATTGGGTGCTTTCTACAAACCCAAGCATTGGCCTTGATTCTGTGATAACGTAGTCATCATGTGATACGTAATACGTTGCATTGAACATACTCATGTTTTCAAACGAACAAGTATGGTGCGCTGCATAACGAGGTACTAACTCGCCATCTTCAATATCAAATGTGTATGATGTAATGCCGTCTTCAAATACGGTACTATACCTGCTTAGATAATATTCATCTTCGGACATTTCGGTATATTCAGCATAACGACCACCCATACACGGCACGAGATCAATATCAAATACTTCGCCTGGTTTTGGTGCAAGTTTCTCAACGAATGTGATTACCTTACGGCGTAGCCTTGACTTTGACTGATCCGTTGTTGCTTGCTTTAGCTGAATTGACTGATCTTGCTTTTCGCTTTTTAAAATAATTAGACCGTCCTTTGCCGAAAAAGGACATTGAATCTTCATTCGTAAGTCTCCACTTTCTTATAGCTTCATCATCAGTAAGACCTCTACACATCCATCTAAGAACGAATAGTAATGTCTCTTTGAATTTGGGGTGTTTGTATCCGCGGTACTTGAACTGTTTCTTTACAGTGCATAACAAATGTCTACACTTTTCGGAATCTAGTTTCAAGTTATCAACTAAGCAGTGAATACGCCGAGTGGCTGAGTATTGGTCGTACGAGTTTGGCACTCGCAGATCGAGGAGTTCTTTGTCAGTTTTCATATTGTGGGACATTGTTGTAATTATATTAACCACTGCTTAATGTGGCGGAGCGTACCCCGCCAAAATATTATTCTTCATCATCCCAAGAGGTGATGTGTTTGATGCGATCTTCTTTTTCTGAACGAGCCATAATGCCGTACAGTGCCCCTTGACCATAAACAAGCTCAACAACGAACTCGTCAGTAGTCCACATAGTGGTTTCAAAACAAGCATCTTCAATCTCCTCACGCTCAACATTCTCAATAAGAACGTCCAGAGTATGACGGAAATCGTTGTGGTCAAAATCACAACCACGTTCTTTACCAAAGTACGCGATAGTTTCGTCCCACATATGTTTCCATTTGGTTTCGGGATTTGCAAAGTATTCACGAATCCATTTCAGAACAACTTCCATCTTACCGCTGTCTTTGAACGCTTGAAGTTCAGCAGCTTCCTTAGCCTGCGATTCAGCGTAGCGCTCTTCAAAGCCTTGCCAGAACTCGTCAGTGTCCATCATGGCGATCAGCTTTTCAGTTTGTTCAGGGGTCATTTTACACCTCATTGTTTAATTAATGCGAAACGGGCCGCTAGGGCCCGTTTCATTTTGTCTTACGCAGCTTGTTCAGCTTTGTTAGCGCGAATACTTGCAAACACGCCAGCAGCGATAATCACCATGGAACCACCACCAACAGCCAGTTCGCCAAGCTCGATGTGGCAAGCGCCAAGCATCATGCTCAGTACCAGGTAACCAATTGCCCAGAAAGCAGCAGGTTCCAAGTAACGGTATTCAGTCAGTGTACCTTTGTCAACCAGGAACAGAGTCATACTCCGTACAAACATTGCACCAATACCCAAGCCCAGAGCGATAGTCCAGAAGTGGTTGGTAAGAGCAAACGCAGCAACTACACCATCGAAGCTAAAGGACGCATCCAGCACTTCCAGATACATAAAGCCGATAAAACCGTTTTTAGCAGCAACCGCCGCGATGTCACCACCGCCAACCCATTCTTTGAAGAAGTGGATTACCATGTGAATTGCCCAACCGGAAGCAGCAGCAACCAGGAAGGTTTCGTGATCTTTAGCAGCTACGAACAGGGAAGTTACGTAGATTACAACCAGGAATACCAAAGTTTCAGCAAAGCGATGAGCACCAATTTTACCCAGAACTTGTTCTACACCCGGCAGCCAATGCACGTCTTTCTCTTTGTTCATGAAGAACTCAAGGAACACAGTCAGCAGGAACGCACCACCAAAACCCATTACAGCAACGTGGCTGTTATGCATTATCTGTTCGTACTGTTCGGGCTGAGTAGTAGCAATCTTGAATGCTTCTACGAAACCAGTACCAGCAGCAAAGTCAACGATCATGATAGGGAACAGTACGCGCATACCAAATACCGCTACTGCAATACCGACCGTAATGAAGAACTTACGCCAGAACGGAGACATAAAACGCAGGACCGAGGCGTTGACAACCGCGTTGTCAATACTCACTGACACTTCCAAACACGCCAGCAGCGCTGTAATGAACAGGGTACTCATTGCACCCGCAAGCCCCGCTTCGTTGTAACCCAACCAAGCAGCGATTGCCATACACACCGCAGTAAACACAAATGAGCCAGTAAAGTAACTCATAGTGGATTTAGTTTGCATTTTCTTCTCCATCATTGTTTAAGTGTTTTTTGTTTTAAGCATTGCGCTTACATTGTATTATAACAAGTTAACGCAGATTTGTATTAATGTGTTGCGCGGCCATCCCCGCGCAACTTAGGATTACTTGTAGTAACCTTTCAGGAAAGTATCCAGCTCTTTGGTCATTAGCTTGGAGTAGAACTCATCGTTGTTCAGATCTTTCACACCCTTAGCGGATACGAAGCTGACGCCTTCCAGTTGACGATCTGCATGTTCCAGCAGACGGAAGTCAGTTGGCTCGTTACCAGCACCCAGCAGCAGTACGAAAGTGTTACCTTCGTTCACTTGCTCTTTCAGGGCGTTCAGGAAACGATCTTTGTTACCAAAGTCTTCACCGTCAGTGATGAACACAATCAGGGTAGGATGTTTGGCATCTTTCACGCCAGCAACAACTACTTCTTCTTGCACTTGCACTTCAACAGTTTCCTTGGCACCGAACAGACCCTTGATAGCGCCAAACATGCCCTTCGGAGCTTGTTCTTGCAGCACGGTCTTAGTCACAATAGTCTTGGTAGAACCGGCGTTCTTTTTGTAGCACTCAAAAGCACAACCGTAGTCAGTACCACCCCACAGAACTGGCTTGGCTGCTTGCAGGAAGGAGTCAGTTGCGTTGTCAAACATGCCGATATCCATGTTGCCGATGTAGTGAGCACGGCTGGAGAACGCTACCATTTCAACTTGACCATCAGGATCGACTTGGGATGCAAATGCCAGTACCCGTTGCAGAACGCTTTCCATCAGGCTGTTAGTGCTGCCACGGAATTCGTCGCTCATGGAGCCAGATACGTCTTGCATAAGCACGACTTGCATCTTGAAGTCTTTGCCGTTGTTCAGGCTTTTCTTCAGGCTCAGTACTTTAGTTTGCTCTTTAGCGAGGGACAGACCCATTGTATTTTCCTTTTCGTTGGTTTAACAGTTAGTGTTTAGCGCGTTGTTGCGCTTACAAGTTAATATAACAAAATGCGCAGGAAGTGTTTTAATACTCCCCGCGCAATTCATTAGCGCTTACTGATAGCCAGCAGCTCGTTACGCAGTTCGCCTTCCATCTGCTTCAGTTTGATAGCAGCACTGGCGCGATCTTGACGGCCCTGTTCTTCAATTTGCTGTACTTGTTTCAAGGAATTCAGCATATTGCTCTGTACGTGTTCTAGTGTGCTCATGTCCACAACGGAACGGTTAGCATTCTCAGCAGCAAGTACCATGTTGGCATTGATCATGTCGCTGGCCTTTTTCAGGTTGTCATTGGCTGCATCCTGAACGGACTTGCTAAACTCAGCATCCTTCTTCTGTTGCAGTGACAACAGACCCAGAGAGATAGTCTTCTTCCAAGACGGAATGGTAATATCACGCAGGTCAGTAAAAGTCTGCACAGTGTTGAAGTTGGTCATTTGCATCTGACGAATTTCAGGCGCGGTCAGCTTGGCCAGTTGGATCAGACGCAACAGTTTGTCGTGATGCTTCTCCATACGATCCAGATACATCTGCTTGCCTTGCAGTACGTTCACGTCCACATCAGGAGTATTCGCAAATGCTTGCAGTTCATCACGCAGAAGGCCAATGGCAATTTCCATCGCTTCGGAAGTTTCTTTCAGTTCATTGTGATAACGAACGTTAGCATCGTAGGCATTTTGCAGCCACGAAGCATCATCTTTCATACGTACCAGACCCTTTTCAAGGGACTTGACGATGGTTTCGATTTCAGTACTGGTGCTGTTGAACTGACCCATAAAGTCAATTTTGGCACCAACGATCCGAGTTTTCAGCTTACCAAAGAAGCCTTGGTTTTGATCGCCGTACTTGGACAGATCTACGCCTTGAGTCAAAGCCAGAACGTGCTTGATACCAGTACCCAGTTCACCAGTATCAGTCATTGTGACCTTCTGAAGTACTTGATCAGACAGCTTGCCCATTTCCTCACCACACTTGGTGCCGATATTGGAAATGCTATCCAGCGAAGTGCTCATGATAGTATTGAACTGTTGTTGCAGATGTACCGGAACAGATGCTGCCCGAATAGCCGGAGCATTCGCAGTAACATCCGGACGAATGTTCAGGGTTTGCTGCGGTGCAGTTTGCAGAGTAGTGTTCTCGCCAAACATAGTACCAAAGTTCATTCTATTACTCCAAACGAAGATTTAAAAGGGAATCAAATGCACCTTGCATCTGACTTGCATCTTTATTGATTAGGAACTGTTGCAATTTCAACAGCACCATGGGAACCGCTTGCAACTTGAAATCTTCAAGCGATGTTACGCGATTCATTGTCTGTGAATGCAGACGTGTAATGCCCATATAGGACAAGTCTACAATCTTTTTCAGTGCTTCCAGACGAATATATCTGCGATTATACAGATCTTCTTCAATTCTGGACTTGATGTATTCAAGCGATACTACCGCGCTTTGCAGCTCAATGCGAATCTGTTCTACTAGCCCAAACACTTCATACAGTTGAGCATCCACAAACGGATCAACACGAACTTGTAAAGTGTTCAGTTGACGTTGTACGCGATCAATTGTAGTGTTGATGTCCTTGTCTGTGATGACACGAACTGGCTCATTTGCACTGAAGATCTTTGAAATGAATCCACCACTTTGTTTCTGTTGTGGAGTGAAAAGCTCATCAACAATGCGAATTTGTGCTTGAATATCTTCAAACATTTTGCTTTGTTTAGAGTGTTCACGCGCCAAATCTTGAGTCAAATCAAGCATTGAATTGGATACTTTAGTATTGGCATCGCTCAACTTAGTGAAACGAATATCCCAATCCTTAGACCATTCAATAACCTTGTGAGTATTAGCAGAAGGATCAAGGGCCATGATGGCTTTCTCTTCTGGCGAATACATTGCAGAACTCAAATTTGCAAAGTTCTGCTTGACCGGAGTTGCAACAGCACGAGTAGGTGCAGGCGCTTTAGCGGACATCTCTTTCGCGAACAAGTCGGCCATATTGGTTTTAGGCGCAGGAGCAGGAGCTTGTCCAGTTCCAAACATGTCTGCGTATGGAGATCCAACTTTTTCATCGTTGAACATATTTTTCCAATCCATACTTGTGACCAAGAGTTGTTTAACATAGAAATTAATAGAGGAGCCGTAGCTCCTCAGAATTCTTAGTACTCAGCTTCAATGCCAAAAACAGACAGCATTTGCAGCAGATCTTTCTTGTAACCTTGAGACACGTTCTCGAAAGTGAACTTGCCATCTTCGCCTTTCTCAAACACAACGAACATAGCAGAGGTAGAACCAGGAGCCAGGCTATCCAGATCAGAAGTTACCAGAACTTCATCAGTGTCAGAGTCAACCAGCTCGACGCGAGCGTTAGAAACACGGTCAAAACTTTGACGACGCTTGTCAGCATCGTGAATAGTCAGCAGGATCGGAACCAGTTCAGTGCGCGGGCTCAGATCAGTAAAGTCGATCTTGATAACTTCGTTCGGCTCGCCTTCTTTATCACCACCTTCTTGGTCATCACCCATACTCAGGATACCTTGAGTTTCAGGCTGGCCGTAGAAGCAAACATAATCGTCACCCAGAGCACGACCAAATTGGTAGCGAGGATCCTTACTGCGAATCAGTTGAATAGCAGTAGCGTCCAGGTCGTAGTCGAAACGTTCACCTTCAGGAGATACCCAATACAGGCGAATCTCAGCATGTTTCAGGTCGCCGCCGTTAGATTTCTTCAAAGACAGCTTTTTACCTTTGCCGATTTTCAGAACTTTAGACATTCGTGTTATTCCTTTCTCTTTGTACATTTAATAAGAGCCTCCATTGGAGGCTCTTTGGTCGATTCGTTAGAATCTACGCTATAATTAGTAGTGAGCGTCAACACCGTACAGGGTCAGGAAGGACAGCAGATCCTTACCCGGGAAGCCCATGGATACGTTCTCAGCTTTCCAGCCTTGCGCTTCACGCTTCAGTACTACGAAGATGGCACCAGTACTGCCAGCGGCTAGACCAGTCAGATCAACACGAGCCAGAACCTCACCAGTGTCGGCATCTTTCAGGATGGCGTGCGGATCTTGTACGTCAGCGAAAGTTTGGCCACGTTGGGCAGCGGAGTCGATAGTAATGAACACCGGGATCACGTTGAACTCGGCCGGAACAGCGTTCAGATCCATTTGCATAATCTCGTCCGGCTCACCAGCAGCGGATTGACCGTTACGGTTGTCGCCTTTGACGTGCTGGATGGCGCGAGTTTGCGGCTGACCGTAGTAGCAGACGTCGTCGGTGCCGTTAGCTTTACCAAAGTCGTTCGGGTTGGACAGATCAGCAGTTGCCAGCAGAGCAGTTGCGTCCAGATCGTACGGTGCTTTAGCGCCGTTCGGGCTCCAGAACAGTTCAACGATCGCACGAGTCAGAACGGAACCGTTGGACTTACGCAGGGACAGGGAACCACCTTTAGCCAGATTCAAAGCCATTTTCATTACCTCTTAGTTAGTTTAACGTAGTGTGTTTACAGCGCTGTATTGCGCTTACATTGTATTATAA
>OEQO01000299.1_pt1 | contig 11113 bp, 9 predicted proteins | sample 1539751 | NCBI WGS metagenome assembly OEQO01 (sample SAMEA3891237, study PRJEB23780) | metagenome | biome: terrestrial biome; feature: animal house; material: water of meat washing | place: Italy | collected 2015-05-12 | reverse complement strand
CCCTACTGCAGGCGAGTCACCCTTTATCCCCTTGTCACGACCCCGCATTCATCCATCTCGACACCGTTTTTCGGGGGTGACGATCACTCTTGGCGGCTTCGTCACAAGTGACGAACGTCACAGTTCGATAGCCACATCAGCGCGTTCACTCAACTACGTGAGGATTTTTATTTATTTAAAAACAGCCACTTAAAACCAATTTCGCAGCAAAAACCATTCTGGCCCGTATCTTGCCAACCTGCCCCTACTTTCTCCGTTCGCGACACGACAAGGTAGGCTATGAACCGCTTCGTTATCGCTGACCCCAAGCTTTGTATTGGCTGTGGCACCTGTATGGCGGCCTGCAGTGAAGTACACAAGGCGCAAGGTTTGCAGCAAGCCCCCCGTTTAACCGTTATGCGACACGAGCAGGCGACCATGCCGGTTCAGTGCCGTCACTGTGACGATGCCCCCTGCATCAAGGTGTGCCCGGTCGAGGCAATTCGCCAGACCGGCGATTGCGTGCAACTCAACGAGTCGCTCTGCATCGGCTGCAATCTCTGCGCCGTGGCCTGTCCGTTCGGTGCCATCCAGAGCGGTGGCAGCCGTCCGGTGGCCATGGCCAACAGCTACGACACCTATATCCCCTGCTCCATCCGCTCCAGCAACCCCTCCACCTCCGCCGGTTTGCGCTGCTTTGGCGAGGATCTGCTGAGCTGGGAGCCGGGCGTGCGCAGCATCGCGGTCAAGTGCGACCTGTGCGAGTTTCGCGCCGACGGCCCGGCCTGTGTCGGTGCCTGCCCCTCCCAGGCGCTGAAGCTGGTCAATGACGGCGACACCGAACGCGCCGCCCGTATCCGTCGCCAGCAAGCGGCCGACACCAACCCGCAAGGGGCCTCTGCCTTCTCGGCGCCCGCCACGGCGATCCCTGCATCCGATTTATCCACCACAGAGGGAGTTCGCTGATGTTGTCCCCCCTTGTTATGGCCACGCTCCTGCTCTTTTTGCTGGGCGCTGCCGCCGGTTTGCTGCTGCAAAAGCTGCCCGCACTGGCCAACCGTCTCAACAGCGGCTTTGCCCTGCTGGGGTCGCTCGCGGGTCTGGTCGCCGCCATCCAGATCTTTGCCCAAGGCGCCCCCGTCGACGGCCAGCTCTGGCTGCTGGGCTCGGTGCACCTCGACATGCTGGCCGCGCTGATGCTGCTGGTGATTAGCACCGTCGGCGTCGCCGTCGCCCTCTACTCCTTTGCCTATATCCGCGAATATCAGGGCAAGGGCGATGTGGCCATCGGCGCGCTGATGAACCTCTTCCTCTTTGCCATGGTGGGCATGGTGCTGGCCGACAACGCGCTCGGTTTCTTGCTCTGCTACGAGCTGGTGACCCTCACCACCTACTGGCTGGTCAAGACCAACCCGGATGCTGCCAAACAGAGACGCCTCTACTTGGTGATGAACCATATCGGCATGGCGCTGGTGCTGGTCGCCTTCTGGCTGCTCTGCCGCGAAAGCGGCTCGCTGGAGTTCGCCGCGCTGCGCGAGCACCATCTGGCGGGCGCATTGGCCTCTCTGGTGTTCCTGCTCAGCTTCTGCGGCTTTGGCCTGCGCGCCGGTTTCGTGCCGCTGCACGGCTGGCTGCCGGTGGCCGAGCCCGTTGCTCCGTCCCATATCTCGGCGCTGATGTCCGGCGTGATGGTGAAGCTGGGTCTCTTTGGCATCTTGCGGGTCAGCATCGATTTTCTCGGCGCCAGCCAGCTCTGGTGGGGCTATGTGGTGCTGATCTTCGGTGCCTGCTCGGCAGTGCTCGGGGTGCTGTTTGCGCTGGCCGAGCATGACCTCAAGCGGCTGCTCGCCTACCACACGGTGGAGAACATCGGCATCATCCTGATGGGGATGGGGATCGGCATGATCGGCATCGCCAACCAGCAACCGGCGCTGGTGGTGCTGGGGCTGCTCGGCGCCCTCTATCACCTGCTCAACCACGCCATCTTCAAGAGCCTGCTCTTTATGGGCACCGGCTCTGTGATGTTCCGCCTGCACACCCGCGACATGGACAAGATGGGGGGCCTCGCCAAACTGATGCCCTGGACCGCGCTGGCGTTCCTCATCGGTGCCATGGCCATCTCGGCGCTGCCGCCGCTGAACGGCTTTGTCAGCGAGTGGTTTATCTACCAGTCGCTCCTTTCCATGACCAAACTCGGCACCTCTGTCGTTGCGCCGCTCGCGGTAGTGATGCTGGCGGTGACCGGCGCCATGGCGGTGATGTGTTTCGTCAAGGTGTACGGCATCTGCTTCTGCGGCGCACCGCGCAGCGAGAAAGCGAGCCACGCCCGCGAAGTGCCGGGCGCCATGGTGGCAGGCACCCTGCTGCTGGCCGCCGTCTGTCTGGTGCTGGGTCTGGGCGCCCCCTGGATTGCCCCCCATATCGCCAGCTATGGCCAAGCCTTGGTAAGCGGCCAAATGAACGTGGCCACCGGCGCCACCCTGCTGCCGCTGGATAGCAGCCAGGCGATCCTCTCCCCGCCCGTTATCGCCATCACCTTGCTGGGGCTGTTCCTCATCCCGCTGCTGGTACTGGCCATCTTCAAGGGGCCCAAGCTGGGTCGTCGTCACGCTGGCACCCCGTGGGCCTGTGGTTACGCCTATGAGGAGCGCATGAGCCTCACCTCCGGTGGTGTCACCCACACCTTGCGCCAACTCTGCGCGCCGCTCTATCGCAAGCAGCCGCAGCTCGATCTGGCCAGCGCCCTGCACGGGGTGAGTGACGCCCCCGGCAACACTGGCTGGATCCTCCATGGCGTGGTGCTGGCGCTCTTTATCCTGATGGCTGTAGGAGTCTGATATGCCTGTTCTTGAAATGCCGAGCTGGGGCATGGTTGCCCTCGCCCTGACCCAGGCCATCGCCATGCTGGCGCTGGCGCCGCTCGCCACCGGTTTCAACCGGGTGCTGCGGGCCAAGATGCACTCCCGTCAGGGGCCGGGCCTGCTGCAGGATTACCGGGATATCGCCAAGCTCCTGCGCCGTCAGGAGGTGACCCCCGAGCCTGCCGGCATCATCTTCAACCTGATGCCTGCGCTGCTCATCGCCGCCCTCTTGCTGGTAGGGATGGCGCTGCCAACCCTGACTCCCGAGTCCCCCTTCCCCATCGCCGGGGATCTCATCACCGACATCTATCTGTTCGCCATCTTCCGCTTCTTCTTTTCGCTGGCGGGTCTGGATAGCGGCAGCATGTTTGCAGGGATCGGTGCCCGCCGCGAACTGACTCTCGGCATTCTGGTGGAGCCCATTCTGGTGCTCGCCTGCTTCATCATGGCGATGATGGTGGGCAGCTCGGATCTGGGCAACATCAGCAGCTATGTGGCGACCCAGCCGCTGGCCGCGCCCATCGCTACCCTGCTGGCCGGTGCCGCCTGCGCCTTCGCGGTGTTTGTCGAGATGGGCAAGCTGCCCTTTGACTGCGCCGAAGCCGAGCAGGAGCTGCAGGAAGGGCCGCTCACCGAGTATTCCGGTGCGGGGCTGGCCCTGCTCAAGCTCTCCATCGGCCTCAAGCAACTGGTGGTGGTGCAGCTCTTTCTGGTGATTTTCCTGCCCTTCGGCAAGGCGGCCAACTGGAGTCTGCCTGCGCTCATCGGCGCGGCGCTGATCCTCGCCTGCAAGCTGCTGGTGGCCTTTTTGCTGGCCGGCATCATCGAAAACGCCATGGCCCGCACCCAGTTCGTGCGCACCCACAAGCTCACCCGCTACGGCTTGGGGCTGGCCCTGCTGGCGCTGCTCGCCTATCTGGTCGGGGTCTGAATCATGCCCGCCAGCACAGCAACTTTTTCCGATTTCATCATTTGTGAATGCTCATTCCCGAACATTAAAGTGAGAACTGCATGACCATCGCCATTTCGGATCGCATCGGCTGCGACTACATCCAGCAGGTGCGAGCCCAACTGCCCCACGCCATCGTCGACGAGGAGTGGCAAACCGCCGATCAGGCCACCATTACCGTCAAGCCCACCAGTCTGGTCGAGACCGCCAGCCTGATCTTCCATCAGCTGGGGGGCTGGCTTCCGCTCTCCTTTGCCAATGACGAGCGCAGCCTCAACGGCCACTTCGCCGTCTACCACGTCTTCTCCATGGAGGGCGACACCAAGTGCTGGATCACCGTCAAGGTGCTGGTGGATGCCGATACCCAGGAGTACCCCTCCATCACCCCGACCATTCCGGCGGCGGTGTGGGGCGAGCGGGAGATCCGCGACATGTACGGCCTGCGCGCCATCGGTCTGCCGGACGAACGCCGTCTGGTGTTGCCGGACGACTGGCCGGAGGATATCCACCCCCTGCGCAAGGACGCCATGGATTATCGCCAGCGCCCGATGCCCACCACCGACACCGAGACCTACCCCTTCGTCAACGAGCTGGGCAGTGATGCCAACCGCATCGTGCCGGTCGGCCCGCTGCACATCACCTCCGATGAACCGGGACATTTTCGTCTGTTCGTCGATGGCGAAGACATCATCGATGCCGACTACCGCCTCTTCTATGTCCATCGCGGCATGGAGAAGCTGGCGGAAACCCGGATGGGCTACAACGAAGTGGCGTTTCTGACCGACCGGGTCTGCGGCATCTGCGGCTTTACCCACAGCGTCGCCTACACCACCTCGGTAGAGAACGCCATGGGTATTCCGGTGCCGGAGCGGGCCAAGATGATCCGCGCCGTGCTGCTGGAGGTGGAGCGCCTGCACAGCCATATCCTCAACATCGGCCTGTCGAGCCACTTCACCGGTTTCGACACCGGCTTCATGCAGTTCTTCCGGGTGCGGGAGAAATCCATGACCCTGGCCGAGCTGCTGACCGGCGCCCGCAAGACCTACGGCCTCAACCTGATTGGCGGGGTACGCCGCGACATCTTCAAGGAAGATCGCATCAAGGGTGCCCAGCTGGTGCGCGAGCTCCGTGATGAGCTCAAACCCCTGGTGGCCATGCTGCTGGATACCGCCAACATCTCTTCCCGCCTCATCGGTATCGGCAAGCTCGAGCCGCAGATTGCCCGCGATTTCAGCTGCGTCGGCCCCATGGTGCGGGCGAGCGGCTTCAAGCGCGACGTGCGCCGGGTCCACGACTTTGCCGGCTACCGCGAGCTGCCGATGGAGATCCAGACCAAGGCGGGTTGCGATGTGCAATCCCGGGTGCTGGTGCGGATCCACGAGCTCTACGACTCCCTCGACATGATTGAGTTCGGCCTGGAGCACCTGCCGGAAGGGCCACTGCTCACCGAAGGCTTCACCTACCAGCCGGGCAAGTTTGCGCTGGGCTTTACCGAAGCGCCCCGCGGCGAGAACGTCCACTGGAGCATGACCGGGGATAACCAGAAGCTGTTCCGCTGGCGCTGCCGCGCCGCCACCTACGCCAACTGGCCCGCTCTGCGCTACATGCTGCGCGGCAATACCGTGGCGGATGCGCCGCTCATCATCGGCAGTCTGGATCCCTGCTACTCCTGTACCGACCGGGTCACCCTGGTCGACCCCAAGAAGGGCAAATCCACCGTGGTCTCCTACAAGGAGATCGAGCGCTACGGCATCGATCGCAAAAACTCTCCGCTGAAATAAGGGGTCATCATGATCAAGCTGTTCAAGACCATCCTCAAGGCTGGCACCCCGACCGCCAAGTACCCCTTCGCCCCTTACGAGGTGAACCGGGATTTTCGCGGCAAACCGAAATATCAGGCGGATCAGTGCATCGCCTGCGCCGCCTGCACCAAGGCCTGCCCGGCCAACGCGCTGGTGATGGAAGTGGACATGGAGACCGGCGAACGGCGCTGGGAGATCTCCATGGCGCGCTGCATCTTCTGCGGCCGCTGCGAAGAGGTCTGCCCGACCCGCGCCATCGCCCTCTCCCCCGAGTTCGAGCTGGCGGTGACCAACAAGGCGGATCTCTATGAGGAGGCCCGCTTCGCGCTGGCCCCCTGCACCCTGTGCGGCACCTACTTTGCCCCGAGCAAGCTGGTGGCGCTGGTGGAGGACACCCTCAAGCAGGCGGGCACACCGCTGGCGACCCCGGAGCGACTGCACCACTGCCCCGACTGCAAACGAAAACAGAGCATGCTGAGCCAGCCTGACTCGGCCCTGATCACACCGATAGCCACACAACAGGAGTGGATGTGATGAGCAAGATCAAAGGCATAGAACCGGTTGTCGGCCATGCCCATACCCGCGCCGTGCCGCTGGCACAGGATCCCGAGATCACCAAACTCAAGAAGACCCTGCTCAAGGACATTCGCCGCTCGGCCTATGTCTACCGGGTCGATTGCGGCGGCTGCAACGCCTGCGAGATCGAGATCTTCGCCACCATCACCCCGCTGTTCGATGCCGAGCGTTTCGGCATCAAGGTGGTTGCCTCCCCCCGCCACGCCGACATCCTGCTCTTTACCGGCGCGGTGACCCGGGCGATGCGGGTGCCGGCCCTGCGCGCCTACGAGGCGGCGCCCGATCCCAAGATCTGCATCGCCTACGGTGCCTGTGGCTGTGACGGTGGCATCTTCCACGACCTCTACTGCGTCTGGGGCGGCACCGACAAGATCGTGCCGGTGGATGTCTATATCCCGGGCTGCCCCCCCACTCCCGCCGCCACCATCTACGGCTTTGCCGTGGCGCTCGGTCTGCTGGAACAGAAACTCAAAGCCACCAGCCACGAGGTGCAACCGGGTGAGCGGGTCGAGCTGCGCCACACCGGCATCCCCAATGAAATCCGGGTGATGATCGAGCGCGAAGCGCGCCGCATGGCCGGTTACCGGCAGGGGCGGATCATCGCCGACGAGTTTATGGCCCTGCTTGAAGGGGCGACCCAGCAGGATGTGGATCTGCGCATCCAGAGCTACCTCGATCAGCACGACGATCCGCGCCTGGCGGAGATCGTCAACAACCTCGCAAACGCCTGCCTCAACCGGGCGGCCGGCAAGGGAGAGGCGGTGCATGGCTGACGAGGTTTTCTTCTATCGCCTCTCGCGCAAGTTCGTCGACGAGCAGTTCGACGTGCCGGAAGAGGCCAAAGAGGTGATGTACTACAGCCTCGCCATCGGCCACCACCTCGGCATCGTCGATTGCCTGCGAGCAGACCTGGTCTGCTCGCTGACCGGTTATCGCGACTGGGTAGCCAAGCTGCCAGAGGGGAGTGAAGCGCGCCGCAAGATGGAGGGGTTTCTCACCTTTGGCGAGATCACCATCTATCGCGAGCACTGCCATATGCTGGCCTGCGCCTTCGACCGGCTGCGCAAAGCCGACAATGTGCTCGATGAGCAGGAGCTGGGCTGGACCAACATATTTATGGATCAGCTCACCGCCCTCTTTAACGACCCCCATATGTACCTGATGGTAAGGAGCCGCTGATGGGCTGCAATCTCGTGTTGACCGTGGGCAATGCCATGATGGGGGACGACGGTGCCGGCCCCTATCTTGCCGACAAACTGCAAGCCGCCCCCCTGCCCGGCTGGATCCATATCGACGGCGGCATCGCGCCGGAAAATGTGGTCTACAAGGTGCGGGAGCTGCAACCGGAGCGGGTGGTGCTGGTGGATGCCGCCGAGATCGGCGAGAAGGCGGGAACCCTGCAGGTGATCCCCCCCGAGACCATCGCCGAGATGTTTATCTTCTCGACCCACAATATGCCGCTCAATTTTTTGATCGACGAGCTCAAAACCTTTGTCCCCGAGGTGATCTTTGTCGGGGTACAACCGGCCATCGTGGCGTTCTCCTTCCCGATGACCGAGATGGTGAGCGGGGCCATGGATTATCTCTATGGCCATCTGGAGGATGCCAAAGATAGCAGTTTGTTAATAAAACATCTGGCGCAGTGGAATATTGCCAACGCCAAGCGGTGATTATTTAGCGAGTTGTTAACGACCGTTATTGACCGACGGTTCCGGCAATGTGATCGAGGCCCGATGTTAAATTAAAAACATCGGGCTAATTGTGCTGAACTTGATATAAAACAAGGTTCTTTGATTTTTTCAAAAAATCGCTAACTCTCGCTTTTTTATGACAAAAAAAGCGTTGCCAGTCACAGAAATTTGCCACAAAATGGCGGCCGTTACGGAAGTTGATGGGGTCTGGTGGCCTCCTCGGTCTTCAAAACCGATGTGAGCCGAGAAGGCTTTGGCAGGTTCGATTCCTGCCTCTTCCGCCAAATTTATCTATTGAACAAATACTCTCTCGCTGAATTTTTCGGCCTGAATGTTATTTCCATTGTTTGTTCAATATGTTTGAAGTAATACCTTAAAAAAGGTGCTTGCCGCTTGCCAATATAATCCGAACTCAGGTTATCTCGCTGGCCAAAAATTAATTTATCAGCATCGATGAAGCATTAATTTATACCCGCTCATTGATGCACCCAGTTTGCAGTCATCCGCAAATCGCCAGCAGTGCCATAACCCGTCAGCTCGGCCTCTCTATCGGCAAACCGGTGCGCATATCAAACCCACGCACTGCACTGGTAATCCCATGCCGAACTCGTCTCACGCGCCAGCCATCTCCCACCGCCAGCCCGCATCCGGTCCGGCTGCCGACGATTCACTGCCAGATTCACAGCAACAGCCCGGCCAGCAACAAACCCGCCGTTTGCCGCAAGTGGAACAGCTGCTGCAGCAACCCTTTCTCGCCGGGTTTATCGAGACGCTGAGCCGCCCGCTGGTGACTCAGGCGGTGCGCGACACCCTGAGCGAGCTGCGCCAGAGCGAAGATTTTCGCCAGCATGGCGTTGCCCCCGAGCAGATCGAGGCGCTGATTGCCAAGCGCTGCCAACAGCAGTTGCGCCAGCGTCAAACCCGGGTGATCAACGCCACCGGCACCCTGGTGCATACCAATCTGGGGCGCTCGCCATTAAGTCACGAGCTGTGGGACGAGGTGCGTGACCTCAACACCGGCTACAACAATCTGGAGCTGGATCTCGCCACCGGCAAGCGCGGCGGGCGCAAGGGGCTGATCGCCCCCCTGCTCCGTTGCCTCACCCAGGCCGAGGATTCGCTGGTGGTCAACAACAACGCCGCTTCGCTCTTTTTGCTGCTGCAGGAGGTGGCCAAGGGGCGCGAGGTGATCGTCTCGCGCGGCGAGCAGATCCAGATTGGCGGCGGCTTTCGCATTCCCGATATTCTGGCGCTCTCCGGTGCCAAACTGGTGGAGGTGGGCACTACCAATATCACTACCGCCAAAGATTACCTCGATGCCATCACCGATCAGACCGCGCTGGTGCTGATGGTGCACAGATCCAATTTCGCCATTCGCGGCTTTACCGAATCCCCCGATATCGGCGAGGTGGCCCGCGCCCTGCCCGAGCACGTGGTGCTGGCGGTGGATCAGGGCTCCGGCTTGACCACCGAAGAGTTTGCACCGGATGAAACCTCGGTGCGCCAGTACATCAAGGCGGGGGCGGATCTGGTCTGCTACTCAGGCGACAAGCTCTTGGGGGGCCCGCAATCGGGCATCATCAGTGGCCGCAGCGATCTTATCAAGCGGCTGGAAAAACACCCCATGATGCGTACCTTCCGCCCGAGCCGCATCGTCTACTCCCTGCTCGAACGCCTGCTCATCCACAAGCTCAACAAATCTCCCATCGGCGAAGGCATTGCCCAGCGCACCCTGAGCAACCCGGCCGCCATGCAGGCCCGGGCCGACCAGCTGATGGCCGCCCTGCCCGGCTGCTTTGTGCCGGTCCCCGCCCAGCTGGTGGTGGGCGGCGGCACCTTGCCGGACGAGTTTTACCCGGCCCCTGCGCTGGAGTGCACCGACCCGCGCCCGGCCCAGCAGCTGCTCGATGCTCTGCGCGAACTGCCGGTGCCGGTCATCGCCACCGTGCGCCAGCAGAAGGTGCTGCTCAATATGGCGACCCCGCCGCCGACCGAGATGGAGCTGCTGATCGCCCAACTCAAGGAGTTGCTGCTGCCCGCCCCGTTCAATGCAACAAATGCGACCGAGGAGCCCTGATCCCATGACCCCCTATCGCGCCGTTATCGGTCTTGCCGGCCACGTGGATCACGGCAAGACCCTGCTGATCAAGGCCCTCACCGGCATCACCACCGCCCGCGCCCACGAGCAGGCCATCGGCATGACCCAGGATCTCGGCTTTGCCCACTTCGACGACGGTCAGGGCAACACCATAGGCGTCATCGACGTGCCCGGCCACGAGCGCTATATCCGCAATATGGTGGCGGGGCTCTGGAGTCTGGATCTGGTGCTGCTGGTGATTGCCGCCGACGAGGGGTGGATGCCGATGACCGGCGATCACCTGCGCCTGCTCAAGGCGATGGGGGTGCCGCGCCTCCTGGTCTGCATCAACAAGTGCGATCTGGTCTCCCCCGACGAGCTTTTGCTGTTGGAAGAGAGCCTGCTGGAGCGGGTGATGGACGAGAGCGGCATGGTGCCCGATATCGTCAGCGTCAGCGCCAAGACCGGCGAAAATATGGCCACCCTGCACACCGCCATCGTGCGCCAGCTTGCCGATCTGCCGGCCTCACACGGTGCCCGCGAGCAGAGCGCCCCGCGACTGTATGTAGACAGGGTCTTTACCGCCAATGGCACCGGCACCGTGCTTACCGGCACCCTGCAACAGGGCAGCCTCAAGGTGGGGGACAAGCTGCGCCTCTACCCCGCCGATCGGGAGGTGCAGGTGCGCTCCCTGCAGGCCTATCACCAGAGCGTCGACGAGATCGGCGCCGTCTGCCGGGTGGCGGTGGGCCTTAAAAAAGTGCCCCACAAGGAGGTGGCCCGCGGCCACTGCCTCACCAGCACTGTCGGCCAGTGCGAGGCGGCAACCCACCTTATCGTGCGACTCAACGCCGAGAGCCTGAGCGGCAAGGCGCTACGCACGCAGGAAGTGGAAGTAGCCCTCGGCAGCTGGCATGGCCGGGCCCGTTTCGTGCCCATCAAGGATACCCGGCTGGCGCGGCTGATCTTTACCAGCCCCATCCCCTGCTTCTTTGGCCAGCCGCTCGCCATCATTCGCCACGGCAGCAGCGAACTGCTGCACGGCGCCCGCATCGTCTGGTGCGGCGACATCCATCCCGCCAGACGCAAGGCGCTGCACGCCCTGCTGGGCGAGCTGCCTGATGAGCTGGAGCGCTACAACCCCGCTGCCCTGCAGCTGGGGCTCAACGGCTATGTGC
>OEQO01000298.1_pt1 | contig 11165 bp, 5 predicted proteins | sample 1539751 | NCBI WGS metagenome assembly OEQO01 (sample SAMEA3891237, study PRJEB23780) | metagenome | biome: terrestrial biome; feature: animal house; material: water of meat washing | place: Italy | collected 2015-05-12 | reverse complement strand
CTCCTCAGGATGGCTCTGGGCCAGCACCCGATAACGGGTCTCCTCCTGCCGGTATTCAGCAAGGGGAATGGAGGGGCGCAGGCTGTCGAGGCTGAAGGGGTTCTGCCCCGCACTGCGCAGTACCGGGTTGTAGCGCATCAGCGGCCAGTGACCGGAGGCCACGGCGCGTTTTTGCTGGGTCAGGCCAAACTCCATATCGATGCCGTGGGCGATACAGTGGCTGTAGGCGATGATAAGCGACGGGCCCGGATAGGCCTCCGCCTCACGCAAGGCCTGCAGCGCCTGCTGCGGGTTGGCACCAAAGGCGATGCGGGCAACATAGACGTTGCCGTAGGAGATGGCCTGCAACGCCACATCCTTCTTGGCCAGCGTCTTGCCCCCCGCCGCGAACTTGGCGACGGCACCGAGCGGGGTCGATTTCGACATCTGGCCGCCGGTGTTGGAGTAGACCTCGGTATCCATCACCAGCACGTTCACATCGCGCCCGGAGGCGAGCACATGATCGAGCCCCGCCGAGCCGATGTCATAGGCCCAGCCATCGCCGCCGATGATCCAGACCGAGCGGCGCACCAGCTGATCGATAAGCGACAGCAGCTCGCGGGCCTTGCCGGATTTCACCTCTTCCAGCCGCTCGCGCACTTGCGCCACCCGGGTGCGCTGGGCGCGGATCTCCGACTCCAGCCGCTGCGGGGCGTTGATAAGCGACTCGACCAATGCCTCCCCCAGCTCCCCCTTCATCGCTTCGAGGGCCGCCACCGCCTGACCGTGATGCTGATCGGCGGTGAGACGAAAACCAAAGCCAAACTCGGCGTTGTCCTCGAACAGGGAGTTGGACCAGGCGGGCCCCTTCCCTTCTGCGTTCTTGGCCCACGGGGTGGTCGGCAGGTTGCCGCCATAGATGGAGGAGCAACCGGTGGCGTTGGCCACCAGCATGCGATCGCCAAACAGCTGGGTCAGCAGCTTGAGGTACGGGGTCTCGCCACAGCCGGCGCAGGCGCCGGAGAACTCGAACAGGGGTTCGAGGAACTGGGCACCGCGCACGGTGGAGAAATCCACCCGCTCGCGGGCAGGCCAGGGCAGGCTCTCGAACCAGCGCAGCGCCTGTTTCTGGCCAGCGAGGTGCGGCGCCTTGTCCATCATGGTGATGGCGCGCTCGCCCTCGTGTTCCTCATCGGCCCCGACCCGCACCGGACAGGCCTGCACGCACTGGCCGCAGCCGGTGCAATCTTCCGGATAGAGCTGCAAGGTGTAGCGGCTGTCGGGGAAGCCCTTGGCGGTGACGGGCACCGACTGGGCCGCCTCGGGGGCGGTCGCCAGCCAGTCCTGATGGTAGAACTTGGCCCGCAGCGCCGCGTGGGGGCAGACAAAGACGCAGTTGCCGCACTGGATGCAGATATCGGAGTGCCAGATCGGGATCTCGCGGGCGATATCCCGCTTCTCGAAGCGGCTGGTGGCGGTGGGGTAAGTGCCATCCACCGGCAGCATGGAGACGGGGATCAGATCGCCGCGCCCCGCCAGCATCTCGCCGGTGACCCGCTGGACAAACTCGCTGCCCCCCGGTGCCAGTGGCAGCGGATAGTCGCTGATCTGCTCCTCACCGGCCGGGATGGCCACCTGATGGAGGTGGGCCAGGGTGTCGTCCACCGCCGCGAAGTTGCGCTCGACCACTTCGGGCCCCTTGCGGGCATAGCTCTTCTCGATGCTCTCCTTGATCAGCGCAATGGCCTCGTCCCGTGGCAACACCCCGGCCAGCGCGAAGAAGCAGGTCTGCATGATGGTGTTGATGCGATTGCCCATGCCGTTTTGCTCGGCCACCCGATCCCCATCGATGCAGTAGAGCTGGATATTGAGGGCGCGAATACGGGCCCGCAGCCGCTCGGGCAGCTGGCCCCACACCTTGTCAGCCTCGTAGGGGGCACTAAGCAGCAGGGTCGCCCCTTCGGCGGCATGCTCCAGCAGGTCTACCGACTCGACAAAGCCCCACTGGTGGCAGCCGATAAAGCTCGCCTGCTCGATAAGCCAGGGGGCGTCGATGGGCTCGGGGCCAAAGCGCAGGTGGGAGACGGTGCGCGAGCCCGACTTCTTGGAGTCGTAGACGAAGTAGCCCTGGGCGTGGAACCCCTCCAGCTCGCCGATGATCTTGATGCTGTTCTTGTTGGCGCCCACCGTGCCGTCGGCGCCAAGGCCGAAGAACAGTGCCCGTACCCGGCTGGCGGGCTCCAGATCGCCGATGGGGTGCCAGGCCAGACTGAGGCCCGACACGTCATCGACAATCCCCACGGTAAAGCGCGGGCGCGGCGCATCGGATGCCAGCTCCTCGAACACCGCCGCGCACATGGCGGGGGTGAACTCTTTGGAAGAGAGACCGTAGCGACCGCCACTGAGCCAGGGCAGCCGCTTGATAAGGCCGCGCTGCAAGCCATCGATCAGCGCGCTCTGCACATCCAGCAGCAGCGGCTCGCCACCGGCCCCCGGCTCCTTGGTGCGATCCAGCACCGCCATGCGCCGCACGCTCTGCGGCAGAGCATCGAGCAGCGCCTGTACCGGGAAGGGGCGATAGAGGCGAATGACCAGCACCCCGGTCTTGCGATCCTGCCGGTTGAGCCAATCCACGGTGGTGCGGGCGGTGGCCGCCCCCGAGCCCATCAGCACGATGACGTCGGTGGCATCGGGCGCGCCGTGATACTCAACCAGCCGGTAGTGGCGGCCGGTCAGCTCGCCGAGGTTGTCCATGCACTGCTGCACCCGCGCCGGTACCGCTTCGTAGAAGGGGTTGACGCTCTCGCGGGACTGGAAATAGGTATCCGGGTTCTGGGCGGTGCCACGCATCACCGGATGATCCGGGTTGAGCGCCCGCGCACGGTGAGCGCGCACCCAGTCGTTGTCGATAAGGGCGCGAATTTCATCCCGATGCAGGGCGGTGATCTTGTTCACCTCGTGGGAGGTACGAAAGCCGTCGAAGAAGTGGATAAAGGGCACCCGGCACTGCAGGGTGACGCTGTGGGCAACCAAGGCCAAGTCCTGCGCCTCCTGCACCGAGCCGGAGGCGAGCATGGCAAAGCCGGTGCTGCGCGCCGCCATCACATCCTGATGGTCGCCAAAAATCGACAGCCCCTGCGCCGCCAGCGAGCGGGCCGCCACATGGAACACCGCCGAGGTCAATTCACCGGCGATCTTGTACATGTTGGGCAGCATCAGCATCAGCCCCTGACTGGCGGTGAAGGTGGTGGCGAGCGCCCCCGCCTGCAGGGCGCCGTGTACCGTACCGGCCGCCCCCCCTTCGCTCTGCATCTCCACCACTGTGGGGATGTTGCCCCACAGGTTGGTCTGCCCCTCCGCCGCCCAGGCATCGGCCAGTTCGGCCATGGTCGAGCTCGGGGTGATGGGGTAGATGGCACACACTTCGCTCAGCTGGTAGGCCACCCGGGCCGCGGCTTCGTTGCCGTCGACCATGATCAGTTCATGTTTCATTGGGACTCCTCCGGTTGCCGCAGGAGTAGCAGCGCGCCGCCTCGTAGCGGGCGGCCACCTCATCCAGCCCGCCGATGATCTCGCCAAAGTCATCTCGCGCCCACGCCGGTTTGACCGGCTGACTGCTGGCCGGGGCATGAGTCTGGAACCAGAGTTGCAACTGCTCCGGCCCCACCAGCGGGTAGGAGACCATCTTTTGGTAGTGGCGACCGCGCAGCCAGGCATCCATATGGCGCGCCGCCTTCTTGCCGTGGCCGGTGGCGATGGTGACGGTGCGCTCGGAGGGCACCATGTCGCCGCCCGCAAACAGACCCGGCACATCCGTCATCAGGTTGCCCGCCACCTGCACCACTCCCTCCTTGTTGACCCGCACGCCGGGAATGCTCTCCAGCACCGAGAGGTCTACCTCCTGACCGAGCGCCAGGATCAGGGAGTCCGCTTCGAGGGTTTCAAACTTGCCGGTGGGCACCGGCTTGCCCTCGGCATCCAGCGCCATCACCTCCACTTCGATGCTGGTGTTGTCGAGCTGGCGGATGCTGCGCAGCCAGTTGATCTTGATCCCCTCCTCCTCGGCCTCGTCGGCTTCAAAGGCGTGGGCGGGCATATGGTCCCGGTCGCGGCGGTAGATGATCATCGCCTCTTCCACACCGAGGCGACGGGCGGTACGGGCCGCATCCATGGCGGTGTTGCCGCCGCCGTAGATGGCCACCCGCCGTCCCAGTTTTGGCGGTGGCAATCCTTTCTCTTCGGCCAGACTGGCCTGTTCGAGGAAACTCACCGCATCGAGGATCTTGCCCGCTTCACGGGCCGGAATATCGACCCGCTTGGCCAGATGGGCGCCGATGGCCATAAAGACGGCGTCAAAGCCCCCCTCGTCGCGCTCGCGCAGCACATCCTCCACCTTGTGGTTGAGGGTCAGCGTCACCCCGGCCGCCACGATGCGGGCCACCTCCCGATCCAGCACGTCGCGGGGCAAGCGGTAAGCGGGAATGCCAAAACGCAGCATGCCGCCCGCCAGTGGCCCCGCTTCGCGGATCTCCACCTGATGGCCGAGCCGGTTGAGGTGCCAGGCGCAGGAGAGGCCGGAGGGACCGGCGCCAATGACCAGCACCTTCTTGCCGCTGGCAGGGGCAGGTGGCGCAGGCTGCCAGCCACGGGCCAGCGCCTCGTCGCCGAGGAAACGCTCGATGGCGTGGATGGAGACGGATTCATCCACCTGACCGCGGTTGCAGGCGCTCTCGCAGGGGTGATAGCAGACCCGGCCATGAATGGCGGGCAAGGGGTTCTCTTCGATCAGGGTCTGCCAGGCCGCCTCAAAGCGACCGGCCTGCGCCAAAGAGAGCCAGGCCTGGATATTTTCTCCGGCCGGGCAGGCGTGATTGCAGGGTGGCAGGGCCGGCCGCCAAACGGGTAGCCGGGTACGCACCGGGCCTGTTCCCGTTTTCAGGGAGAGATCCGGCAATGGGGTCATGTCCAGTTGTTTGCTCATACATTGCTTTCTTCTTGTTGGGTAACAGGCCCGCTCAGATAGCACTTGATACCGTGTAGCCGAAGCGGACGGTGGCCAGAGAGGGAAGAAGCGAAAGCGTTAGAAACTGGGAACTGAGTCGATAATGGCGGCTTTTTTGTACTGATTAGCGAATCAGGATCAAAAAATGTTGCACTTTATGGTTCATAGAGACCAGAACGTGACTCAAGTAACATCTTCTCCAGCTGACCGCTGGCTTTCAGTTTGGCGAGCCCCCGATTGAAGGTTTTGATCAGCTCGTCAGCGTTGGCACGCTTGCGGCTGATCAACAGGTGACCTTCAACTTTCATCACGGGTTTTGAATGGGTTGCAAAGAGATCGACCGTGCTGGCCGGGTAGAACTGACGCAGGGAGTAGTAACCGACATCGATGTTCTCCAGGGTCAGGTCGGCGCGGCCGGAAAGCAGGAGATCGAAGCTCTGGCGCAGCCGGGTGACGAACTGCACCTGCAGCGGCACCTGTTCGATGGCTGCAAAAAAATCTGCATTGTAGGTATAGCCACTGACCGCAGCCAGCCTGCGTTCTGCCAGATCCCGGTACTCATTCCATTCAAGTGGAACTGACTTGAGATAGAACCAGACATAGGTCTCGCTCAGGATGGGATCGCTGTAGAGATGGCTTTTGCGCCGCTCGCTCGACTCATACCAGTGGACAGTGCCATCCACCACCCCCTCCTCCGACAAGCGAAAGGCCCGCTTCCAGGGCAAAAACTGGAACTTGACGCTCACCCCCTCACTCTTGAATGCCTCGCTCACTATATGGGGGATCAGCCCCTGATATTTCAGCGTCTCGGAGCAGTAGGGCGGATACTCCCCCGTGGTCAGGGTCAGCTCCTGCGCCCAGAGCCCGTGGCAAAAAAGGCTCCCCGCCAGCAACCAGCTTATTTTCATCCCGATGCCCTCTTGTACTGTTTTTCCAACTATAGACTGCCGCCGTGAAAGGATTGCCGGATCGCCACGGAACCGCTATGTTGCCCCCTTCCCGAACGAAAACAGCCACTTCACAAGGATCCGGACATGCCGAGGCTAGCCAGCATTCACCTCTACCCCATCAAATCGACGGCAGGCATGCCACTGGCTCGCGCCCGGGTGACCGAAGAGGGGCTCGCCGGGGATCGCCGCTACATGGTGGTCAAACCGGACGGCACCTTTATCACCGCCCGTACCCATCCCCAGCTGCAACAGGTCGTGGCCACCCCCATCGAAGGGGGCTTGCAACTGCGCTATCCGGGCTTTGAACCGCTCACCCTGCAAGAGGCCGACTTCAGCCGCGCCCCGCAGGCCACCGGCGTCTGGAGCGACCGCTTCACCGCCCTGCATACCGACCCCAAAGCCGATGGCTGGCTGAGCCGGGTGGCAGGGGAACCGGTGCAACTGCTGTGGCTGGGTGAAACCTCTGATCGTTTTCGTGAAAAGACCGGCACCCGGGTCAGCTTTGCCGACGGTTATCCGCTGCTGCTGATAAGCCAGGCCTCCATCGAGGATCTCAACCTGCGCTCCGATGCGCTGCACCAGATGAGTCAATTTCGCACCAATCTGGTGGCAAGCGGCACCCGCCCCTTCGAGGAGGACAGCTGGGTGCGCATCCGCATCGGCGAGGTGGAGTTTCAGGTGGTCAAGCCCTGCAGCCGCTGCATCATGACCACGGTGGAAGCGGGTACCGATCGGTTCAATGCCCTGAAAGAGCCGCTGGCGACCCTCACCCGCTACCGCCGTGGCGAGGATGGCGAGGTCTACTTCGGCCAGAATCTGGTGGCGCTGAACGAAGGGTGGATTGAGGCGGGCAGCGAGATCGAGGTGCTGGAGCGTACCCGTCCGGTGGTCTATCCCGCCGCCGCGCCGAAGAAGCGGGAGCTGGTCTGCGTGGCCCGTGAACCGCTGGCGCGGGATCTGGAGACCTTCTGGTTCGAGGCGGCCGATGGCGAACCGCTACCCGACTACCTGCCGGGCCAGCATCTGCCCATCAGTCTCGATATCAAACACGAGCGAGTTCAGCGGCGCTATACCCTGAGCTCCACGCCAGATCATCCGGAGCGTTACAGCATCAGCGTCAAGAAGGTGGAAGGTGGCCGCATCTCCCACTGGCTGCACCAGCAGTTGCAGGTGGGTGATCGGCTGCTGGCCGCCAACCCCGCTGGCGAGTTTCACTTAGGGTCCGAGCGCAACCTCCTGTTGCTCTCCGCAGGCTCCGGCGTCACCCCCATGCTGGCGATAGCCCGCACCCTGGCGCTACGCGGGGAGCTGGAAGAGGTTCACTTTATGCACCTGTGCCGCAGCGAAGCGGACATTCCCGCCGCCAGCGAACTGCACGCCATGGCGCAGCAGGGGATGACCCTGACCATTATCCTGAGCCAGCCAGACAATCACTGGCAGGGGCTGCAAGGGCGACTCAATGATGAGCATCTGCGACGGGTCAACGGGCTGGCCGCAAAAGAGGTCTTTATCTGCGGCCCCCACGGCTTTATGGCCGATGCTGCCGCCAAAGTTGCGGCCCTCGGCGTTCCGGCCGAGCGCATCCGCCAGGAGAGTTTTGGCGGCGCCATTCTCTCGGTAGCCCGCCCCCATCAGGCGGTACAACTGCGCATCGGAACCCAGTCCTTCACCGGCAACAATCAGGGTACCGTGCTGGATCAGGCCAACAAACAGGGTGTTGAGCTGCCCTGGAGCTGCCGCGCCGGCATCTGCGGCAGTTGCAAACAGACGCTGATCTCGGGCGAGGTGGATCACCCCGACGCCCCCGCCATCACCGCCGCCGAGCGGGCCGAGGGCAAGATCCTCACCTGCTGCGCCGTGCCGCTGACCGATCTGGAGATCTTGTGATCTGGTGATCGGGCCGCGTTAACTCACTCTCACTCAGATGACCGGGGAATTGACCCCGGTCATTTTTTTGCCGATGCCGCCGCCCGGTTTCTGCTTATTTCCGTTCATCGTCCTCGGAGCAAGCTTTCCCTTCCTATAATCACAGAGCAAAAAGCCTTGCCAGCCATTGACTTGGCAATGCGCCACAAGACGCTCCCTGATGAGAATAAGGACGCTCCACCATGGAACAGAACAAGCCCGCCTTTCAGCTCAACCTGCTGCTATCCGTCATTACCCTGATCCTGCTGTCACTGGTGTTTTTCGCCTACAGCTGGGCGGGGAAACAGCTGGAAGAGAGCTATCGGCAACAATATGTCTCCTACCTGCTGGCCGATGAGCTGCGCCAATCCTCCGATGATCTGACCCGACTCGGTCGCACCTATGTCATCACCAAGGATCCCGCCTACGAGCAGCAGTACATGCGGATCCTGGCCATTCGCAACGGCGAGCAACCGAGGCCGGAAGGCTACAACCGTATCTACTGGGACTTTGTCGCCGCCAACGGCCAGAATCCCCGCCCCGACAGCAATGTTCGCCGTGGCCTGATCGACCTGATGAAGGATGCCGGTTTTACCGACGGGGAGCTCGCCAAACTCAACGAAGCCAAAAACAACTCGGATGCGCTGGTCAACACCGAGGTCGCCGCCTTCAAGCTGGTGCAGCAGACCGATGGCGATCTCGCCGCCAATCAGCAACAGGCCATCGCCATGATGCATGACAAGGCCTATCACCAGAACAAGGGGCGCATCATGTCCCCCATCGATGACTTCTACGTGATGATGGAGCAGCGCAACCATGAGGCAGTCGAGAGCGCCATCGCCAATACCGATATGCTGCGCTATCTCTTTATCGCCCTCGGTCTGGTGTTGATGTTCTTCCTCTGGCGCACCTATCGCTCCCTGCTCGATCTGGTGGGCACCTCGGTCGAACAGCTCAAGACCGATCTCCATCTGCTGGCGGAAGGGGACTTCTCGCGCCCGATCAAGGTGCCGCAAGGCTCGAAAGAGAGCCTGATCGGCCTGCTCGGCGGCATGCAGACCACCCTCAAAGGGATCATCGCCAAGGTCTCCCACTCCACCGAAGAGTTGTCCGACTCTGCCGACAGCATCGCCCAGATCGCCGAACAGACCGCCCAGTTCGCCACCTCCCAGCAGACCAGTACCCAGACCATGGCCGCTGCCATCGAGGAGCTGGTGGTGAGCATCAGCCACCTCTCCGACAATGCCACCCATGCCGACGAGCTGAGCAAGGTCTCCGCCAATACCCTGGAGGAGGGTTCAGGGGTTATCAAGGAGACCCTCGGCAGCATCGAGAACATCTCCACCACGGTAGGGGAAGCGGCCAGTACCATCTCCGAACTCAATGGTCATACCCAGCAGATTTCGGAGATCATCGGGGTGATCCGCGGCATTGCCGATCAGACCAACCTGCTGGCGCTCAACGCCGCCATCGAGGCGGCGCGGGCGGGTGAACAAGGGCGCGGCTTTGCGGTGGTGGCCGACGAGGTGCGCAATCTGGCCAGCCGCTCGGCGGCGTCAACCCAGCAGATCACCGGGATGATCAGCAAGATCCAGAGCGGGGCGGATGCCTCCATCCGCAGCATGGAGAACACGGTCAACAACGTCTCCCGCGGGGTCACGCTGGCCAACCAGACCGGCGAGGCGATCGCCAGCATCCAGAGCCACGCCTCCAACCTCACCGGCCTGATGGGGGAGATCAGCCACACCCTGCGCGAGCAGTCCACCGCCGCCAACGAGGTGGTCTCTACCGTCGGCAACATCACCTCCCTCTCCGAGCAATCGGGGGATGCCGCCCGTCACGTGTCGCAAGAGGCGGCCAAGCTCAAGCAGCTGTCACGGGTGCTGCGCCAGGAGATGGGGCACTTCAAACTTTAAAAATGCTGCAAAGCAAAACGGCTGCCAAAAGGCAGCCGTTTTTTTATTCGGGGTTTTATCCCCTGTCATCCAGCATCGATCAACCACGCAGGGCGGCGATGCGCTGCTCGATGGGCGGGTGGCTCATGAACAGCTCGCTCATGGAGCGCTTGCCGTTGATGCCAAAGGCCATCATGGAGCCTTCCAGCTGCGGCTCGGCACCGCGGGAGAGGCGCTCAAGGGCGGCAATCATCTTGTCACGACCGGCCAGCTTGGCGGCACCGGCATCGGCACGGAACTCGCGCTGACGGCTGAACCACATGACGATGATGGAGGCCAGAATGCCGAACAGCATCTCCAGCACGAACACGGTGATCATGTAGGCAAAACCGCCGGTGCTGCTGCTCTCTTCCTCGTTGTTGGAGCTGAAGAAGTTGCTGATCACGCCAGCCACGATCCGGGCGAAGAACATCACGAAGGTGTTCACCACCCCCTGGATCAGGGTCAGGGTCACCATGTCGCCGTTGGCCACGTGGCTCACCTCGTGGGCCAGCACCGCTTCCGCCTCGTCACGGCTCATGCTGTAGAGCAGGCCGGAGGAGACCGCCACCAGCGAATCATCGCGGCGGGCACCGGTCGCAAAGGCGTTCATCTCGGGAGAGTCGTAGATCCCCACTTCCGGCATCTTGATACCCGCTTCGCGGGCCTGACGAGCCACAGTGCTCACCAGCCAGTGCTCGGTCTCGTTACGGGGTTGCTCGATGACCTGGACGCCATAGCTGCGCTTGGCCATCCACTTGGACATCAGCAAGGAGATAAAGGAACCCCCAAAACCGAACACGGCACAGAACACCAACAGCCCGGAAATGCTGGACTTGTTGATCCCCAGAACCGAGAACAGGATATTGAGTACCACCCCCAGCACCAGCATGACGGCCAGGTTGGTCACCAGGAATAGCATAATTCGCTTCATATAGACTCCTTGTGAAGATAAAGGACATGACCGGGGACCACTCGGGATCCCCACCTGATCATGTTAATGTCGACATTCTAGGGAGATTCGATGAATGTTCGCTGAATATGCCGTCAAAGTAGCGGCGAGATATCGAGACGCCCCTGCAAATCGGCTTCAAGCGGATTGTTTATAAACGGAATTTCGCCGAGGAAGGGGGCTGGCAGCAAGCCCCTCAGGGTGTCCAGATTTTCCTGATAATGACTCATGGAACCATGGAGCCGATTAATTACCCAGCCCGCCACCGGCAGCTGATCGTTGCGAATGGCGGCAAAGGTGAGCAGCGCATGGTTGAGGCAACCCAGCTTGGCCCCCACCACCATGATCACCGCCATGTTCTCCTGCTTGACCCAGTCCGACAGCAGATGCTTGCGATCGAGCGGCAGATACCAGCCCCCCGCCCCTTCCACTACCGCCAGTTC
>OEQO01000295.1_pt1 | contig 11230 bp, 5 predicted proteins | sample 1539751 | NCBI WGS metagenome assembly OEQO01 (sample SAMEA3891237, study PRJEB23780) | metagenome | biome: terrestrial biome; feature: animal house; material: water of meat washing | place: Italy | collected 2015-05-12 | reverse complement strand
GTGGTCAGCGAGCGGCAAACATCATGACTTTAATCCAGTCAGCAAAGCTGAATGGGCTGGATCCGTATGCCTATTTAAGTGATGTGCTGAAAAGATTGCCGACCCATAAAGTGACCCAAATAGAAGAATTGCTACCACACCGCTGGAAATCCAACTCAAATTAAAAAATAGACATGGGGTTCAGCGGACGCTTACATTTTTTTTAAATAATGTATGGTTGTTAGTGTGATTTTTGTTTAACATTGCTTTGGAATTTGTTGCATTAATTTATAAAAAAGTGATTAGTGTCACAAAAAATTCGCATTGGTTCTCAGTGGATAAAATCATGTTAAACAAAAACTCTATGCTGAAAAAAATGACAATTAGTTTGATGTTTGTTGGGGTTGCTGCCAGTGCGATGGTGGCAACTGCAGCGACCAATAATGAGCCTGTCTCCGTTCAGCTTAAAGCGTTCAAAAGAGTTGTAGATAGTAAGGGGAATGCACAATTTAAAGCTGCAGACTCAATTAAACCGCAGGATGTGATTGAGTATCGTGCGACTTATACCAATAACACGACAGGTAACATCAAAAGCTTAAAGGCGACATTACCTATTCCAGCAGATACTCAATATTTGGGTGCAAGTCTGCCTTCAGGTGCACTCGCGAGCACGGATGGTGTCAACTTTGCAGCAATGCCATTAAAGAAAAAAGTAGATGGCAAATTGGTCAATATTCCACTGAAAGAATACCGCGCTTTACAGTGGCAGATTGCAGAGTTACCAGCGAAAAAGTCTGTAACGGTTAGTGCACAAGCCAAAGTAAATACTTCAAACGATTAATTTCTAAATTTTACACACATCATTCCGATAGAGTCGGGGAACTTTCATGTCTATGAATTTGAAAACAACAAAGCGAAATAACCTTTATTTGTCAATTGCGACAGTCTTAGGTGGGTTTGCTTTCTTTGCTACAGGCACCACATATGCAGCTGCACCAGCTGCGGGTACGAACATTAGTAACATTGCAACGGCATCGTATGTGGATGGTACGTCGACTACACGTACCGTTACATCAAATGAAGTCAAAACGACTGTTTTACAAGTCGGAAGCTTTACTTTGGTTCAGGACCGTACAACAACAGCAAATCCAAATAGTGCTGTGGCTTTATCGCATGTATTAACCAATACGGGTAATGGTACAGACGAGTTTACGTTAGGTTTGGCTAACGTGTCTGGTGATGCATTCGATTTCTCAAATATTGCAATTTATTTAGATGCCAACAAAGATGGTGTACCTGATAATAATACAAATTTAATGGGGCAAAAAGTTTCGTTGAATGCTGGTGAGTCAATTGGTTTAGTGGTTGTGGGGACAACATCTACAACAGCGAAATTAGATGAACTCGGTAAGCTGGAACTTTCTGCAACTAGTAAAGAAGTTGATGCAAGTGCTACTGGTAAAACAATTAAAAATACAGATTCAGTCAAAATTGTTACAGGTGCAAGCTTTGCTGTCACAAAAAGTGCAAGCGTGAGTGTAGTTGATACGCGTAATACTGCTCAGGCTGTGACTTATCAATTAAATTATGTGAATAAAGGGAATTCAACTGATACCCTAATTATTGAAGATACACTAGATTCTAATTTAGCTTTTGATCCTACACGCCATCAGATTACGGTCTCTGGTAATGTATTGGGTACCAGTTCAACGGCTAATGCATATTATGCATGGGATTCCTCAACCAAAAAACTGACGATCACCATTAAAAATGTTGCAGCCAATACCAGTGGTATTGTTAAGTTTGAAGCTGAAGTGAAACAGGGAACAGTAGCAGGTGTTGTCCCGAACACTGCAATGTTTGATGCGGATGGCCCAAATACAAATGGTTCTATACCAGACCAACCAACCAACCGTACAGATATTACTGTTCAGTCGTTCTATACTGGTGTAATCAACGATAGTAGTACCAAAGCAACGGCACTTGGTGAAGATGACGTTATTACTATTGCAACAGCAAGCCAAGGAGCTCAGGTCCGTTTTGGTACAGGCACACCAGAGAGTGAAGTTATTTATGTTCACAATACAGGAAACGTAACAGATACCTTTAAGGTGGTGACTGCTGCTGGAACAAATCTACCACCAGGTGCTATCGTCAGCTTATTTAAATCAGATGGTGTAACACCACTTACTTCTTCAATTGGGTCTGATAAAGATACAGGTCCAATTGCCGCTGGTGGAAAATACCAAATTGTTGCAGTGGTGAGCTTACCAACGGGGTTCACAGGAACCACCTATAATGGCAACCCAATTCAAGTAGTCTTACAAACAACTGCCTCTCAAAATGCCTCTGCAACCGATACTATTACTTTAAAAATTAGTGAGGTAACAGCGCTTAAGGTTGACTTGAATAATGGTGGAACAGGTGGAGTTGGTCCAGATAATGGCAATGTAGTGGATAAAAAATCTACTCAACCAGGAAAATCAATTACTTTTGACTTAGCCATTAAAAATGAGGGAACTCAGCCAGATAATTATAATCTAGGTATTTCTTCTACTTTACCAAATGGTTGGACGGTCGAATTTTTTGCTCAAAATTCTGATGGTAGCTGTAGTGCTAGCAAGCTGACGAATTCGGGTACGATTCAACCAGGTGCGACAGTTAAATATTGTGCAGTTGTTACGCCATCAGTCAATGCTGTGCCAACAGATAGTCGCGATATCGTCTTCACAATTAACTCTCCTGCGACGGGTTTAACTGATAGCTTAAAAGATCATTTGGATATTGAAGTTGCACGTAAAATTACTTTTGTAGCCGATCAAACTGGTCAAGTGGCACCAGGCGGTTCAATCATCTATAAGCATACCTTAACCAACAACGGTAATGTGATAGAGGGACTTGCTGGTAATACTTTACCTGTTGAGATTACTCAGAACCCTGTAAATTCTGGATTTGTAACTTCAATTTACGTTGACCAAAATAATAATGGTATTGCTGAGGCAAGTGAATTAGTTACGGGAACTGATTTAACTTCTTGGTTAACTGGGACAAATAGTGCTGATGGTTTATCACCTAATGAAACTGTCAATATTTTTGTGAAAGTTGAAGCACCAAGTAGTGCAACAGCGGGTCAAAGTAACCTATCAATTATCAAGATTGCTCCTGGTGGTGCAAATGCTCCTACTGCAGTGACGGTTACTGATAAGACTACAGTGAATATTGGTCAAGTCCGTCTGGAAAAAACACAAGCGTTGGATGCGGATTGTAGTAATGGTGCAGATGGTGCATTTGGTACATCCCCGATTGGAGCTAAGCCAGGTGCTTGTATCGTTTATCGTATTAAAGCGACGAATGAGGGGAATGGTCCAGTCTCCAAAGTTGTGATTACTGACGTCGTGCCGAACTATACGACACTCGGCACATCACCAGCTCCAAAGTTAGATCCAGGTACTACTGCAGACGTTACAACAACGAATGGGCAATTGAAATCAAAAGAATTTGATTTAACCCCATTAGAGTCTGTAACGATGGAGTTCAGCGTTAAGGTCGATGGACAATAATTAAGACATAACATTAATAACTATTTTTGTGGATAGGCATTGTCAAAATGCCTATCCCTTACCTTGTTTTACTTGGTATTGGGGTATTTTCGTGATTAAACGAGTTCAGCCGCTATATAATCATAAGATCAAGCTCATTTTCTCAAGCTTAGCAACCGCTATGGCTTTGGTAAATCACGCTTATGCTGTGATGCCTGCTGCTGGGCAAAATATCACCAATACTGCGTATGCAAGTTTTGTACAAAAGGACGGTTTGATTGGTCAGGCCGTTTCCAATACTGTTCAAGTCACGATTAATCCCCAATATGTCATTAGTCTGACTTCACCAGCTCGTCAGGAAATCAATGCCGGTGCAAAAGTCATTTGGTTAAACACTCTAACCAATCACAGTAATACACAAGCCGATATTTCAATTGATAAAAATTCGGTTCCAGAATTATCCAATATAAAAATTTATGTCGACAGTAACCAAAATGGTGAGTTTGATCGTTCAGACTTATTGGTGACGGGGCATTTGAGTTTAGAAAGTGGTCAACAAGTTGACCTATGGGTCGTGGCCGACTCATCGAGCTCTTTGAATGATAGTCAACAAGTTGATTTACCACTGCGTGCATATGTTATTCAAGATCCAACAGCTATTGCAGATGCTGTTAACGGCTTAATTAGTTTTTTACCTCAGTTAACAGCAACTAAAGCAGTCGATAAAAGTAGTTTCGAACCCAAAGCGGGCCAATCTTACGATTTAACCTACACTTTAAGTATTAAAAACACCTCTACGCGCAACTCGGGTACTAAGCCGATTGAGGTCGATGGTCAAACCATTAATGCTGTGGTGTTATTGGACGAGTTACCAGCAAACACCACGTTTAAATCAGCAAAAGCAAATAACTCAAAAGCTTTGGTGTTATATCCATTAGGCCAAGATAAATTTACCCAGCAGATCCCGAATGATAAATCACTCATCAATACTTTAGTGGTGGCTTATCCGCAAGCGTTAGCAGCCAATGTGACTGAAACGGTTGAACTGGTTGTGACGATGAACTCTAATATTAGTCGTACATCGATTTCCAACATCTTTAGTGTTGAGCATGGCCTAGTCTCAAATATTAAAAAGACTCTGTCGAATGAAGTGGTCACCACAGTGGGTGGAAGCTCTTCCATCACTAATAACACCAAAGATTATTCTAATATTTTAGCGACTGGCAGTTTAACTAAGCCGTTGTATATTGCAGCAAATAGTGCCATGTGTAATGCCACGCGCAGCAGTGTAGACAAAGTTAAAATCAAAGTTCAATCGACGAAAACTGGTGATATTGAATATGTACAGGGTGTTGAAACAGGCATCAACACAGGCATATTCCGGTTTTCATTACCTACGCAGGAGTCTGCGACAGCACAGCAGAATGATCAGATTCTACAAACGGTTAAGCGTGATCAAGTGGTTGTTAGCTTAACGGATTGCTTGGATGAAAATGGTAACTCCACAAACAGTATTAGTGATGTAGATACCAATGTACTCATTGATCCATATGGTGTGGTTTTTGATGCCAAAACCAATCAACCTGTTGCGGGTGCAACCGTTACTTTATTGGATGCGAATGGCAAACCTGCTGAAAATGTTGCTTATAAACTAGATGAAACGACAGGGGACAAAGTTGCTATTCCTGCAAAGCAGGTAACCAATAGTGATGGTGAGTTTATTTACCCTTATGTTGAAAATGGTACTTATAGCTTATATATCGACACCTCAACGATTGCGGGTGGAACCCACTATAAATTTACCAGTGACAAAACCATTTATAATAATTTTGATCAGCGTGTGGTCGATGCATCATGGTCTTATGGCGGAAACTTTACTTTAAAAACAGGTGATGCTGCACTCAATATTGATATCCCAATCGACCCAGTTGATATTGTGACGCCAATTAATGACAAATTGGTCATTAAAAAAGAAGTGGTGGGCGATAAAACAGCTGAGATTGGTGACTTTAAAGATTATATGGTGACGGTTGCCAATATGGGTGACTCAACATTGTATGACGTCAATATGAAAGATACTTTGCCACGTGGCTTTGTGTATGTATCAGGCACTACGCGTGTCAATGGTCAAAAAAGTAATGACCCACAGGGTGGTAAAGGTCCTTATTTAACTTTAGGCTTAGGGACACTGACACCGAAACAAGAAGCGAAAGTTCAATACCGTGTGTATGTCGGGCCAAATGCTTTAAGTGGCGATGGGATTAACCGTGTTTACGCGCAGGATAATAAAAATACGACTTCAAATGAAGCACAAGCGGCAGTCAAAGTGACACCAGGGGTATTTAGTCCAGATGGTTTCGTGGTGGGTAAAGTATTTACTGACTGTAACCGTAATGGGGTGCAAGATGCGGGCGAGCTTGGTGTTCCAGGTGTTCGTATTTATATGGAAGATGGTAACTTTGTGGTCACTGACCGTGAAGGGAAATATAACTTCTATGGCATTAAACCAATTACCCATGTCCTCAAAGTCGACAATACCACTTTACCGAATAATGCTGAGTTGGTACTAATCAGTAACCGTCAAGCGGGTGATCCAGCCAGCCGATTTGTGGACTTAAAACGCGGTGAATTGCACCGCGCCGATTTCGCGATTGCAGATACCGCAGGCGAATGTAGTCAGGCATTGGTAACACAAATTGAAGCCCGTCGTAGCAAAATTGATGCGCAACTTGATGCACTTGAGCAAACCTTACGCCAAGATTTAAACGTAGATGCACAGAGCAGTTATGTGACTGATGTTCAAGGTCAGCCTGCAAGTGGTTGTATTAGTGCTTCAGGGGCTTCGGCAAACTGTAATATTGAATATAAAAAAGAACAGATTAAAGACGTTAAAACGGTTCAAGTTGAACCCGTTAAAACACCAACGATTTTAGATTTAGAGCAAGAACTACAACGTTCTGAGTCGAACCAACTTGCAATTTTGAACTTAAATGAACAGCAAGTACTACCTGCTCAACAAGCAACCATTCAGGTGAAAGGTGCTTTAGGAACTGACATCCGTTTATTTGTGAATGACGAGCAAATTTCGGAAAAACGTATTGGTAAAAAAGCAGCTTATCAAGAGTATGGAGTTGCTGGTTTAGACTTTATTGGTGTGCCGCTACTTGCAGGTAAAAACACAGTTGCAGTTCGCCAGTACGATAGCTTTGGCAATCTACGTGACCAACAGCAAGTGACAGTAATCGCACCAGATGCAATGAGTCAACTGGCTGCACAGCCTGTAGAACAAGTGGTTTATGCCAATGGCAAAGACGTTTATCAAGTTGTTGTTAAGGTGCTTGATCGCAATGGCACGGCTGTTGCAACACGTACCCCAATTACGATAGAAACATCGGTGGGAACGGTTCAACTCAAAGATTTAGATCCAGATAAACCGGGTATTCAAGTTTTTGCTGAAGGTGGCTCACTGGTTATCCCAGTTCTTGCGCCATTAGAAGCGGGTTCAGGTGTACTGCGTATTCGTAGTGGTATTTATGAGCAGACAGTTCCTGTTCGCTTTTTAGCAGAATTACGCCCAATGTTGGTTGCGGGGATTATCGAAGGTTCATTTGCACTGAATAAATTTGACCCAAAAAATTTATCACAGAGTTCGACTCAAGATGGGTTTGAAGAAGAACTGAATGATTTATCCAGTTCAGGGGATGGTGAAACCGCCATTCGTGGTCGTGCGGCTTTATTCTTAAAAGGAAAGGTGCGCGGAGATTATTTACTGACTTTGGCTTATGACTCGAGCAAAGAAAATAATCAGCGCCTATTCCGTGATATCCGTCCAGATGAATATTACCCCGTGTATGGCGATGCATCAGCGAAAGGCTTCGATGCACAATCCACCAGTAAACTTTATGTCCGTGTGGATAAAGGCCGTTCTTATGCCATGTATGGGGACTATGTTACACGTACAGAAAATGACGAAGGGCTTTCACTGGGTCAATACAGCCGTTCATTGACAGGTCTGAAGTCAACTGTTGAAGGGGATCGTTACCAAGTTTCGGGCTTCGCAGCACGAACCAATGCAACGCAAATCGTAAATGAATTACGTGCAATGGGGGTTTCTGGTCCATATTCTTTAGGTATTGATACCGACGATATTTTAGAAAATAGTGAAAAGGTGGAAGTGATTGTTCGTGATCGTAACAATCCTGGTCTGATTATTGCGCAGCGTACTTTAAATCGCTTCAGCGACTATCAAGTAGATACCTATACCAACAGTATTTACCTGACCTCACCGTTAAGCAGTATTGATGAAAACCTGAATCCTGTTTATCTACGGATTACTGTAGAGTCGGATCAAGGGGGGCAGGAATATACCGTTGCTGGCGTGAATGGCCGTTATAAACTCAATGACAAAGTGACGGTGGGTGGCTCTTATATTCAAAATGATGATCCTATGGATCAAGAGAAAATTGCCAGTGCCAATACCGTCATTCATTGGAATGATAAGACCAAACTGATTGCGGAATATGCATATTCTGACCACGATGCCCTAAACCTTGACCAATTGACAGATGTGAATGCATCAAATAGTAAAGACACATCTGGTGATGGCACAGCGGCACGCGTTGAATTGGAATACAAAAATGACAAGGTCGATTTACGTGCTTACCATCAACAAGCAGATGAAGGTTTCCGTAATGCGGCGTCTTCAATCAGTTCAGGGCGCAAAGAAAGTGCAGTCAAACTTAATGCACGTTTAGATCAGTTTGGTATTTTACGTGTTGAAGCGGTAAGAACTGAAGATAGCGTGAATGAAGGTGTTCGTCATGGCGTGAGTGCTTCGATTGAGAAAGCGATTAACCGTATTGTAAGTTTAGAGCTGGGTGCACGTTATTATAATGAGTCAGCCAATGCAGCCAGTGCTTCAACCCAAAATGTTGAAACGCCATATGACGGTACCACTGTGCGCGCTAAATTAAAAACAGCACTCCCTTTTGATGGTTCAAGTGCTTTCCTAGAATATGAGCAAGACATCGCGGATAGTGACCGCCGTGTATTTGCTGTAGGTGGTGATGCACAAGTTTATAAAAATATTCATGCCTATGCGCGCCATGAGTTCATTTCAAGTATAGGCGGATTATACGAGCTCAATGACACGCAAAAACGTAATACCACCGTTTTTGGTTTAGACAGTGAATATATGCGTGATGGCTCTGTGTTTAGTGAATATCGTGTACGTGATGGTATGAGCGCACGTGAAGCTGAAGCCGCGATGGGTGTGCGTAATCGTTGGCAGCTTAAAGAAGGGCTATTCTTTAATACCAGTTTTGAAAAAGTAAAAGTCTTTGAAGGTGAAAATAAAGATTCACTAGAGTCTACCGCTGCGACTTTGGGCTTTGAACACCTTTCCAATCCACGCTGGAAAAATGTGGCACGTATAGAAGGGCGCTGGTCTAATCAAAGTGATAGCTATTTAAATACTTTAGGTACCGCGTACAAGTATTCAGACGAAGTGACCTTATTGGCTAAAAATGTCTTGAATATTACCGACAATAAGTCTGCAGATTCTGGCGATCGCGTGATTGACCGTGTTCAGGTCGGTGCTGCATATCGTGATTTGGCAACCAATCGTTTTGACTCATTGAGCAAAATTGAATATCGCTACGAGAAAAATGAAACAACGCTGAATGATCCATATGAGCGCAATGTTTATATTATGTCTCATCATATGAATTATCATCCAACACGTTCGGTGCATGTATCTGGGCAATATGCGGTTAAATATTTGGATGAAACTTATGATCTACTGCAAACCAGTGGTATGACTCAAATGCTCAACAGTCGTTTTATGTACGACATTAATGAGCGTTGGGATGCAGGAGTGAATGCTGGCGTGATGTGGAACAGTGTTTCGGATGGAACCAAGTTGATGGCAGGGGTTGAAGTGGGTTATCTACTAGCGTCGAACCTTTGGGTTTCAGGTGGATATAACTTTGTGGGCTATCAAGATAAAGATCTGATTGATAGTGATACAACGATGGATGGAGCATATTTCCGTTTCCGCTTCAAATTTGACGAAAACTTATTTAACAAAAATAAGCCTTCAGTCAATAAAGCCTTGGAGCCTAAATAATGTTGAAACACCATGCTAAACATGTGTTGTGGCTTCTAGCTTTGGGTACTGTGGTGGCGCATGCTGCAGAGGTCCCTGTCAGCTCAAATTATCCAGTTTCGCAGCAGCAGGTGCATGAGCAATTGCACACTGCAATTGAGCAAGCGATGGACGTACGAGACAAGTACCAGTTAGAAAAAGCACGAACATGGCTGAGTTATGCTGACCATGAATATAGTGAAAAAGCGAAGCGTCAAAATATTGATCTGATCTATCAGCAGGTCTTAGACATTGTATATGCAGATCAGCGTGCAACGTTAAGTATAGAAACACCAATGCTACCGTTTTCCCAACTGATGCGCCGCGATTTATGGACGCGTGCCACAACCATAAAAACACAGACTGGATTTCAGTGTGCTTATAAAGAACTTGCATAGGCTGAAGTGAATTTGGTTTGGGCGGCTGCTGAGTACCGTGAATTAGGTTGGCATCATTCGCGTGAGATTTTTGCTTCTGCAGAACGGTTGATGGATCAAGCCACATATTTATCTGAAAACCGTGGCACACTTTAACTTAAAGCAGTTCACTTTTTAGAAAAATTGCAGTAACTGCAATCAGTACACACATGAAAAAAGGAGCCTTTCAGCCACTGCTGTCCCATAGTTAGATTTAAATAAAAAACCTGAGTCCAAAGTAGTTAAAATATAAGTGCGAACAAACACTTCAACTACAAGGATTCAGGTTTTGTCACATCAAAATACTGTATTTCATCAATTACTCAAACCCATTTTAAGACAAGATTTTGAACGTCTTGCAAAACAATACCATCAAGGACAAAAATTAAGATCTGCAACACGATGGGATCAATTTATTGCTATTTTGATGTCTCAATTATCATGTCGTCAAAGCTTGAGGGATATTGAGTCTAATCTCGAATCACAACAGGAAAAGCTTTATCACCTTGGTGCTAAAAGAATTGCACGAAGTACGTTGGCAAGAATCAATGAAGAACAACCAGCTAGCTTGTATCAGCAATTGTTTATCCAATTACTTCAACATTGTGAAAATTCCAAGATTGCTCATAAATTTCGATTTAAAAATCCATTATATTCACTTGATGCGAGTCATATTGATCTTTCACTGTCATTGTGTGAATGGGCAAAAGTACATGAGTCCAAAGCCAGTATAAAACTTACAGTTGGGTTAAATCATAGTAATACCATTCCTGAATTTGTTGCGCTTGGTGATGGTATTGAAAATGACATGGTACAAGGTCTACGACTCAAATTCCCACCTGGAAGTATCATTGTATTTGATAAAGGGTATGTTGATTATCAGTGTTTTGTAGAAATGACCAACCAAAAAGTCAGCTTTGTCACTAGGCTGAGACCAAAGACAGTTTATGAGGTGAAATCAAAACAAGATGTGTTAGTCAGTAAGGGGATTCTTGCGGATGAATATATTGAGTTGAGTAGCGATTATGCTAAAAAGCGTGGTGCACCGAAGCGATTAAGACGTATAGAATTTTATCCATTGGAGCGTAAAACCTCGGGGTTTAGCCCGAGGATATAAGCGAGTGGCGTAAGCCATTAATGCGGTGTTTGCT
>OEQO01000293.1_pt1 | contig 11298 bp, 8 predicted proteins | sample 1539751 | NCBI WGS metagenome assembly OEQO01 (sample SAMEA3891237, study PRJEB23780) | metagenome | biome: terrestrial biome; feature: animal house; material: water of meat washing | place: Italy | collected 2015-05-12 | reverse complement strand
CCAAAGCGGGCACGCAGCTTGCGAAACACCAGTCGCTCCGCCAGCCAGAGCTGGCCGTAGAGCAGCGGGGAGGCGGATTTGCCCGCCTGACGGGTAGCAACCATCTGCTTGCCGACTCGGGTCGCCCAGCCAAACAGGGCGCGACGCAGGGCCGGCGCCTGAGCCACCTTGGCCTGGATCATGGCGTAGGCCTTCTCGTAGAGGCGCGGCACGGCGCACATCACGGTCGGCTGCACTTCGCCAATCACATCCATCACTTTCTGCGGGTCGCGGATATAGACGTTCTCGCCACCGCAGTAGAGCACGTAGAAACTCCAGACCCGCTCGAACACATGGCTGAGCGGCAGCATGCAGAGCGACACATCCTGCGGATTGAGGTCGAGGCGGCTGTTGTGCATCTCGAAACAGGCGGCAACGTTGGCAAAATCGAGCATCACCCCCTTGGGTTCGCCGGTGGTGCCGGAGGTGTAGATCAGGGTCAGCAGGTCGTCCATCCGGTACTGGCTCTCGCGCTCGTGCAGCACCTGTTCGCTGGGCTGATGGTTGCCGGAGACCAGAAACTCCTGGAAGTGGCTCGCTTGCGGGCAGCCGCGCAGATTGACGTTGCCATCGAGGGCGACGATCTGGCGGATTTCGCCATCCTTTAACAAGTTGAGCGCCTGATCGAACTGGGGCTGTTCCCCGACGAACAGCAGGCCGATGTTGGCATCGCGCACGATATAGCGCAGCTGTTCGAGGGTGCTGGTGGGGTAGATAGGGACGCTGACGCCGCGGGCGGCAAGGATGCCGAGATCGGCCTGGGTCCACTCCGGCATGTTGCGGGCATAGATGCCGACCATTTCGGTTGGCTGGTGGCCGGCACGGATCAGCGCCTGTGCGCAGTAGTCCATGGCCTGGCCCAGAGTACGCCAGCCGATGGCGCGCCACTGGCCATCTTGCTGAACCCGCAGGGCAGCCTTGTTGCCAAGCTGGGCAATACGTTCACGCATCAGTCGAACCAGATGAAGCTTCGGCATCAGTTAAACATCCTTTAATTACAGTTGTACGCCCGCGAGGGCACTAAAAATCGGGCTAGAGTTTAAACTCCAACATTACAGCTTACAAGTGTTCGCTGTTTGTCTTGGATCACAAAGAGCGCAAATAGCTCTCCCTTTGCGCAGACTGGCCGATACTGCTAGGAGGCAGAGAGAGGGTTAACGATATGAATCTGTGGGTGAAAGGGGCGTTGGCCGCGGTCGGGCTGATGGTGGTGGGGGGCGCTGCGTTTTGGTTCTTTGCCGGAACGTCATCACAGGGGCCCGCCAATCCCTGGTATCAGGGGGCCGAGGGGTATCAGCAGGCGCAGCAACAGGCGCTGGCGTTGGGCTATCCGCTGCTCTATGTGCTGGAGACCCCCAAGTGCCGCCGCTGCGGCGATCTGGAGAAGAAATTCTGGCAGAGCAAGGAGATGACCGGCCCGCTCGCCCGGCTGGTGAAGGTGCGGCTCAACCCGGGCAAGGGGGATGGCAGCGAGCAGATCCTGCGCCGCTTTCCCAAGGTCGCCACACCGCCCGGTATCTATATCCAGCAGCCGGGTCAGCCCCTTAGACCCATCAAGGTCGTGGTGGATATCGACCAGATCTGGATGCCGGGAAAAACCTGGCAGCGTGGCTTCTATATGCCGCTCTCCGGTGCCGGATTCGAGGCGGTGGTGCATACCACCCTGGCCTTGCAGGATCCGGCGCTGGACAATGCCCCCCTCGATTGAGGGGGACAAAAGGCTTGGGCGCGACGAACAGGCTGGATCAGCCGAAATCGAACAGTCGCGACATCAATACCGCATCTTCCCGATCGTTGCCGGTGCCGTAGTAGTCGGCGCGGCGGCAATATTCGGCAAAACCGGCGCTCTCGTAGAGGTTGATGGCGGTCTGGTTACCGGCCCGCACCTCGAGAAACCAGGCCTCTGCCCCGGCTTGCTTGCTGCGCGCCAGATAGGCCTGCAACAGCGCCCGTCCCAACCCCTTGCCCTGAAACGCCGGATGCACGCAGATGTTCATCAGCGAGCTGTCACCGGCCACCAGATCCGAGATATAGAAGCCCGCCGGGCGGCCATCGACCAGCATCAAGCCGTTGAGATAGCGAGGGCCGAAGCAGGAGAGCAGGTTGGCCTGACTCCACGGCTCCTTGTGAGCGGCTTGCTCGATGGGGTAGACAAGGTCGAAATCGCTCTCGAGCAGGGGACGAAACTCAGGCATGGGGGCTCCGGATGGCAGCATTGTGGGCACCAGGGTTGGCAGAGGCGGCGGCAGGGGCAGCGTGTGTAAAATCAGGTAAAAAGAGCGGCATCACAGTGGGGCTTGGCGGCATGATGCAGGATCACGCCGCGCTGGCCGCAAGGTGTTGGCGCAGTTGTTGCCACAGGGCGCGCTTTTGCGCGGCGCTGGGGGCGAGCGGGCAGATCAGCGCATCCGGCCGCGCGGGGTTGGCCTCCGTCAGCCAGAGCAGGGGGGAGGCGTCCGCCCTTTGCAGGTCGGCGGGCGGCAGCTCGCTGAGCAGGGAGACCTCATCGGGCGTCATGCCGAGCAGCTGGCAGATATCCGCCAGCAGCGTGGTGGCAGGCAGCTGAGGCGCCAGCAGCCAGAGTTTGCCGCTGGGCAGCGGTGCGCTGGTGGCCGGGGCCATCTGGCCGGTATGCTGCTCAAGTTCGGGAGCAGGTTCTGCGCCCAGCAATGCCGGACGACGCAGCTGCCAGCTTTGAATGCCCATGCGGGCCAACATGCTCTGACGAACGGGATCTTGCATCTGGGGCGACTCACTCTTGATCTGCATTGGGGAAAATCGTGTTGCGCAGGGTACACTCGAACCGGTTTTGCTGCACCCTTTGCAACGCATCATCTGGCGCATGCGGGCATGACACGCAGGTCATGATGCTGATAACCACTCTGGCCACGCATGGGCGCTGCAACGGTATCGCACCGCCCTGGCGTTTTTTCCTGCCAGAGTCGGGTATTCTGCGGCAAGAGATACCAGAATAAACATCATAACAAGACAAAACCCAAGGTCGAACAAATGGATATCGCACCTTGGGGCTATCATCATCCCAGCTTCGGAACAGTCTCTATGTCGTCTTTAGCTCAAGCCCAGAACCCCGCGCGTCTTATTCCCATCCAGGAGCGGCTGCCCCGGCTGCTGGCGGCCCTTGGCGAGGGGCTCTACGAACGGCAGGATGCCCTGCGCCTCGGTCTGCTGGCTGCCCTCAGTGGTGAGAGTGTCTTCTTGCTGGGGCCACCCGGTATCGCCAAGAGCCTGATTGCCCGCCGCCTCAAGCTGGCATTTCACGACGCCCGCCACTTCGAATACCTGATGACCCGTTTCAGTACGCCGGAGGAGGTGTTTGGCCCCCTCTCCATTCAGGCGCTGAAGGAGGATGGCAAATACCTGCGCCTCACCGCCGGTTATCTGCCGGAGGCCGAGGTGGTGTTCCTCGACGAGATCTGGAAGGCGGGCCCCGCCATCCTCAACACCCTGCTCACCGCCATCAACGAGCGGCAGTTCCGCAATGGCGACAGCCAGCACCCCATCCCGATGCGCTTGCTGGTGACCGCCTCCAACGAGCTGCCGGCGCCGGATAGCGGGCTGGAAGCGCTCTACGACCGGATGCTGGTGCGGATCTGGATGGACCGGGTGCAGGAGAAGTCGAACTTTCAGGCGATGCTGGCCAGTGATGGCCATGCCCACCAGAACTTGCCGGAATCCTTGCAGATCCGGGGGGATGAGTACGAGCAGTGGCAGAGCCAGATTGAGCAGGTGCGCCTGCCGGATGCCTGTTTCGAGCTGATCTACCAGCTGCGCCAGCAGCTCGACAGCCAGCTGGCCCACCGCTGTTATGTGTCGGATCGCCGCTGGAAGAAGGCGGTACGGCTTATCAAGGCGAGCGCCTTCTTCAATGGCCGCGACGAGGTGGCCCCCCTCGACCTGCTGCTGTTCAAGGATTGCCTCTGGCATGACGAGGAGTCCCGCACCACCCTGATGGAGATGATGACCGAGTTCTCCCGTCTCTATGGTTATCAGCAACTGGCGATGACCCGCCAGCTGCTGGCGCTGCGCGATCAGTTCAAACAGCTGAAACAGAGCGTGGCCCAGCGGCTCTGCACCAAAGCGCGCCAGCGCAAGCAGTGGTTTGGCCGCCGCGCCCGGGGCATCGAGATCCCGCTCGCCAATGCCAGACCCTTTGGCAAGCAGGTGCACTTTCATCTGCTCACTCCGGCGCCGCTGGATGGCAGCGATCCCGAGCGCCTCACCCGCACGCTGGTGTTCGATCGTACCCTGCTCTCCCACTGGCGCCCCACCGGCGAGGCGCTGGTCGGCTATCAGTTCGGCAACCCGAAAGAGGGGCATTACGAGCTGGTGCTGGACGATGAACTGCGGCTGCAGGTGCTCGATATCCAGCGCCAGCAGATCCCGCTGGTATTGATGGAGCGCAACGCCATTCCCGAGGTGGTGCTGGAGCCCTGGTTGCAGGCGCTCGACGAGCAACTGGTCCAGGTCGGCAAGGTGATGCAGGAGCTCAAGCAGCAGCGCAGCCTGTTCGAGCGTCATCAACAACACCTCTTTATCGCCTCACGCTGGCTGCAGCAGGTGGAGGACAGCTTCTTCGTGCTGAACCGGGATCTCGAACTGCTGCGTAGCGAGCTGACCCAGTGGCGCGAGCGGTTGCCAAGGCTGGACGAGTAAGGAGCGCTCATGCTTGAGATCGGCATGCTGGATCTGGGGCTCCTGATGGGCGAAGGGGAGCTGGCGGGAGAGGTGGTGGCGCTGCTGGCGGCCTCACCCAAGATTTCCGAATTTATCAAACGCTCCCCGCTACAGGGCAAGCTGCTGAAAAAGCGCCTGCAGAGCTGGGGTGAGCAGCTTGGCGAGGAGATCCGTCACAAGCCGGTGCCGGTGGCGCTGGAGCAGGAGTACCTGCTCTATCAGGCACACCGGCAACTGCCGATGACCGAGTTGATTGGTCGCCTGCCCGGCCTGCTGGAGTCGCTGGATCAGTACAGCCCCTTCGCCGGTGAGGCCCGCTCCTTGGTGCGCCAGCTGATGGCTCACCCCACCGAGGGGCTGCGCCAGCTCTTTATCGACAAGTGGCGCGCCAGTCTGGTGGGGAGCCTGTTGCAGTTGCAGCAGCAGATCGCCGAGGCGGAGCGGGAGAAGCAGCGTCAGGAGATTGAAGATCAGCTGCTGGCAAGCCGCACTCTAGCTGATGCCCTCGATCCCAACCAGATTTCTGCGGGCGGCCTTTGGGATCTGGCGCAGGGACACTGGCACAAGCGCAGTCTGGTGCTGATCAAGCAATATGCCCGCATGTTGCAGCGCGAGCCCTTGCTGGCGGAGATCGCGGGTCTGCTCGGGCGCAGCGAGCGGGATCGGCGGGCGCAGGAGCAACCGGTGCCGCCGGTCGAGGTGCTGGAGCTGGAGCCCGCCCCCAGCGACGATGTGCCGGACGATCTGGTGGGAATCCATCAGGCCAGCGATCTGATGCGGCTGCTGCCAAGCGAGGCGGTGATGCTGGGGCTGCCGGAGCTGGAGCTGGAGTTCTATCGCCGCTATCTGGAGCGGCGCCTGCTCAGCTACCAGTCGCGCGGCACCCTGCCGCGCCAGCGCATCATGCTGCGCACCCCCGAGCAGGGCGGCAAGCAACTGCAGCAGCGCGGCCCCTTTATCGTCTGTGTCGATACCTCCGGCTCCATGGGCGGTTATCCCGAGGAGTGTGCCAAGGCGCTGTTTCTGGCGTTGCTCAAGGTGGCGATGGATGAGAAGCGCGGCTGCTACCTGATGCTCTTCTCCACCGAGGTGGCGACCCTCGAGATCACCGCAGATACCGGTCTGGAGAAGGCGGAGCGCTTCCTCTCCATGAGTTTTCACGGCGGTACCGATCTGGTGCCCTGCCTGGAAAAAGCGCTGGCCAAGCTCGATGATCCCGCCTTTGCCAAGGCCGATGTGCTGGTCATCTCCGACTTTATCGCCCAGAGCCTGCCTCACGCCCTGCTCGATCAGATGAATCGCTATCGTCAGCGCCAGACCCGTTTTCACGCCGTCGCCATGTCCCGCCATGCCAAACCGGCCTTGCTGCGGGTCTTCGACAACAGCTGGCTGCTCGATTGCGGCTTGCGTGGTCGGCTGCTGCGGCGCTGGCAGCATCACTAGTGACCGGGAGGGGGCAACCCCTCTTGAGTTGTTATCCCGCCCCCCTTTTTCGCTGTGCGTCCCCGCTTTTATTCCAACGCGATGATATCGCAGTAAAATGTGACTAGCCTGCCATTCGGGCTCTCTGTCCGGGTGATAGCCTTTACAACCATTGTTACAGGGGAAAAGATGATGATTTTCCGGCATCGGCTTGCCCGATGATCTTTCCCATTGATCCGGAGTATGTATGAGCCGACTTGCCTTGCTGCTGTTGCTGGCGGTGTTCGGGCTGGCAGCCAAACCCTTGTCCCCCGAGCAGTTGGAAAATGAACTGGGAGGGATGGAGCGGGTCTACCAGCCGATCGAGTTGTTGCGGGAACGCGTTGCCCGTTTGCAGCGGGACGGCAACGCCTATCCGCCGTCGCAGCAGATGCGGATCAGTCGTCTGGCTTGCTGGGCCCAATCGGCCGATGACATGCAGGAGTCCCGTACCGCCATCGCCAATGCGGAGCGGATGCTGGCCATTGCGCGCGAACAGGGTAATGACGCCGCCGTGGCGGAGCTGACGATTTGCCGCGGCTGGTTCAATCAGCTGCTCGGCGAGGTAGCGAAGGCTCGTCACGATTACGATGAGGGGCTGCGGCTGGCAAGGGAGGCCGCCTTGCCAAAGCTGGAGGCGCTGGCGCTGGCCCGCCGGGGGGCCATGCTGTCTTTTCAGGGGGTCTCAGGCCAGGGGCTGATGGATCTCACCAAGGCGCACAATATCTATGAGCAGCTGGGGTTGCCCACCTGGTATCACCAGGCGCAGCTCGAGATTGCAGCCACATTTCGTCGTATGGGCCTCTACGCCGAAGCGCTCGCCACCCTCAACCGGTTGAGCGAGCATTTTGCCAGAAGTCACGACGGGTTTGGCTCGGCAAGGCTAAGTGATCAACTGGCGATGGTCTATCTGCAGACCGGGCGTTATCAGGATGCGCTGGGCGAGCTTGAACGCAGTGCGGCCTTTTATAATCAGCCTCAATATCTGATTGAGCATGCCGAACGCATGGTGATGCAGGCCGAGGCTCTGCTCGGGCTGGATCGCCCCGCTGATGCCGGACGCTTGCTGGCACAAGCGGCGAAGGTGCTCTCTCCCGACGTTGACCCCATCCTCCATGCGCATCTCGAGCTGGTGCGGGCGAGGTTGAGAGTCGAAGAGCAGGAACCTGTGCCAGCCTTGCGTGCGCTTGAGAAGATTGAGCCGATTTTGAAGGTGGAAGGGCACGTGCGCTTTTTGCTCGAGCTCTACTGGGTACGCAGTCGGGCGCTCGAGTTGCAAGGCGATTATCCGGCGGCGCTGGCCGCATTGCGGGAGCATCTGGTGCAGGAGCAGCGGCTCGATCAGCTCTTACGGGAACAGAGCACGGCCTGGGTTCGCGGCGAGTTCGAGCTGGCCCGTCAGGAGGGGGAGAACGAGCGACTGCGAGTCGAGCAGCAGTTGCAGCAGCAGGAGCTGGAGCAGGTCAAGGAGCGTCGTTTCTGGCTGCTGGTGGTGATGGTGCTTTGCGGGGTACTGGCGCTGCTGACGATGGGGTGGCTGCTTGATCGCAACCGTCGGATGCGTCGTCTGGCCTTTACCGATGAGCTGACCGGCATCAACAACCGCCGTCGGGTGCTGCGGCAGGGCAGCGATATGTTGGCGCTGGCTCGCAGGCAGGGCACGCCATTTTGTCTGCTGGTGTTCGATATCGATCACTTCAAGCGGATCAACGACACCCTGGGCCATCATCAGGGAGACCGGGTGCTGCAATGGGTCTCGCAAGCGGTGGCGAGTCAGCTACGCCAGCATGATGTGCTGGGACGTATCGGGGGAGAAGAATTTTTGGTCCTGTTGCCGGATACCGGTATCGAGGAGGCGTGCCGGGTGGCTGAGCGGATCCGTCACTCGGTCGCCAACCGGGCGCTGCCTGGCATGTCGTACCCGGTAACCATCAGTATCGGATGTGCCTCTCTGCGAGACGATGATCAGGATCTGGCGGCCTTGATCCAGCGTGCCGACAATGCGCTGTATCGTGCGAAAGAGGCGGGGCGCAACCGGGTGGAAACAGACGAGTGACGGGCTGGGTATTGTCACTCACCAGGGTGTCATCGCTATTGGGGAGCACTCTGATACGGCGATGATGCTCGTCCCCTGCGCTCGTTCTTGCCTGCGATGACAGATTGGCAAGCGCGAGCGCAGAAGACCGTTAGAAGGGCGTTATGCCCAGGCGCTGCCGCCATTGAGGTGAAGCACCTCACCATTCATGTTGTTATTGCTCATCAGGAACAGTGCGGCCTGCGCATAATCCTCTCCCTCTCCCAAGCGTTTCAACGGCAGGCTTTGCGCCACGGCAGCCACTTTTTGTGGGTCATTGCCCAGTGCTTTAAGCAGCATGGGAGTGCGCATGGGGCCCGGGTTGATGACGTTGATCCGACGGGGGGTCAGCTCGGTAACCAGACTGTGAGCCAGCGTTTCAACCGCGCCAGCTGCAACGGCAGGGAGTGCTTTACCCGGTTGTGGGCGGCGCGTCACCATCCCGGACGTGAGCACGATGGAGCCGCGTTCGGACAGTTTGGGTGCTGCGGCGCGGATCGCATGAACACTTCCCCAGAAGCGGCTGTCCATGTTGATTTTCAAATCCTCGATGGCAGCGGTGAGAAAGCTGCCTGGTCGCATGACGGCGGCGGTAATGACGAGATGATCCAGCGAATCCAGCTGGCTGAAAAAGTGATTGACGGAGTCGACGTCGAGAATATCCAGTTGATGGCCACTGGCATTTGGGCCCAATTCAGCCAGTGCAGTGGCAAGCTGCTCACGGCTGGAACCGCCGATAATGACCTTGGCGCCTTGCTCGATCGCTTGTTGGGCGGTGGCCAGGCCAAGACCCGAGGTACCACCGATAATGACGATCTGTTGATTGTGCAGGGTGGAATGTTTCATGTAATGACCTCTCCATTATGTAGATACGATTTACATATTTGTAGCTGGATAGGGAAAGTCCAAGTATGAAAATTTATCAAGAGTGGTTGTTGCTGGCATGGGGAGGGGGCCAAGTCCACGTGGTCCGGATGCTGCCATCCGATTCGGAGGGTTTGATTTTCTGTTCAGTTGGAACCTGTGGAATGGCTGGGCGGCCAAATTATCATCTCTTGTCAGGCTGGGTATTTTTCACTCGCGCGGGTATAATGTCGCGCAATTTTGCTTTGACTCAGGCGAGAAGACCCATGTAACGCAACCCTCCTCCCTCTCTCCACCAGGTTGGCAACACGCCAGCTGGCGTGGCTTTCGTTGCGTATACATGTGCCGTGAGCGGCATTCCGGATTTATTCCCACGGTGGCTGATGCCACCGCTCAATAGAAGAACGTTGAATTATGTCAGCTGAATTTCTGAGTGAAGTCTCCAAGAGACGCACTTTTGCGATCATTTCGCACCCGGATGCGGGTAAAACCACCATCACCGAAAAAGTCCTGCTGTTCGGACAGGCCATTCAGCGCGCCGGTACCGTCAAGGGCCGTGGCTCAGGCCAGCACGCCAAATCCGACTGGATGGAGATGGAGAAGCAGCGTGGTATCTCCATCACCACCTCGGTGATGCAGTTCCCCTATGCCGATTGTCTGGTCAACCTGCTCGATACCCCGGGTCACGAGGACTTCTCCGAAGATACCTACCGTACCCTGACGGCGGTCGACTGCTGCCTGATGGTCATCGACGCCGCCAAGGGTGTTGAAGACCGGACCCGCAAGCTGATGGAAGTGACCCGGCTGCGCGATACCCCCATCCTCACCTTCATGAACAAACTGGACCGCGAAGTGCGCGACCCGATGGAAGTGATGGACGAGGTGGAGCGCGAGCTGAAGATCATGTGCGCCCCCATCACCTGGCCGATCGGCTGTGGCAAATCCTTCAAGGGGGTCTACCACCTCTACAAGGATGAGACCTATCTGTATCAGACCGGTCAGGGCCACACCATCCAGGAGAAGCGGGTGGTCAAGGGGCTGAACAACCCGGATCTGGATGCCGCCGTCGGCGAAGATCTGGCCCAGCAACTGCGCGACGAGCTGGAGCTGGTGCAGGGCGCCTCTCCCGAGTTCGATCACGATGCCTTTATCGCTGGCGAGATGACCCCGGTCTTCTTCGGTACTGCACTGGGTAACTTCGGTGTCGACCACATGCTGGATGGCCTGACCGACTGGGCGCCGTCTCCCATGCCGCGCAAGGCCGAGAGCCGCGAAGTGGTGGCGACCGAGGAGAAGTTCTCCGGCTTCGTGTTCAAGATCCAGGCAAACATGGATCCGAAACACCGCGACCGTATCGCCTTTATGCGTATCGTGTCAGGCACTTACAGCAAGGGCATGAAGATGCGCCACGTGCGCATCGGCAAGGATGTGAACATCTCCGACGCCGTGACCTTTATGGCCGGTGACCGTGAGCAGGCGGAAGACGCCTTCGCCGGTGACATCATCGGTCTGCACAACCACGGCACCATCCAGATCGGCGACACCTTCACCCAGGGTGAAGATCTCAAGTTCACCGGTATCCCGAACTTTGCACCGGAACTGTTCCGCCGCATCCGCCTGCGCGATCCGCTCAAGCAGAAGCAGCTGCTCAAGGGGCTGGTACAGCTCTCCGAAGAGGGCGCGGTGCAGGTGTTCCGTCCGCTGATCAGCAACGATCTCATCGTCGGTGCGGTCGGTGTGCTGCAGTTTGACGTGGTGGTTTCGCGCCTCAAGAGCGAGTACAACGTCGAGGCCATCTACGAGGCGGTCAACGTCTCCACCGCCCGCTGGGTGGAAGGGACCGACGTCAAGAAGTTCGAAGAGTTCAAGCGCAAGAACGAGGTCAACCTGGCCCTCGATGGCGGTGACAACCTCACCTATATCGCACCGACCATGGTCAACCTGCGCCTGGCACAGGAGCGTCACCCCGACGTGGAGTTCCGCCAGACTCGCGAGCACTGATCACCGCTGGTTTGCCTGTTGGCAGATGATCAAAGAGACCCCGCTTCGGCGGGGTCTCTTGTTTTGTGCCGTTTTGCCTGTTTTAAGGAGGGATGCAGGGGGGAATGGTTCAGCATATACCAGTCGCAAGCAGCCCTCTCCCTAGCCCTCTCCCAGAGGGAGAG
>OEQO01000291.1_pt1 | contig 11321 bp, 10 predicted proteins | sample 1539751 | NCBI WGS metagenome assembly OEQO01 (sample SAMEA3891237, study PRJEB23780) | metagenome | biome: terrestrial biome; feature: animal house; material: water of meat washing | place: Italy | collected 2015-05-12 | reverse complement strand
GATGGCAAGCCGCTGCGGATCATGGGCTCCCATATCGATATCACCCAGCGCAAGGCCTATGAACAGCGGCTGGCCGATCGCGCCAACAGCGACGCCCTCACCGGGCTGCTCAACCGGCAGGGATTTGGCAAGGCGTTCGCCCAGCAGAAACCGCAAGGGGCGGGGGCGCTGCTCTTTATCGATCTGGATGATTTCAAAGGGATCAACGACCAGCTGGGCCACGCCTGCGGCGATCTGGTGTTGCAGCAGATGGCGGACTGGTTGCGCCTCATCATGCCGGGCTCGGCGCTATGCGGCCGTTACGGCGGCGACGAGTTTGTGGTGCATCTGCACCGGGATGTGTCGAGCCATGGCCTGGCGCAACTGGCTGACGCCCTGATCAGCCGGATGCACGGCTATGTGCCCAAACCCGGCTGCTCGCAACGGGTGGGACTGAGCATCGGCATCGCGTTATGGGAGGGGGAGGCACTGACCTTCCGGCAGGCGCTGGAGGTGGCCGACAGGGCCATGTACGAGGCCAAGGCGCGCGGCAAGCGAGCCTGGTACCTGCTTCAGATGTGATCGCTTTGACAGAGTCAGCCCAGAGCAAAAACCCCAGCCGAGCTGGGGTTTCTGTTATTCGCCTTTGGCGCCGAGCTGTTGCTCGAGCTGAGCCAGCTTGCTTTCGAGGGCGGCCAGTTTTTCCCGGGTACGCAGCAGCACCTTGGTCTGCACGTCGAACTCTTCGCGGCTGACCAGATCCAGCTTGCCCAGCTGGGCTTGCAGTACCTGACGCATCTTCTTCTCGGCCTCTTCACCCATGCTGCGAATGCCGGGCGGCAGGGAGTTGTGCACCTGCTTGGCGATCTCTTCCAGTTTCTTCGGGTCGATCATGATGTCCTCCTTAAGCGTTGGCGGACATTCTACCGACAATTCCCTCACTTTGCCGAGATCGCGGCGGCTTTTTAGTCGTGACGATGGCTGCTGGCTGGTCGGGTCTGGTTAATCCTCCGCTGTTGTTACCCTTGCGCCCCCTTGTTGACGTAAAACCTTGATTTTCGCCACAAACCTGAGCGAAAGATGACCAACATGAGTCTCGTTGATTGTTGGTTTTATGTTAACTTTGTGCGGTCGAAGCGGTGAATGCTTCGTTGGCTTGTGATGGACAACAACCTATAAAGAGAACAAAAAATGAAGAAGAAGCTAATTTATGCCGCCGTGCTCAGCGCACTGCTGGCCGGATGTGGTGGGGATGACAACAAGGGAGATACCACCAGCTCCCTCGACTACGCCCTGAGTGGCGCCAACGGGATTCGCCCGAGCGTGCTGGCCCCCCGTGCCAGCGACGGCACCCTGAAGTTTTCGACCGAGACTGCGGATCTGTCGAACCCGGTGTCTGCCCTCTCCACCCTGGATGGCTGGTCTACAACGCAACCTGTCCAGCTGGTACCGGCGACCGTGACCGGTGTCTCTGTGCCAGCACCTGCGGCCAGCGAGTATGCCTCTGCCGTTGCGCCCCTCTATCTGCTGGAGCTGGTGCTGGATCCGGTGACTCAGCGACCTGTCGGGGTGAAGAACAACAAGCCTCTGACCTATGGCACCGACTTTGTGGTGAGCGATGGCGGCGGCAAACTCAATCTGGTTCCGCTCAAGCCGCTTAATCCCTCTTCTTACTACATGATTGTGGCGACCGATTCCCTCAAGGACAGTCGCGGCACACCGCTCAAAGCGGGGGGCGATTACAGCAACTTCAAATCGGCTGCTGGCGCAACCACGCAGGAGCAGACCATCAACGGCCTGATCTCGCTGCAGGAAGGTCTGTTCAAGGCGGCCACCGGGATCACCAGCGATCGGGTGATCTTCTCCGACTGGTTTGCCACCCAATCTGGTGCCGATGTGCTGCTGGCGGTGAAGAGTGCCGCCGCTTCCGTGTTGAAGAGCCCGAGTCTGGACGCCGCGTCGCTGTGGAAACAGGATGCCAGGGGCAATACCAGCTTGCCGGCAACCTATACCATCAGCAGCCTTAATGGCGGCGTGGATTTTCTGACCCAGCTGGCTGCTGAGCCATTCCTGCCGCAGGATCAGAAAGATGCATTGAGTGCCGCCTTTGGTACTGGCATGCCGCTTAACGGTGTTGCCCAGTTGACCAAGGTTTACACCGGCACCGTCAAGCTCCCTTACTTCCTCTCTACACCCGCGCTGGCTGGCTCCTGGGACAAGGCCAAGACCCAATCCTGGCATGGTGCCATTCCCAGCCTCTATGCCATCGCCAACGCGCTGAAAGCGGGCGATACCGAGGTGATCGGTGGACTGGTCGGGGCGGGGGTGGACCCGGCACTGCTGGGTGAGCTGATTGCCGACCCGAGCCGTCAGAGTGAACTGCTGACCGAGGCGAGCAAGCTGATCGGGGTGACCCTCACCTCCGGTGGCAAACCGCTGGATGCCGAGCGCAATATCGGCCGTTTCAACCCGTTGCCGACCCTGACCGAAGTGCAATCCGTGCCGTTGCGGATCTTTGCCGCCGGGCCGCTGGCCAATGTCACCGATGTGATCATCTATCAGCACGGGGTCACCTCCATCAAGGAGAACGCCTATGCGCTGGCACTGGGCCAGATCGGCGCTGGCGCCACTGCCAGCAAGAGCGTCGCTGTGGTAGTGATCGATCATCCGCTGCACGGTGAGCGTGGCTATGCCCTGAGTGGCAGCACGGATACCGTCACCACCTCCGAGAACCCGACTCCCTACCTGAATCTGGGCTATCTGACGGTGGCGCGGGACAACCTGAAACAGAGCGTGGCCGATCTGCTGGGACTGCGACTGGCCGTCGGTCTGGCCAATGCCAAGGGGCTGGGTGGTCAACTGGGCGGCGCCGGTCTGAAGGTACATTTCCTCGGCCACTCGCTGGGGGCAATTGCCGGAGCCAATCTGCTGGCGGTCGCCAACCAGACCACCGGCAGTGCCCTGGCTGATGCCCTGTTCAAGTTCGATACCGGTGGTCTGGCGATGCCGGGTGGCGGCATCGCGCCGTTGTTGCTCAACTCGCCGAGCTTCGGGCCGACCATCAAGATGAGCGTGCTCACCTCGGGCAGTCCGGAGCTGAAAGCGGGCTTTACCGCCTATGCACCGAATTGCAAAACGGCTGCCGCCACTTGCTTCGTCAACGAGTTCCTGCCCAGTCTGGATGCGGCCACGCAGGCGGGTGCGGCGAGCACCTTGCAGAGCTATACCTTTGCCGCCCAGTCAGTGCTGGACTCTGCCGACCCGATCAATCTGGGCAGTGGCGTCGCCAAGAGCTTCCCGCTGTTCGCCACCGAAATTGTTGGCGATGGTGCGCTCAGCTTGCCGGATCAGGTGATCCCCAACAGCATCGCCTCTGCGCCGCTGGGTGGCACCGAGCCGCTGTTCCGGGTGCTGGGTTTGCAAGAGCTGAAGGGTTCCGGTGTGCTCCCGGCGGGTCACCATGCTGCACGCTTCCTGAAAGGGGGCCATAGCTCGCTGCTGGCCCCTGACGAGAACTTCGATCAGGCTGGCGCGGTCACCACCGAGATCCAGACCCAGTTCGCCAGCTTCTTTATGAGTGGCGGTGCGGCGGTCAAGGTAACCGATGACACCCTGATCAAGCAGTAACTGCCTGTCGTGTAAAAAAACGCCGCCCTTCGGGGCGGCGTTGTTGTTTCTGCGATAGCTGAAAAATCAGGCTGGCTGGTGGTTGCGATCCAGCCAGCCTTGCAGCAGGCCGACCAGCAGGCCGGTCAGGTGGGCGATGTTGGCGGTGCTGGTGCCGAGCATGTCGAAGAAGCCGAGCACCATCCAGAACAGCATAAAGCCCATCAGCGCCGGTGGCAGGGTGAGGCCGCAGGCCGGTTGCAGCTTGCTGCGCAGCCAGCAGTAGCCGAGCAGGGCATAGACCACGCCGGAGAGGCCGCCAAACAGCGGGCCGCTGGCAAAGAACTCGGCGATATTGGGCAGGGCGGCGCCCACCAGCAGCAGGATCAGCAGCTTGCCGCTGCCGAGGCGCTGCTCGATCTGGCCGCCGAGATACCACCACCACAGCAAGTTGAACACCAGATGGAGCACCGAGAAGTGGATCAGGGCGGGGGTGAAATAGCGCCATGCCTGCCAGTCGGTGAACTGGGCCAGCGTCGGGTGGAACGCCAGTTCATCGTAGATGGGCAGGCCGATGGCATCGATGCCGTAGATGGCGAGGCAGGCGATGATCACCACCAGCGTCAGCGGCCCCGCCTGATGGAGGAAGTCGGTGATGGGGTCCGTCATCCCCTTGCTGTAGTCGATGCGGGCATCGGCGCGGCCGGACTGCCAGGAGGCCTCCATGTAGCGCGGGTGGCCCGGCTCGGCCAGAAAGCGCTTCACCTCCAGCTGGGCTTGGGCGAGGCGCGGCTCGTCCGCCAGCCAGATGGTGACCCCCAGCTCGGACTGGGTCAGCTCGCAGGAGATGCCCAGCGTCGCCAGATAGTCCACCAGCGCCTGCGCCATGCGGGCGTTGTCGAGCACCAGCAGCTGGATCATGCCTCGCCTGCCTCGATGGGAAACTCCCGGCGCCACGCCTCGAAGCCACCATCCATGCTGTAGACCTCGTCATAACCCTGTTGCAGCAGGTATTGGGCGGCGCCCTGACTGCTGTTGCCGTGATAGCACATCACGATGACCGGGGTATCGAAATCCACTTCATTCATAAAGCGCACCAGCGTGCCGTTGGTGAGGTGGAAGGCGCCGACCGCGTGGGCCGCTTCAAAGGATTGCGGGTCGCGAATATCCACCAGACGGGCTTCACCCGCGCTCAGTTTCTGGTGGGCATCATGGGCATTGATATGGGCAAACTGGTCCATCGGGATGTCCTGCGAATAGGTTGATTACGGGCCAGTGTACCGCAAGCTTGGGCGCAAACTAACCCCACAAAAGATAAGGGAGCCAGTGGCTCCCTTGTCGATATGGCATGCGGGTCAGTGGGTTAACCGCCCAGATAGGCCTGCCGCACTGCCGGGTTGGCCAGCAGGGCGGCGCCCGTGTCTTGCAGCACCACGTGGCCGTTCTCCAGCACATAGCCGCGGTCGGCCAGCTTGAGCGCCTGGTTGGCGTTCTGCTCCACCAGAAAGATGGTCATCCCCTTCTGGCGCAGCTGCTCTATGGTGTCGAAGATCTGCTGGATGACGATGGGGGCCAGCCCCAGCGAGGGTTCATCCAGCAGCAGCAGGCGCGGTTTGCTCATCAGGGCGCGGCCGATGGCCAGCATCTGCTGCTCGCCGCCGGACATGGTGCCCGCCCGCTGTTCCAGTCGCTCGTGCAGCCGCGGGAACAGGGTGAACACCTGATCCAGCAGGCCATGCTGCTCGGCCTTGTCGACGAAGAAGGCGCCCATCAGCAGGTTCTCCTCCACCGTCAGGCGGGCGAAGATGCGGCGCCCCTCCGGCACCACGGCGATATCCTTGCGCATGATGCGGGCGGTGGTGAGGGAGCTGATCTGTTCCCCCTCAAACCAGATGGAGCCGCTGCTGGGCTTGGGTTCGCCGCAGAGGGTCATCAGCAGGGTGGTCTTGCCCGCGCCGTTGGCGCCGATCAGGGTGACGATTTCCCCCTCTTTCACCTCGACGCTGACATCGTGCAGCGCCTGAATTTTGCCGTAGTGGGTCGATACGTTGCGAAGTTCTAACATCTTGTTTTCCTTACGACTCGCCCAGATAGGCCTTGATCACTGCCGGGTTGTTGCGGATTTCATCCGGCTTGCCGTGGGCCAGCGGGGTGCCCTGGCTGACCACGAAGATGCGGTTGGAGATGCCCATCACCAGCTTCATGTCGTGTTCGATCAGCAGCACCGAGACCCCGAACTCGTCCCGCAGGCTCATGATCAGCTCGTCCAGCTCGTCGGTCTCCTTCGGGTTGAGACCGGCGGCCGGTTCGTCCAGCATCAGCAGCTCGGGACGGGTCGCCATGCAGCGGGCGATCTCGAGGCGGCGCTGCTGACCGTAGGCCAGATTACCGGCGGCGCGGTTGGCGAGATCCTTGAGCCCCACTTTATCCAGCCAGAAGGCGGCCTGCTCCAGCCCCTCCTGCTCGGCACGGCGGAAGGCCGGGGTCTTGAACAGACCGGCGATAAAGCTGGTGTTGAGGTGCTGGTGCTGGGCAACCAGCAGGTTCTCCACCGCCGTCATCTCCTTGAACAGCCGCACGTGCTGGAAGGTACGCACAATCCCCTTGCGGGCGATGAGGTGGCCGGGCAGCCCCTGGATCTCCTCACCCTTGTAGCGGATGGTGCCGCCGCTTGGGCAGTAGAAGCCGGTCAGGCAGTTGAAGATGGTGGTTTTGCCCGCGCCGTTGGGGCCGATGATGGAGATCACCTCGCCCTTGTCGATATCCAGCTTGACCCCGTTGACTGCCAGCAGGCCCCCGAAGCGCATCGACAAATCAGAGACTTCCATTAACTTCTGATGTGTACTCATTTCTTCAACTCCAGATGCGGACGGGTCATCGGCAGCAATCCCTGTGGCCGCCAGATCATCATGAACACCATCAAGAGGCCGAACATCAGCATGCGGTACTCGTTGAACTCGCGGGCCAGCTCCGGCAGCACCGTCATCACGATGGCGGCCAGCACCACCCCGATCTGGGAGCCCATGCCACCCAGCACCACAATCGCCAGCACTATGGCCGACTCGATAAAGACGAAGGATTCCGGGCTGATAAAGCCCTGCCGCGAGGCAAAGAAGCTGCCTGCGAAACCGGCAAAGGTAGCGCCTATGGTGAAGGCGGTCAGCTTGATGATGGTGGGGTTGAGCCCCAGCGATTTGCAGGCGATCTCGTCCTCCCGCAGCGCTTCCCAGGCGCGGCCCAGTGGCATCCGCAGCAGGCGGTTGATGACGAACAGGGTCGCCACCACCAGCACCAGCGCCATCAGGTAGAGGAAGATCACCTTGTGGTTGGCGTTGTAGGTAATGCCGAAGAAGTTGTGGAAGGTATCAAAGCCGCCATCCTTGACGGTGCGGTTGAATTCCAGACCCGCGAGCGTCGGTTTGGGGATGCCGGAGATCCCGTTCGGGCCGCCGGTCAGGGTGGTCATGTTGTTGAGCAGGATGCGGATGATCTCGCCAAAGCCCAGGGTGACGATGGCCAGATAGTCCCCCCGCAGCCGCAGCACCGGGAAGCCGAGCAGGAAGCCGAAGGTGGCGGCCATCAGCCCGGCGATGGGCAGGCACTCCCAGAAGCTCAGCCCGAAGTAGGTGTTGAGCAGGGCATAGCTGTAGGCGCCGACCGCGTAGAAGCCGACATAGCCGAGATCGAGCAGACCGGCGAGGCCGACCACCACGTTCAGCCCCAGCCCCAGCATGATGTAAATCAGGGTGAGGGTGGCGAGATCGATGGCGCCGCGAGAGGCCATAAAGGGCCAGCTCACCGCGAACAGCAGCACCAGCACGGCGGTGAGGTTATAGAGCTTGGGCGCCTCTTCCGGGCTCGGCAGCACCAGCTTGGTGAAGCCGACCGAGAAGCCGCTGATGGAGGCCTGAAACAGCTTGGCGATCTGGCCGCGCAGCATCTGGAACCAGAAAACGAGGGTGGCGCCCCCCAGCAGCCAGGCCAGCGACACATCGAGGCGGCTCACTACCTGCAGGCTGGAGCCATCGGTCTCCAGCTTGAAGCCGAGCAGCCAGAAGGAGAGCACCAGCAGCACCAGGCTGGCGATACAGGCGTGGATAAATTGATGTTTCATCACACTTTCTCCACTTCCGGACGACCCAGAATGCCAGTCGGCATAAAGAGCAGCACAAAGATGAGCAGGGCAAACGCCATCACATCCTTGTACTCGGTGCTGAGATAACCGGCGGTGAGGGCTTCAACCACGCCGAGCAGCAGGCCGCCCAGTACGGCGCCCGGAATGCTGCCGATGCCGCCCAATACAGCGGCAGTGAAGGCCTTCAGACCGGCCATAAAGCCGAGGTAGGGGTTGATGACGCCGTAATACATGCCGAGCAGCACCCCGGCGACGGCGGCCAGCGCGGCCCCCAGCACGAAGGTGATGGAGATGACCACGTGGGTGTCGATGCCCAGCAGGTTGGCCATCTTGATATCTTCCGAACAGGCGCGGCAGGCGCGGCCCATGCGGGAGCGGCCGATGAACTGGGTCAGCGCCAGCATGGTGATGAAAGTCACCACGAAGATGATCAGCTGCATATAGGAGAGGCTGGCCTGAAAACCATCCTCACCCCCCAGGGTCCAGCCACCGGAGATCAGGGTGGGCATGGCGATATCGCGCGAGCCCTGGGCCATCCGCATCATGTTCTGCAAGAAGATCGACATGCCGATGGCGGAGATGAGGGGGATCAGCCGGTTGCCGCCGCGCAGCGGCCGGTAGGCGACCCGCTCGATGCTCCAGCCATAGGTGCCGGTGATGACGATACTGACCAGGAAGGCGCCCCCCAGCAGTAGAAAGGTGCTGTCGATGCCCATCATCATGAGCCCCGCCATCACCATAAAAGCGACATAGGAGCCGATCATGTAAACCTCGCCGTGGGCGAAGTTGATCATGCCGATGATGCCATAGACCATGGTGTAGCCGATGGCGATCAACGCATAGGTGCTGCCTATGGTTAATCCGTTCAGCAGTTGCTGAACCAGATAGAGGAGGTGTTCGGACATACTGCGTTCCCTGTACTTGCCCGCAAAGAGAGGAGGGGGTGAGCGTACTCACCCCCGATCGGCAGATTATTTGACTTGGCTGGAAGTACCGTCAGCGTGCCACTGGAACACACCGAATTCGAAGCCTTTCAGGTCACCGTTCGGTGCCCAGCTCAGGGGGCCCATCACGGTTTCGACCGGGGTGGCCTTGATGGCGGCGGCCACAGCGGCCGGGTCATCTTCACCCGCTTTGGCGATACCGGCTGCCAGGGTTTGCACCGCGGCATAGGTAGTCCAGACGAACGGGCCGGAGGAGTCCTGACCCTTGGCCTTGAACGCCGCAACCAGCGGGGCGTTGGCCGGCACCAGATCGTATTTGTTCGGCAGGGTCACCAGCAGGCCTTCGGAAGCCGGGCCACCGATGGCGGAGATATCCTTGTTACCCACCCCTTCCGGGCCCATGAACTTGGCTTTCAGCCCCTTCTCGCCAGCCTGACGCAGGATCAGACCCAGCTCAGGGTGATAGCCGCCGTAGTAGACGAAATCGACGTTCTCTTTCTGCAGCTTGGCGATCAGGGCGGAGAAGTCCTTGTCACCGGCGGTGATCCCTTCAAAGGCCACCACTTTCACGCCAGCCTTGTCGAGCGCCGCTTTGACGCTGGAGGCGATCCCTTCACCGTACTGCTTCTTGTCGTGGATAACGGCCACGCGCTGGGGTTTGACCTGCTCGATGATGTACTTGGCGGCAGTCGGGCCCTGATCGCTATCCAGGCCGATGGTGCGCAGGGTCAGCTGGTAACCGCGCTCGGTGATCTTGGGGTTGGTGGAGGCGGGGGTGACCATCAGGATCCCCTCGTCTTCATAGATGTCGGAGGCGGGCAGGGTGTTGTCGGAGCAGAGGTGGCCGACCACGAACTTGACGCCATCGTTCACCACCTTGTTGGCAACGGCCACCGCCTGTTTGGGATCGCAGGCATCGTCATAGACGACCGCTTCGATCTGCTTGCCATTGATGCCGCCAGCCTTGTTGATCTGCTCTACCGCCATCTTGCCGCCGGTGAACTGCATGTCCCCGTACTGGGCTACCGGACCGGTGACCGGGCCTGCGATACCGATCTTGATGGTGTCTGCCGCGTGGGCGATGGAGATCGATCCAAACAGAGCCAAAGAAACCGCTGCGCCAACTGTGATTTTGCTCAACTTATGCATTGATTCGTCCCTTAATCAGTGGATTGTTTCATTTCCGTGTGCCATTCCGGATCTACATCCCGTGCATCCGGCTATAGGTATGGTTCTATCATTCCTCACGGGGCAATAACAAGCTGTTAAAGATACTAACCAGAGGGGGTTGGATGGGTGGATTTTGAAATAAATGACCTGTTATTTTCGGCTAATCAGAGCTTAATTTTGATTTGTTGACTTAACATCTTGGTAACGAGAGGCGATTCTGACAAACGCCAGAGGATTAATCTGGCGATATTTTACTCTGACAGCGCTCCCATTTTGACCACAATCCATTTGCGCAAACAGAAATGAGCGCCTAAATTAGCCGGCATTGACAATTCCGTGGCAGAGCTCGTTAAAACCAAGCCTTTATTCGGGAAATCTGCTAATGTTCCGCCTTTGACAGTCAGGAGACAGAGATGGCCACTATCAAGGATGTCGCCTCGCGCGCAGGCGTATCCATCTCCACCGTCTCACATGTGCTCAACCACACTCGGCGGGTCAGCGAAGACGCGACCCAGAAAGTGATTGAGGCGGTGGCAGAACTCAACTACGCGCCCAACTCGGTAGCGCGCAGTCTTAAAATAAATTCGACCAAGACCATTGGCATGCTGGTCACCACCAGCGTAAACCCCTTCTTCGCAGAAGTGGTGCAAGGGGTTGAAGCGTACTGCTTCGAACAGGGCTACAGCCTGATCCTCTGCAACACCGAAAACCAGCCGCCTCGCCAACAGCATTACCTGAGAATGCTGATGGAAAAACGGGTGGATGGCCTGCTGGTATTGGGTACCGATATCGACACCCCGTTGCGCGACATGCTGCGCATCCACAAGAACGTGCCGCAGGTGGTACTGGATTGGGGCACGGAGTGCGATTTCGCCAACGTCATCAACGACAACGCCCGCATCGGCGCCCGCATGGCCGTACGCCATCTGCTGGAGCTGGGGCACCGCGACATCGTCTGCATCACTGGCCAGCTCTCCAAGCCGACCACCCAGCAGCGACTGGACGGGGTACGTGATGCGCTGGGCGAGCACGGTCTGACCCTCAAAGATGAACAGGTCTTTGAAGGGGATTACGAGAGCCAGAGCGGCTTCGATGCCATGCAGCGCATCCTGGCCCTGCAGCCTCGTCCGACCGCGGTCTTTGCCTTCGACGATCCCATGGCGATCGGCGCGATTTGCGCTGCCTGGGAAGCGGGAGTCAAGGTGCCGGACGATATCTCCATCATCGGCTACGACGATGTGGAGATGGCGCGCTTCTCCAGCCCGCCGCTGACCACCATCCGTCACCCGAAGGCCGAACTGGGCCAGCTGGCGGTGAAGCATCTGGTCAGCCGGATCCGCAACAAGGAGCTGGAAGTGGAATCGATGACGGTACAGCCCGAGCTGATCGTCCGTCGCTCGGTCAAACCGCTGCGTTAATCCCGCACCCGTTGCCAAAACGAAAAACCCCCTCTGTCACGAGGGGGTTTTTGTTTATGGGCGGTTTAC
>OEQO01000290.1_pt1 | contig 11372 bp, 4 predicted proteins | sample 1539751 | NCBI WGS metagenome assembly OEQO01 (sample SAMEA3891237, study PRJEB23780) | metagenome | biome: terrestrial biome; feature: animal house; material: water of meat washing | place: Italy | collected 2015-05-12 | reverse complement strand
ATTGATAACAGTGTAAGACTTATTAACCATGCTTAGGGTACTGAAACAAGTACTATATACACCAGTATGAGAAACGTTATATAAACGAAGCCCATAACCAATATCAGCCTTTACACGCAGACGTGGTTTAGTTACTGGTACAATACCAAGATACTGTGGAGTTGCTGGAATAAAAGTCTGCGGCAATGCATCGGTACGCGCCATGCCAGTCAACCAGAATGGGAATTCGTCAGTCTTACCCACGTTAATTTCATTCAACAGTTTTACTACAATAGAACGGATGTTAGTGTTAGCTTCCATCTGGTTTGTGTACTGCTCTGACAACTTGTTAACGAATTTGTTCTTGAAACGAGTATATGCATTCTTTGAATGCTCAATTGCATTAATAATATCAATGTTTTTGGAGGTATTGTGTACCATTAACGGAATCAGTGATGCATCGTGTTGAGCAATCTTACGGCCAACATCAATTTCACGTTCAGTATCGTTGTAATTGTTTGTACCGTTAGCTGAACCAGTAAACCCAACTTGGTTAGTGATGATGTCCATGAAGTGATCAATCAGTTTCGATTCTTCAATGTAGTCAATGTTTTCGTTTGCTGCATTGTTCTTCAAGTTCATTGGAATTTCGTATACGCCTAGCTCACTATCAGGTGATTCCTTTCCGTTATAAGACATGATTGTAATCATATCATTTTCTTTGATATTAGACTTGAAGGTAATTTTGCCATCTTTGATAGTGTATTCGGATGATTCAACGAAATCACCATTAATATCAACTTTGATATTAGTATACTGAGTAGTTTTAGCTTCCGGTGGTAATGCCATCTTATAAGTCTTCACAACACCCTTGCTATCCACGATAACGTCAATGAGCTGACGGCAGTATTGACGGCTAGGAACTAGAACTTCGCGCCATTCGGAGAAGAACTGGTCCTTTAACGGATCGGCGTTCATTACGTTGTAGAAACGGAATTTGCTAATCTCAACAGTCGTTCCTTCATTGATATAGGTATACACATCAGAGTTAAGATTGTTATTGTATACGTTGTCACCGTTTTTATCAACGGCCACGGTTGCATTGTAAACACTATCAATTGGATATTTTGCATCAATTTTCAAGCTAAACAGCGGAGAACCAACAAAGGTACTACCAGGGAAAATTTCAGCGTTATCTAGACGTTTTCCATTTTTGTTGTACAAGACGAACAATGGGAACTGGTTATGTTTAGTCTTTTGTTGACCAACTTTCCATGTTCTACCAGTCCAGTACAGGATATTCCCAATATACTTGGTACCCTTACGAACTAGGATTGTATCGTTGATGAATGGCTCACCACTCGGACGTGTTGCTGAGATTTCGTCAGAATCCAAGATTAGACCATATACTTGCTTACCATTCTTTAGTTCTTGCGTAACTTTATAGATTCGGTTATTTTCACCAGGGTTTGCAATCGAAGTAAACAGAACTCTATGTCCTTTTTCCAAATAAACTCCGTCCACTTTAATGGAATCAGTAAACGAACGGAACATGATGTCTTCTGGTAGTAATGTTTCGCAAACTAGATCCACGGATCCACGAGAATTGCGGCCAAAATTAATTAGCTCAATGTCGCGAATAAACTCGATAATAGGGCGCTGCGCTTGCACGAACCGGCCACTTGTAATATCTTCAGTTGTGATAGTAACCTTTGCTCCATTAGCAGCAGTATACTGAATAGGATACCAGTTGTTGTTTCTAGACCACAGGTTGCCGTCGCGAGCATCGCGCTGCATTACAACGTAATCGGGACGCTTGATGCCGTCAGAGTTTGTAGTATCCCAGTAGTAGTTGCTGTAGTTTACAATCATATCTGGGTTGATAGGTGGAGCCCAAGAATACAAGCGACCATTCAACAAGCGGCTTGCGTTGTCAGTTAGAGCACCTTGGTGACGTAGGTTGCCCATTAGATCAGGATAAGTCAGTGCAGCAAGAACATTATTTGCGGAATCGGATGATACCATAGTAGGAGCTAGTTGGTATTCCTGACGTTCCTTGTTAATTTCTTCCACGTACACTTTATCATCGGAATTTACACCACCGCGTAAACCGATATAGCCGTCGAGTGAACGCTGTTGCTCCGGGGTGAACCAGTGCTGGATAACGTCATCGAAATATTTTTGAATCTGCTCAGATTCTTGCATCCAAGCAGGCAATCTCTTAATTGCTAACTTCTTCTCTACTTCAGTAGCAATTTGAGAAGGGGCGAAATTAAAATCTGTCATGTTTTGCTCCAAAGTCTAATCATTTTATGTATTTATGTTTCCTTCAGATAAAAAGAAAGTTGGCTTAGAAGCCAACTTTCATGTTTGTAGGTGTTAACGAGTTAACGATCTCTACATCTTCAACTTTTGCGGTACTAATGAACATTTCGTTTGGTTCGCAAGTAATTTGGAACAACGACCCAAACTTACTAACCGGCGATTTAGGAACGATAATAACGCTAGCGATATCAGTTACTAGAGACTGGTGTATATATGCCGATAATTCTGTAAAGAAGAACGGATCACCAAAATCCCAGTTTTCGATGTTGAAATAATCAGTAATTGCTCTGATCACTTGCTGGCGAATTTCATCGTCACTATAACGTGAGCCAGGAACACGAACTACCTTAAACGTACACTGGTGTTCGCTTCTAGCATTTGAGCCAAATAACGGAACAAATGTACCACTGTGCCAAATAACAGTATCCGATGTTGCTTTGATTTTCTCAATCTCGCCAAAACTGGACCGCAATTCGGTACTAGTCGGCGGTTTTGGAATCGCGTTATTGGATCTGGATTTAGCCCACTGGTCAACTTGCTGATAGTACTCGCTAGTGATAACATACATATCGTGAATGTTAGTAATTGCTGGATCGATTCGGCGATCCTCTGCGGCATAGTGAATCCACTGATAATAGATACCGGATCTACCCATATAAACCGAGTAGTTAGTAACAACTTCCATACCAAGAGATGCTAGATAAGAGCCAATTAGTGCTGGAGTCATCTTGTTGTTGTCTAGTACTGATACTGCCCTTTGAGTCTGATCAATAACGTAACGAATAAAGATTTTTCTAGGTGCGTAGTAGAAAACAGTTCCTACAGGCTTAGACAAATCTAATGCAGTTTTGTACTTCCACGTTGGGCGTTGAGCATTAGTTGCAGTACTTGAGTTATATGTTGGATCATACACAAAGAATGAGTCAGTTTGTTTAATTCCTACTAAACGAACACTATTATCACTATTAGTGGTTAAAAATATCTCAGTATTATATGCCGTGCCTGGCGGAACCAGTTCTTTATATGCTACTGGGTTATTCGGAGTACCGTTTGCGTCAATCTTGCCAGTCTTTACAAGAACTCGATTATAATCCAGCTTGCCATCAACTTGCTTAACAACATTATCAATCGCGAATGCCAAATCATCATCATATGCTAGATTATTGTTGTTTGGATTAGGGTTGCCACGTAAGATATTGATTTCATCCATTTTAGCAATACCACTATTGATATCCGCTTGCTTGTTTTGATTCTGCGAGAAGAACTGAACAGTACCAGTAGTCATGAACACATAGCTTACACCACGCGCAATAAAATCCCAACTCTTACCATTATATTCCACTTTAATGAAACATTTGTTTGTACTGGTATTAAATTCCGAATCAAAGTTAAATTGCGTCGCAGTTGAAGTTACTTTCCAGCTAACTGTTGCGATGTCATAATATAGACCAAAATCTGTACGTTTTTGCATTTCCAATGCAACAATATTAAGCTCGTCGATATTAAATGAAGTACGTAGACTTACATAATACGATTTAATATACCATCCATTGGGCACAATCTTGGACAATGAAATAAACCCATCAGAATCATCACTTCTTGCAATACTAGCCCAGACAAGCTCTCTCTCATTCATAGGGTTAACAAATTTCAGCAACATGCCAACATGCGGAGTTGATACTGGGAATGCAGCGCCTTCAAATGTACCAACAGAACCATACGGAGCTCTACTGTAATCAACGTTCCAGGTCGTATTACGATTTGGCATCATAATTTGATAGCCACCGGAACCAAACGCGGTATCTTGCTCTTCGTACAACTGGCGTGTTCCAGAATAACCCAATAGCGGTTGCAATTGCTGCGCAACTATTGCCGAATCTGGACGAGTGCTTGGTAGAGGTTCAGCGGTGTGCATTCTAGCATTTACTGTATCTCTATAGATTACTCCATCGTCACCAAAAACGTTGGCACTCTGGTAATGCGCGGTTGGGTCATTGATATCAATAAAACGAGAATGACCAGAATATGTTCTGTTAATCGCTTTTGACTTCTTAACCAAATTACCTTGGCGCAACGGGCCAATGTTGTAATCTTCGCCGTTAATCAAACGGTTGTTAGTATAGTACGTTTGTGGCGCACGAATACGAATTTGGTCAATTGTTTCTTGTGGCTGTGAGTTTTGTATTTGGTGCTCTAGGCTGAAACGCAATTCCAGAATGGATTCTTCATGCTGGGCTTGTTTATGACCACGAGTACGCACACGAATAGATTTGTTTTGGATATCAGTTGTTTTGATGGTATATCCTAAACCATTACTCACTCGGTACCAAATACGATATTTCCCACGCGGCACTTGACCAGTATTGGAATCAGGATAACGAATGCTGACCATATCTTGATCTCGAGTAACTACTGAGAAAATATTCTTAATCTGCTGGTTTACTGAGTTGTACATAATGTTCTGGGTAGTTGGGACCTTTGTCCACTTATCAGTATCTACTACGGATCCATCAATACCAGTACGTTGTACCCATACATCAAGTTCGTTAATGTTTGCAACGTTAATATCTGTTACACGGTTTTCAATTGCAACGGCATATTCAAAATCGTTAAATTTCATTGTACCTTGTTTAAAGTACAAGAAGAAGCCTGTATTTGGTGATGCAAAACCGTTACCATCATTTTGGTACATGATATACATGCTTGATGACGGATCTGGATGTCTTTCAAACACAGTACCAGTGCTGTCTACGTCAGCATTAACAACTTCAAAGTTCATTGATTGACCGTTCACAGTTGCGCTAAACGGGTATACCACGTTACTAAACGCCAGTGATGTAGTCTTATACAGTTGTACTTGACCATTTGGAGTGGCTACACGTTTGACTGGTTTACCAAACGGGTTACTCTCAACGAAGTTTGCATTCAATACTAAAATGAACTGTTCATACCAATCAGGGTTCAGCGGATCGTTCCAACGAATAATACGACCACTCAATGATTCACCAGCGGAATCGCGAATGTCTTGGTTTGTGCTGATTTGTGTAATTTTTACAGTTCCTCTACCAGGATAGTTCCGGCGAGGGCTATATGATAACATTTGTGCTAAACGTAGAACTGATTCACGACGTTCAGCAGTGTCAATAAAGTTTTCACGAGTATTCAAGTCCATACGAAACGCAAGGTTCTGACCTAGGAAGCATAGAGTGTCTAGAATAAAGATGAATTCTTGGTTACTAATCCAGTCATTAAATGTATCTGGATAAGTTGTTCGCAGATGATTAACCATAGCGGTGCGAATAGTATCGTAGTCGTATGATTGTAGATCAATCTTACGAAACGCTTCATACACTACAGTCCAGTCTTCAGCCGCGAACAAATTACTTTGTCTAATTTGTGTGGCCACAGAGTGTTCCTCCTGATATTCACTTTTCAGTATTTATAATAAAAAAGGGTTGACTAGCAACCCTTATGAAACCACCATACTCTGATCAAAGAACATTACAAGAGTATCCGCAACTGCGAACTCATTATACACTAGATTTATTGAAACAGTAAATCCATGCTCTTCTTCTATGATGTTAATATCTTGTTCGGTGACTCTAGGGTCAGAAAGAATAATTCTTCTACAATCATCCTCGAGTACTTTTTTAGTACCAGGCACCTTCAGTTCAAAAATCAAATCCCAGCCAATAAAGCCATATTCAGAATCCATCAAGCGTTCGCCTTTCATGGTATTGAATTGGTTCATTAAGTCCTGCTTGATAAGATCAATATCATGCAGGACTTTAGTGTTACCAGTTGGGCCACTTGCAAAACCAGTAAAGACGGCCATTAGTCACCTCAAATGTTTTCATTAAGAACAGCAATGTGTCCATTTACTCTGTTAGGGGTCTGCTTGTACCAGGTAGAATCTTTGACTTCGACGATTGCACGAGCGTAATCGTTTGATGACAATGCAGTGAGGAATTTCTTAAATTTCAGAACTCCACCCTTGCCTAGTTGGAATACCATCTCAACTAACATCTCCTGAATAGATTCAGGAGCATCAATGCCGTATTTGTCGGCGATGAATTTTGCTGATTCAAATGCAGTACCGCAATCCTTAATAAGGAGAGCGTGGGCTTGGTCTTCGGTTAAGCCATTAGAGAAGTCTTCTCCCTTAACGACCAAGTGGCCATAACCAATTGTGGGATATCCTAGTGAATCTTTATACACCCAAAATTTCCCATTTTTGAAATATCCCTTCTTGGCTTGATAAAGCTGGGAACCTTCATTTTGTTTTACTCTGTCCAAAAACTCTTTAGACGGAGTATGTAAAGTCCATGTTGACATAATTTACTCCTTTTGTATGCGGACACTAATATTTATGCTTGTGACAGTAAAATGTTAATGTGTCCTTGAACACGTTCCGGTGTTTGGCTATACCAATTGGAATTTTGCAATTCAGCCGCAGCAGTACGATAATTATTGTTTTTTAATGCTGTGAAGAATTTTACAAAACCGGCCGCTGAGCCAGATCCCATTTGGTACACCATCTCTACCATAATCTGCTGTACTTCACGAGGAACTTGCAGTTGATATCTAGCGTATAGTTTCTTGGCCTCATTTACGTGATGAACTAGGTCTTGCTGTAATAGCAATTCTGCTTCTGCAATAGATAACCCGTTTGCATATCTTGAACGTAAACTTGGAGGGAAGTTATGCCCGTATCCAATACAGTAATCACCGTTATTGCTAATATCCAAGAAGTAATGGAATCTTCCGTTTCTGGCTAGACCTTTACTTTGTTGGTATGCATATGTACCTTCGTCGTTCTTTATCTTTTCTTGTAGATTTGTATCAGAAGGTTCAACTACCCAGCCAATTGGTGTTGGTACTCCCTTAAACGTTGGATCATTCTCAATTCCACGCTGATCTCTAGCATTTCTCCATTGCGTTTCTGATATTGCTTTACTGTTAGGGGTATGTAGTGATCCCGATAGAACAATACGATCCAGCACTGTGTTTACTTTTGATCTTGATACAAGTTCGGATCCGCCATCAGCTGTTGTGATTACCTGGGTGCTAGTATTAGTCTTCTTATTCAAAGTTAACGATTTACCTGCACAATCTTTTCCGATGCCAGTTTCTTCAATGAAGAACCTACCAGGATCCACTGTGCCAGCGAAACCGAATAATGGTGAACCGATACCGCGGACTTCAAATAGGAAATTACTCTTATACGAACCAATCTTCTGTCCAGCAGTTACCGGTGTACCGTCTTGAATAGCATCATCGACTGTTATTCCTTTATACATACTTTGGAAACCATTTCGATGATTTATTTGCACTGAGTTTGCGGTTCTATTAACAACGTAACCTTGGTACATTGAGGCAACTGTTCCGGAGCCAACAATCAACCAACCAGGGTTATCAGCTTTAAAACCTTTTGGCTGCATAACATCTTTACCCCAGTATCCAGCATTATCAATTGTACCAGTTGCTGGCATTACAGCACTCATGGCAGATAGACCAGTAGTTTGCGGAACGTTGATATCCTTAGCTTGTTTTTTACTGATTTGTTTTCCAGCCGAAACGCTAGCTGCATCATCCACTTGTTTCACTTCATGACGAACCGTTGCTTGATCAGATGCCTTTTCAGCCTCGGCTGCACCGCTTGCGCTGGCACCGCCACCCGAGCCGCTTACTGGTGGAGGAGTCATATCTTTACCACCTTGAACGTTATTGTGAGTATGTGCGCTAAGACTAGCAGACGCGGATTTAACGTCTCCGGCACTCAAAATGGACCCGGACGCATTGAAATCACCCTTGAGAGTAGTGTTTCCACCACCTCCAGTACTATTAATCGCACTTGCGCCATTTAGGCTTAGGGTACTACCTGAACTAACGTTTGTTTCTGCTGGTGAGTCCAAATGCAACGAACCGTCTCCCTTCACGAGCAATTTGCCTTTAGCATAATGCCGAATATCGGCATCACCGTTGAACAATGCGTTTGCGTGATATGTAGAATGGTGTTCACCGATATATTCTTGATTTGACACTCCGTTAACATATAACTTGAAGTTTCTACCAACGTCATTACGAATGTCACGACCGGATTGGAATGTAATATCTCTACCAGCACGGAAATGAATATCTCTAGAACCATAAACTTCAACATCGCCTTCACTAGTCATTTCAATATGTGCTGTACCATCGCGGTTGATAATGTATACAAAGCCATCGGATTCAGAAATAATAATTTGAGCACCTGATCGAGTTCGTAAAACGATACCTTCACTTTTCCGAGCACCTTGAACTGTGTCATTGGCTGGGTTATTGTATTCAGTGTTCTGGATGTTGTCTGGATCGTCATCCCAATATTTCGGATTTAATTCCGCATCAGTATACCCATCATCAATAACAAAGTGGTTTCCACGAGGAGTTGACATGCCGTATACTTGAGCAGGAGCTTGTCGTCTACTTGAACGGTTAATTGCACCCTTAGTCTTATCGTACAACAGCTTTTGCTTTTCAAGTCCAGCCAGTAACGGTGAGTTAATATAATGTGCTTGTGGATCAGAGCCTGGGGTATTTTTGTCGTATTCAATCACTGGGTAATCAGCATCGACGTCGCTTGTTTTGATGCGTTGGGCTGCTGGTGCAGGCACCATTGCATTCATACCGTAATCATACAAGAATCCAAACCAGTATGCTTCTTCTTGCTTTCCGTTAACAAAGAACACGAATACTCGAGTACCAACATCTGGCGGAACGGCCCAAAATCCATATGATTTTGGATGTGTGCTGTAACTGTCAGCGTTCGGTGAACCTTTTACGTTGCCGGCGAATGGAGACGCATAGCTACAAGTGATCCAGCCAGTTTTATTATCTTGTAGAGAGGATGAGCCATTAACCCATACCTTTAACCGACCCATTTTCTTTGGGTCTCTATTATCTTTAACGATACCAACTTGAATCATTTGCGCATTCATTCGCGCATTGTTGGCATCGATATGTTTCTTATTCATGTTAGCCATTTATAATCCTTACCAACGGTTAATTGAGCGAGCAACAACACATCCTTTGATATTTTGAATAAATCCTCTATCGTTGAATGTGCTTGTAATCTCTGTTACTCGGTATATTGCCTGTCTCATGAAACGATCATATTTATGTTCAGGGTTTCCAATTGTGTTAAATCCTGTCACAGGATACAGATTTAGCAAGAACGCTTGGTCCGTTGTAAGACTGTTTGCAATTGGAACGGTGGGATTTACTGGCAACTCTTGTCCGTTCATAATCAATCTTATATTGTCCATTAAATCTTTATCGCTATGTCCTAACCAGTGAGGATCTCCAACAACCTGCATATCAAGTTTTAGCAAGAATGAATCGTTGTAGTAATTTGAACGAGCCATACGTTTTTCAACTTCGCCAGTGTTACTATTGCTATCAATTGTATTGGATGAATCGTCTTTAATGTTAGCATAGTCAATTGGTGCCTTTACATAATCAAGCGGTACTTTGTTGAGAGTATTTTGCCATGCTTCTGCAGAAATATCTTCCGCATATACAGGTTTACCATCATTGCTAGAAAATGCACTTAACACTTTTGCTTGCGCTTCTTCACCTTCAACGACAATTGTTTTCATCTCGTCTAATGAGGCATTTACTGAACGTAGTTCAATTTGTTCTTCAGCTGATAATCCAGTTGATCTCTCTTTTTGTTCGAGCTCGGACTTTCTCTGATACATCATTGTTGCCTGTTCGTGAGTAAGCTGATCTTCGGCTGAAAGTGTTGATGCTTTCTCACCAGTACGGTTATAAGGATCATACAAACTGCTAATGCTTCGAGTTGACATGACATTATATGCAGCATTGAAATCAAAATTGAGATTCAGAATCTCATTGTTTAGACCTGACCATTGATAATCATATCTTTTAATATTCAGCTTATTGTTCACCCTTGCGTTACGTTCAAGAACTTCAAGCAGGTCAATGGCTTTATTTTTATTTCTATGCTCGTCAACATTCTGTGCATCAATTGTTTTCAATGGTAGAATGTAGATCTCATAACGATACGCAATCTTACGACGCCATCTATCATAACCAACATAATACGCCACTGGGATAACGTGAACAAATTGTCTGTTAGGGAATTGGCTCGTGTTGCTGGGCATGTACGCACTATCCATTACAGAATCAATAACATTACCAATTGTTTGTGATGGGTTAAACGAATATCGTTTAGAACCTGCTTCGCCAGTATCAGTCTTGTCGTTTGCGGTATCTTGCTCTTTATCGTTAGTAATGATTAAATTTGCAACATCTGGATGAACATGGAATGTATAGAAACTATCTGGTTGGATCTCATTTGGGAATAATAAGGTCATATAACCGTATTGTCCGTTTGCAACGATGTTTAGACTCTTTTCAAATGCAGTCATAAAACTCCCAACCGTTGCACCGCAAACTACTTCGATTTGCTCATGCAAACGCCATTCCATATCTTGGTGGGCGTGGGAGCCAGAAGTACACTTAATATCATAGATAGCAGTTGCACCTTGGTTGTCAGTTCTGCACTCAATGTTGTTGATTCGCAAGCGCCAAGTTCTAGTTGCTTCCGGAATAACAATAGGAACATGCGGCTCGGAATCAGAATAACCTTTAAACTCCAAATTCAAAAACAATGGAACGTTCATCGTTTGTTGGTATCCAAGAATGGCAGTCATTCTCTGTAATTCATCGTAGAATGTAAGATCGCCTTGTTCTGATAAAGTAATTACCATTTCGCGCAAGGTGTTGGTTTTTGTTTTTTGTTGTCCTGGTGGAAGAGATTTAATTACAACCTCATCGATCGAATACTTCCCTGTTACCCCAGTCTTACTGATAATAAAGTGTTGGACACTATCAGAAAAACCTTGTTGGTACTTCAACAGATCCACTGCTGAGATAGTGGAAAGAGTAAAGCACCAAGAAATAGAATTATACTTTAACAAGACGTTTTCGTAATCGTTAATCAATTCATTGAAATCGAGTACCTGTTGTGCGCGTGGGTCCACGCGCAGATCACGTTCTTGTTG
>OEQO01000287.1_pt1 | contig 11502 bp, 6 predicted proteins | sample 1539751 | NCBI WGS metagenome assembly OEQO01 (sample SAMEA3891237, study PRJEB23780) | metagenome | biome: terrestrial biome; feature: animal house; material: water of meat washing | place: Italy | collected 2015-05-12 | reverse complement strand
GAGCAACATAGTGTTGAGCTTGTGCAACGGTTATCATAGAGTCAACAAAGCGTTGGAAGACATTATGAAAATCGTGGCAGATGAAAATCTCGCATTTACCGATTATTTTTTTGCCGAATTTGGTGAAATTGAGCACAAAGCAGGGCGTACTTTAACGCATGCCGATGTTGTAGATGCCAAAGCACTGTTGGTGCGTTCCGTAACTCAAGTCAATCCAGCATTAATCAATAACACCACACTTCAATATGTGGGTAGTGCAACCATTGGTACAGACCATTTAGATATTGAAGCCATTGAGAAACAGAATATTCAATGGGCGAATGCCGCAGGTTGTAATGCGCAGGCGGTGGCTGAATATGTGATTACGGCTTTGCTCCATCTCAATCCAGCATTGCTGAACGCTGAAGAAAGTTTTACTTTGGGCATTATTGGCCTAGGAAATGTCGGTTCTCGCTTAGCTTATATGGCCAAACTATTGGGCTGGAATGTGATCGGTCATGATCCTTTTGTACAGCAAGATGCGATTCAGCAGGTCGATTTAAATACCTTATTAAGTACTGCCGATGCGATTTCATTGCATGTGCCTTTAACCAAAACAGGACCACATCCAACCTACCATTTGTTCAATGCCGAAGCTTTGGCTACGATGAAAGCGAAAGCAATATTGATTAATTCTGCGCGTGGGCCTGTGATTGAAGAGCAAGCTTTATTGGCCGACATCGAAAAAACACAGCGTAAAGTGGTACTAGATGTCTTTGAGCATGAGCCTGTGATTTCTGAACAAGTGTTGAATGCTGTGAGTCTGGTGACGCCACATATCGCAGGTTATAGCTTAGAAGGCAAAGCGCGTGGTACACAAATGATCTATGAGGCTTTCTGTAAAACCTTTCACTTTGAAGCACATAAAAGTTTCGAGTCGCAGTTGCCTGTATGTGCTCAATATTTTGAAGGGCAAGATTTGAAATCTGCACTTCAACAGCATTTAAATGAAATCTATCCAATTTTACGAGATGACCAAGCCTTACGTGCTTGCTTAAAAGAGGGGATGATCGATCAAAAAGCCTTTGATCATTTAAGAAAGACCTATCCATTACGCCGTGAATGGGCTGCACACGGAGGGCCGAAGGCATGAGTCAGGACGTGATCCATTATCAGCCAACCTGTGACTTAAAAGCCATGCGAGCGCGTGCGCAAATGTACAGCCAAATTCGTCAGTTTTTTGCTGAACGTGAAGTGCTTGAGGTTGAAACCCCGATTTTATCTCAAGCTGGTGTGACCGATGTGCATTTGGCTTCGGTTCAAGCACAGCGCCATCTACAAGGCAAGCAACAAACGCATTATTTGCAGACCTCACCTGAGTTTGCCATGAAGCGCTTATTGGCCAGCGGTAGTGGACCAATTTATCAAATCTGTAAAGTTTTCCGTGATGATGAACATGGTCGTAAACACAATAGTGAATTTACCATGCTGGAATGGTATAGACCGAATTTCAGTTTGAAGGATTTGATGTTTGAAGTGACAGATTTATTGAATGTCACATTAAAGCAGCGTTTTGGTGAAGTTCGCCCTACCATTTTGAGCTATAAGCATGCGTTTATGGATCGCTTGGATTTGAATCCACTGCAAGCCAGTTTGAAAGAGTTAAAAGACTGTTGTAATCGCGTAGGTTTAAATTTGGACTTGGGCGATGACCGACTGGGCTATATCGATTTGCTCTTTTCACATTTTGTAGAGCCAAGTCTAGGTTTTGATACGCCTGTATTTCTGACCGATTTTCCGCCAGAGTTGGCCTCGCTTGCCAAAACTAAAACGGATGAAGACGGTGAATGGGTTGCAGCACGTTTTGAGCTGTATATTGAAGGTTTGGAACTCGCCAATGCTTATGATGAGTTGATCGACGCAGAGGTATTGCGTTCGCGTTTTGAAGCCGATAATGCTGAACGTGAAAAATTAGGCTTACATGTGATGCCAATTGATGAGTTTTTATTGGCTGCTTTGCCTCAAATGACGGCATGTGCAGGTATTGCGTTAGGTGTGGATCGTTTGTTAATGATTGCAACAGAACACATGCAGTTGGAAAAAGTCATTACTTTTCCCGCATCCATTTCTTAAGTGAAATTAAATAAAGCGCCGATTGTGGCGCTTTATTTGAGTCGATCAAGTTTTAACTGTACTGAGCCTTTAGCTCTCCAATCGCGTGTATTCGACGTTCAATCAGCATTTCACCAATATCAGGGCCTTTGATATCCGCAGGCAGGTCTTGTGCTTTGATATTTCGCACCACATCCATCACCTTTAAAATATATGCAGACTGTGGGTATTCACGATCTTCAAGCCCTAAACGACCACGTGAGTCACATTCACAGGCCTGCACAAAGGCTTCAACCCGTTCTGGACGACGTAGTACATCTAAGCGTTGCAGTAAGCGCCATAAAGTGCCTGGTTTTAAGGTCAGGGCTTGATGACATTTCAAATGTTCTTTACAGACCGTAATTGCGAGCTGCTTCATCTGCGTTGGAACTTTTAGGCGCTCACACACTTCTGTCACAGGCTTGACCCCACGTTCTTCATGCATGATATGACGCGGTAGCTCGTCCACAGGTGTCAAAGCTTTGCCTAAGTCATGTACTAAAACAGCAAAACGAACATCCAGTGCGTAGTTGGCACGACACGCTTGTTGTAATGACATCATGGTATGAATACCACAGTCAATTTCAGGGTGATACTCAGGGCGCTGTGGAATACCGTAAAGGGCCTCGATTTCTGGAAAAAGCACTTTTAAAGCACCACAGCGACGTAGCACTTCAAAGTATTCATCGGCATGATCTTCCATCAGAGCACGAGAGGTTTCTTTCCAAACGCGTTCAGGAGTCAGTGCCTCCAGTTCACCCGAGTCTGCGAGTTGCTGCATCAGTGCCAACGTTTCTTCGGCCACCGTAAATCCTAGGGTTTTATAACGTGCAGCAAATCGTGCAACACGGAGGACGCGTAGTGGGTCTTCTACGAAAGCATCAGAAACATGCCTTAAAACACGGAGCTCTAAATCGCGTTGGCCGCCATAGGGGTCATACAGTGTGCCTTCATCATCCATGGCGATGGCATTGATGGTGAGGTCGCGTCGAATTAAATCTTGTTCTAAGGTAACGGTAGTGTCGGTATAAAACTCAAAGCCATGATATCCCTGTCCTGACTTACGTTCGGTGCGGGCAAGTGCATATTCATCTTTGGTTTCAGGATGTAAAAAAACAGGAAAATCTTTACCTACAGGTTGGAAACCTTGGGCAAGCAGTTGTTCAGGCGTTGCACCGACAACTACATAATCTTTTTCGTGATAGGGGTGACCCAGAAGCTGATCTCGGACCGCACCGCCTACTAAATAAACTTGCATGAAAAAACCTCTATTCTTGCAGCCATCATGCTACAGAATAGAGGTTTTCTCAAGTCACAAGATACGTGTATAACGACAAACAATTATTCGCCGTTTTTCTCCGCTTCTTGAATTTCCGCTACAGTCAGCGCAGTCATATTCACTAAACGACGTGTTGTTGCTGTCGGTGTAAGAATATGAACTGGTTTCGCTGCGCCAAGTAGGATAGGGCCAATGGTGACATTATTACCTGAAGTTGATTTCAACAGGTTAAATGAAATGTTGGCTGCATCCAAGTTTGGCATGATCAATAGATTCGCAGAACCTTTGAAGCGCGAGTTTGAGTATGCAAAGTTACGGATGTTTTCATCCAATGCCGCGTCCGCATGCATTTCACCTTCAACTTCAAGTTCTGGCGCGATTTGCGTCAAAATCTCAAACACTTTACGCATTTTTTGCGCGCTTGGATCAGTTTGATCTGAACCGAAGCTTGAGTGAGAAAGTAGAGCAACACGTGGTGTCATACCAAAACGACGTACTTCTTCAGCAGCTAAAATTGTCATTTCAGCCAACTGTTCAGCTGTTGGGTTGGTGTTGACATAAGTGTCAGCAATGAACAGGTTACGGTCTTCAAGCATTAAAGCATTCAATGTAAAGAAAGAGTTGTGACCTTCTTTTTTACCAATGATGTTTTTAACGAAGTCTAAGTGAATGTCGTAGCTTGAATACGTACCACATAGCATACCGTCTGCTTTACCATGTTTCACTAACATCGATGCGATCAAGGTTGAACGACGACGTGCTTCACGTTGTGCATATTCAGGTGTTACACCTTTACGCTGCATAAGTGTGTAGTAGTCATCTGCAAACAATTCATAGTCAGGGTTTTTTTCTTGATCGACAATAGTGATGTTCACACCATGTTCAAGACGTAAGCCTAACTTTTTAATGTTCGCTTCAATAACCGCAGTACGACCAACTAAGATTGGTTTTGCAAGATCTTCATCGACCGCAATTTGTACTGCACGAAGTACGCGTAGGTCTTCACCTTCAGCATAAGCGATACGTTTCGGATCAGATTTTGCTTGAGCAAAAATAGGTTTCATCATCAGTGCTGAGTTATAAACAAACTCAGAAAGACGTTGACGGTATGCAGAGAAGTCTTGAATTGGACGACTTGCAACACCTGAATCCATGGCCGCTTGTGCAACAGCAGGTGCAATTTCTAAAATCAGACGCTGATCAAGTGGGCGTGGAATTAAGTAATCACGACCAAAGGATGCAGATTTTTCACCATAAGATGCCGCATCTGCTTCAATGTGTGCCATACGCGCAATCGCATAGACACATGCAATTTTCATCTCTTCATTGATAGTGGTTGCGCCTACATCAAGAGCACCACGGAAAATGTAAGGGAAGCAAAGTGCGTTGTTCACTTGGTTTGGATAATCTGAACGACCTGTCGCCATGATCACGTCATCACGAACTTCATGTGCATGTTCAGGCAGAATTTCAGGATCTGGGTTGGCAAGTGCGAAGATAATCGGATCTTTCGCCATCAGCTTAACCATTTCTTTGGTTAAGATACCCGCAGCAGATAAACCGAGGAACATGTCTGCGCCTGCAATCACGTCAGCCAGTTGAGTGCCTTCAACATCTTGTACATAACGTTTTTTAGAGTCGTCTAGACCTTCACGTTTTGTTGTAAGTAGACCTCGTGAGTCTGCAACAATAATATTTTCTTTTTTTGCACCAATGGCACAAAGTAAATCTAGGCAAGACAGAGCCGCAGCACCTGCGCCTGAAGCGACGATTTTAATTTCGTCAATTTTTTTGCCATTCAATTGCAAAGCATTCAGTAAAGCAGATCCAACGATAATGGATGTACCATGCTGATCATCGTGGAACACAGGGATATTCATACGTTCACGAAGTTTTTGTTCAATATAGAAGCATTCTGGTGCCTTGATGTCTTCAAGGTTGATACCACCAAAAGTCGGTTCTAATGCAGCAACAATATCGACAATTTTGTCAGGATCATTTTCTGCAATTTCGATGTCAAATACATCAACACCTGCGAATTTTTTAAATAAAACGCCTTTACCTTCCATGACAGGTTTAGAAGCCAGTGGACCAATATTACCTAGACCCAAAACGGCAGTACCATTTGTGATCACGGCAACAAGGTTCCCACGTGCAGTATAAAGCGCTGCTTTTGAAGGATCTTTTTCAATTTCAAGACATGGTGCTGCGACACCAGGTGAATACGCCAAGGCTAAATCGTGTTGGTTGACCAGCTGCTTGCTAGGTGTAACGCTGATTTTCCCTGGGGTTGGGAATTCGTGATAATACAAAGCTTGCTGTTTTAATGATTGATCGTCCATCTGAATCTCTTTGTAGCGTGGGTTAGCCAGCGGAGCTGGTAGTTTTTAGTAGACAAGACCGAATATACCATTAGTTGCTGGTATATCCCAGTGATAGCTGGTGCTTTTTAAGCAAACTTAGAGCTAAAACAGTCTGATTTATATTGAGTATGTATACGAGGGTGTGTCGAGATGATCTCTTAAATATTGGGTAGCATCGAGCTGCGGAAGAGGTTTGGAAAATAAATAACCTTGCGCGATATCACATTCTAAGTTTTGTAGGTAACTCAGTTGTTGTTCGGTCTCAATTCCTTCCGCCACCACGGTCATACCCATGGCTTTCCCCATGGCAATCATGGCGCTCACAATGGCTTCTTGTTTGCAGTGTCCAATTTTTGAAATGAAGCTTCGATCAATTTTTAAAGTATCGATAGGGAAGTCAGTTAGGTAAGACAGTGATGAATAACCTGTACCAAAGTCATCTAAAGAAATATGAATGCCACGCAATTTGATGGTTTCAAGGAGGTTTTTCACTGCTTCTGAGTTTTCAACCAAAGTGGATTCTGTAATTTCTAATTCGAGGCTACTACCACTGATTTTATATCGATCAAGGGCTTCGTCTAAGTCCTTTAAAAGCTGTCCACGTTGTAATTGTTGGGCAACCACATTGACCGAAACACAGATATTATCAAAACCCAATTTATTCCATTCTTTGATTTGCTTAGCGGTTTGTAAAATTACAATGCGGCCAATATCTGAAATCAAGCTGGTTTTTTCTGCCATCGGAATGAAGAGACTCGGCGGCACGATGCCTTTGGTTGGGTGATTCCAGCGTACCAACGCCTCAAAACCATAAATTTTCTGATTGTGAAAGTTGATTTTGGGTTGGTAATAAACCACCAACTCATTGTTTTGTATTGCTAGCCTTAAATCGCGTTCTAAATAAATTCCTTCTTCTAATGCAACGGTATTGCTCAGGCTGTAGAACTTGGTGGCATTTCCACCTAAACGTTTTGCTTCACTCAGTGCTTGTTCTGCACAGTTGTTTAAGTAGTCCAGTTGACGACCATGTTCAGGGTACTGCGAAATCCCCATTGAAAGCGTAATAATGTGCTCTTGACCAAAAATATCAAAAGGTAGGCTAAAGGCTTTGTTAATGCGATCAATATGTTCCTGAACGGAGGGGCGAATATGAGAGACCTCATATACAATTGCAAAATCGTCACCATTTAAGTGAGCCACTATCAAGGCTTCAGCATTGGTTAAACGAAGGCGCTGAGCAACTTGGCGCAGCAGTTCATCGCCGCCATTATTGCTTAAGAATTCATTCAATGGGCGGAAACGGTCAATATTGAGTCGAATAATCGCCAGTTGTTTAATGCTGTCTTGTTGAGAAACCAAATACTGATGAAGCTGATAGTTATAGTAAAAACGGTTGGGTAAGTCGGTCAGCGTATCGTAGTTTTCTAAATAAGACAGACGCTGTTCTTGCAGTTTGCGCTCGGTTAAATCGGACACGATACCAATATAATGCGTGACACGATCTTGCTCATCGGTAATGGCATTCAGATGCATCCAAATACACAGCTCTTTGCCTGATAGGAACTTTTCATTAAGTTCACCGTCGTATTCGCCTTTTTTTAGGAGCTGTCCAATGATTTGGTTATGTGTGCTGCGTTGATGCGACTTATAGTTCGCAACAATATCAAACAGATGTTTGCCATTAATTTGTGCAGCTTCAAAGCCAGCCAAACGTTCAAAGAACGGATTTACGTCGATATAACGCAGGTCTTCATCTAAGATGAAAATCCCTTGTTCAGCTTGTTCAAGTACGCTCGCTGCTAGTCGCAGACGTTCTTGGTTGCTTTTTTCATGTTGAATATCGCGTCGAATACCGACCATTTGTAACGGTTTTTGATTGATTGGATCGCGAGCAATGACGCGTCCCGTGTCATGTACCCAGTACCATTTCCCGTTATTGTGTTGCACACGGTAAGTGGCTTCATAGCGGTCTGAATGACCCCGTAAATGACTTTTCATTGCAGATTTAAACGGGGCAATATCATTTGGATGAATTAGATACTGAAGCTGAAGTTGATGCTCTGTGGAATTTTTAAGTACTTTTTCTTGTTTGTGATTGGTCAGGGAAATGAGCCGATCTTTAATATTCCAATCCCAAGGACGAATACCTGAAATTTCATGGGCAAGCGATAGGTTTTCTTGCTTATTTTTTAAGTCTTTATTGATTTGATTTACGTCAAAGGTTCGTTCACGTACTTTTTGCTCAAGCAATTGATTATTCAGTTGTAACTGTTGTTCAATTTCTTTGGATTTATTCACTTCGTTTTGTAGCTGTTTGCATAAATCATCGGTCCAAGCGACTTGTTTTTCAGCTTCTTTTTTCAGCTCTCGATTTTTAATTGAGAGACGGGATAAGTGCTGATTAATACGGTTGGTGGCATTGGCACAGAGCAAAATCACAATCAGAATAAAGTTCACAGCAAGGTGAAAAAGAGTGTGATTGGCATCGAAGTTGATAAATTGCGAGAGGACATAAGGGGTGATAGACGGAATAAAAACCAAACAAAAATAACTGATGCGTTGCGTTAAATAGGTAAGGCAAACGGTCTGTGTGACGATCACTAAAAGTGCAGACAAGAGTAGGGCATTTGTATAGTTAAAATTGCCAGATAGGCTGGGTAAATAGTAATAGATACAGACGACGCCTGCTGCAACCAAAAGACCAATACTTAAACAGATGCCTTGAATCCAGCGGTGCGCATGTTTGGCAGAGTGATTTTTCGGGTTGAAATACACGGTGTTCACGAGCCAAAAAATGCTGAGAATAAACTCAGAAACAAAAAACCACAGGTTAAAATAAAAAGAATCTTGAGAAAAATTATAGTGATATGCACAGAAAATATAAAAATTAAGAATCAGTAAACTACTGATGAGGAAACGAAGATGGCTAATGGAATGCGATATTTGCGCAGTCTGCAAGTGCCGATCAAGATTTTCTGTAGAAATATCTGGCATGAATCGCGAAACCTTATTTTTTTTATGACCCAATGGCGTTGTGTTGTGTCTTTTTTCAAATTTAAATACATTGTGTAAAACACAATCAATTTATATTTTGATATAAGTCAAGGGTAATATTGTTGTACATAATAATCAATATATTAACAGAACAAAAGGGTGACTCTGCTGTTTATGTGATTTAAATCACTAAATTGTAGTTGAGGATTGACAAAGCGACGACTGGTGCTGTCTCTGTACGTAATACACGCTCACCAATACACCAGCTGATAAAACCGTGCTCATTGGCTGTTGTAATTTCAGCCTCACTTAAACCACCTTCAGGCCCAATGAGGAGTGCAATGTTTGGTGTCGCATGTGCCAAAACGTCGATTTTTTCTTTATTCGGGGCGAGTACAAGCCGAGTCGCAGGTAATTTAGATGCGAGCCATTTGTCTAAGCTGACTGGAGCATGGATGGTAGGAACAATGTTCATGCCACATTGTTCACATGCCGCGATAGCAATGCCTTGCCAATGATCAATCTTCTTTTGGTCGCGGTCATATTTCAAACGCATTTCACAACGTTCAGACGTTAATAGTTGAATTTCGGAAACGCCTAATTCAACTGCCTTTTGAATGACATAGTCCATACGATCCCCTTTACTCATGACTTGACCGAGTAAAGTTTTAAACGCAGGCGTACGATTGGTTGGGTTAAAAGCAGTGACCTGAACTGATGCTGACTTTTTAGCAACGTCACTTAAGGTCACTTCATATTCGCCGCCTTGTCCATTAAACAAAGTAGCCGTTTCACCGACTTGAGCACGCAAAACTTTTACCCAGTGGTGAAACACAGTTTCAGTCAGTTCGACAGTGTGATCAACATTGAGTTCTGCTTCCATAAAAAAACGAGGCATTCGGTTTTACTCTCAAATAGGGTGAATCTAGTTTAAATGCTTATGCTAAACCGAGGTCTAGTACAAGCTGACGGGTAGGGTCAGTCGTGTTCATGGTGTAGAAGTGCAAACTCGGTGCGCCACCTGCAATCAGGCGTTCGCAAAGTTTCACAATCACTTCATGACCAAATGCTTTGATGCTGGCAGTGTCATCACCATAGGTTGCCAGTTGCTTACGAATCCAACGTGGAATCTCAGCGCCTGTACCATCTGCAAAGCGAATCAAGTTGCTGGCATTGGTAATTGGCATAATGCCTGGTGCAACTGGAATGTTCACGCCTTCTTTTTGAATGCGATCTACAAAGTAGAAGTAGGCATCTGGATTAAAGAAGAACTGAGTCAGTGCCGCATTCGCACCTGCATTGGCTTTGTCGCAAAAACGTTGAATGTCTAGGTCAAAACTATCTGCTTGAGGGTGCATTTCTGGATAAGCGGCAACCTCAATTTTGAAATGATCGCCCGAATGTTCACGGATAAAACGTACCAAATCCGTAGCATAAGGTAGTTCCCCTAGGCCAACTTGACCTGAAGGTAAGTCACCACGCAGCGCCACAATACGGTCAATGCCTTGATCTTTATAAATGTCGAGTAACTCAGCAATACGTGCTTTGTCATCACCAATACAAGACAAGTGAGGGGCAACAGGTGTGCCTTTACCATTAAATTCTGCAATGGCTGCTAAGGTGCGTTCACGGGTTGAACCGCCTGCACCATAGGTAATTGAGAAAAACTCTGGGTTGAGCAGCTGTAATTCTTGGTGTACGACTTTCAGTTTTTCTGCGCCCGCATCCGTTTTGGTCGGGAAAAACTCAAAAGAAATAGGAATGTGTTTCGACATGTTCAAATCCTTTTTTATAAATGCTTTTTATTTAGACCTCTTCCGAGCCCTCTCTTGCGCGTAGATTTACAGCAGTGCTTAAAACCCGCTTTACAGGAGAGGGGACTTTCACTATAAATTGAATTAATAATGAAAAGTCCCTTCTCCCACTGGGAGAAGGCTAGGATGAGGGGAAATATAAAACTTAGTATTTATAAGCATCTGACTTGAATGGACCTTCAACAGCTACACCTAAGTAGTCTGCTTGTTCTTGAGTCAATTGAGTCAAGACGCCACCAAAACCAGCAACCATTGCTGCAGCAACTTCTTCATCTAATTTCTTAGGAAGCAGTTCTACACGAATCGCAGCTTGTTTTTGATCTTCTGCAAGATCCGCAAATTTTTCAGCGAACAAGTGCATTTGACCTAGTACTTGGTTGGCAAAAGAACCATCCATAATACGTGATGGGTGACCCGTTGCATTACCTAGGTTAACTAAACGACCTTCAGAAAGCAGGATCAAGTAATTGTTTTCATCTTCTGAACGATACACTTGGTGAACTTGTGGCTTCACTTCAACCCACTTGTAACCACGTAAGTAGTTGGTGTCGATTTCAGTGTCAAAGTGACCGATGTTACATACCACAGCGCCTGCTTTTAATGAATCAAGCATTGCAGCGTCGCATACGTGGTAGTTACCTGTTGTTGTTACGATCAGGTCAGTATTTTGAAGAAGGTCTGCATTTACATCTTCTTTTTTACCAGTCTGTACGCCATTTTTGTATGGAGATACAACTTCGTAACCGTCCATGCATGCTTGCATCGCACAGATTGGATCGACTTCAGTGACACGTACAATCATGCCTTCTTGACGAAGTGATTGTGCAGAACCTTTACCTACGTCACCGTAACCAATCACAAGTGCACGACGACCAGATAAAAGCATATCTGTACCGCGTTTGATGGCATCATTCAGTGAGTG